>Ga0182240_100412_pt1 | contig 14193 bp, 12 predicted proteins | sample hydfrates4_PW_90_FD_145594 | JGI IMG/M metagenome (GOLD analysis project Ga0182240, IMG submission 145594) | Subsurface microbial communities from deep shales in Texas, USA - hydraulic fracturing test 4_PW_90 | ecosystem: Environmental > Aquatic > Deep subsurface > Shale gas/oil reservoir >...
ATAATTCACTTCCCCTTGGGGCATTTAATATACCAACCATGGCGGTAACTATGCCGTTTTTCTGTATAAAATCGAATTGCCTATCAAAAATTGTGGGTTTATCGCTATCAAAACCGACAATAAAGCCCCCCTGTATTTCAAAACCAAAACTTTGAATTTTTTTGATAGACTCTTCTAGATCTTGTTTGATATTTTGATACTTGTTAGCTTCTCTCAGACTATCTGGATCAGGGGTCTCCAAACCAATAAAAACTCTGTCAAAGCCTGCTTTGAACATCAGATCCATGAGTTCATCATCATTAGAATAATCTATAGAAACTTCGGTATAGAAAGAAAAAGGGTAATCATGAGTTTCTTGCCACTGTATTACTGCGGGTAATATTTCTTTTTTTAACTTTGATTTATTTGAGATAAAATTATCATCTACAAAGAAAACGGAATGCCTCCAACCTGCATCGTACAAAGATTGAAGTTCTCGGATCAATTGTACGCTTGTCTTAGTTCTGGGTTTTCTACCATTCAAGGCCGCAATATCGCAAAATTCACAATTATAAGGGCATCCTCTAGAATACTGGATGCTCATAGACCCATACCATTTGAGATTTAACAGATCCCACCTGGGAATAGGTGTAGCTTCTATATTACAAAAATTAGGTTTCGCATAATATCTTTTTAATTTATTTCTTTTGATATCTTTAACAAGCTCATCCATTAATTCTTCTGCTTCTCCAAGAACAAAATGGTCCACAGTATTTTGAAATGTATCGGGTTCCATTGTAAAAAGAGGGCCACCAGCGACTATAGGTTTACCATAGTCGTTACATTGTTTGATTACCTTTATCGCAGACTCTCTTTGAACAGCCATGGCACTTATAAAAACATAATCTGAATTTAGTATATCCTCTTTTTTTAATTTTTCGCAATTCATATCCACCAACCTAACGTTCCATTCTTTCGGTAGATAAGAAGCTATTGTAATCAAACCCAAAGGTGGCAAAGCAGCACGTTTGGAAATAAATTTCAGCGCGTGTTTAAAGCTCCAAAATGTTTCGGGATAAGCAGGATAAACTAAAAGTATGTCCATAGTTACCCCTCCTTCTGAGTGTTTTATTGCTATCGGTCTGATGATCCCTTTCTTATCAATTTAATTATACCACACTTTTTCATTTTAAATTTTAAAAGTGAAAAAAGTGAATATCTTTAGGAAACGTTTTCATTTTTTTAAAAAAAGAATGATAGAATAACCAGAAGTAAACTATGGGAGGAATTTTATGTTTTTAGGATACCACATTCTAATAAAATTTTTTAAAAATGGAGAATTAACAAACGATTTCCCAAAAGAGAGTTATCGTTATTACGAGAAAAATGCAATAGACGGAGATCTCCAAGGTGTCATTCAAGAATTAGACTATTTAAAAGAGCTTGGGATAGATTTGATATATCTTGGACCCATTTTTAAGAGTAAAACCACACATGGATACGATATTACCAATTATTTTTCTATTTCAGAAAACATAAGTTCCAATTCCGAAGAAGAAGCTAAAGCTATCTTTACAAAGCTTATTGAAGATGCTCATAAAAGAGGGATAAAGGTTATTATCGATCTAGTACTTAACCATGCCTCAAAGGAGTTTGATTTTAATTCCGTCCCTAAAGATTTGAACGTTAAAACTGAAACTCCCCGTTCACCTCAAGAAAAAAGATGGCAAAGATCCTTTTTGTTCTGGAATCTAGATGACGAAGATACAAGAGAATTTTTAATAAGGGTTGGGGAATATTGGTTAAAAAACTATGAAATAGATGGATTTAGATTGGACCATGCCTTGGGCTTGCCATTTAAATTTTTAGAGGAATTTTCTATAAGGATGAAAAAAATAAAAAAAGATGTGGTAATTTTAGGTGAAGTATGGGAAGACGAAGGAGATAAGTTAAAAAATTTTAAACTCCTTAAAAAGTTCAAAGGGGATGACGCTCAACGTTTTACCAGTATGTTTGATTTTTCTACTTACGATACTATTAGAGAAGTTTTAGGAAAGAAAAATGGATCATTACTTGATTTATACAATCAAATAGTATTATCAAACCAATTAAACGAAAGGGAATTCCAGTTAACTTATTTTATCGAAAATCACGATCTTCCAAGGTTCATAGATATATGCCAAGAAATAGAAATATTTTACATTGCGCTTGGTTTATTAATGGCTCTTACAGGAAATGTGATGCTAGAATATGGTAATGAGATAGCTTTAAAAGGAGACCAAACAATTCACAATTTTCACGAAAGTGGAAGAGTTGCGATGAAATTCAAAGAAGATTGGTCAGATCTACAGAAACAAACCTTTAATTACTGTAAAAACCTTATTAATTTAAGAAAAGTTCACCCCTCTCTATCATCAGGAAGTTACGAACTTCTTACTTCAGAAGAAAATCTACTAATTTTTGAAAAGAAAGCCGTATATGATGAGATAAAAGTAGTAATTTATACCGGAGAACAAGCACATCAATTAGATAAAGAATATTTTGACCTCATTAAAAATGCCAAAGTTTTAACATTAAAAAAAGGCATTTATTATCTTCAATAAATTCAAAATATATTTTTCAGCTCTATAAGCTTGGAGATACTGAGAACATCCTTCTCTTGGGTTCCAAGAGATTCTTCATGATTTTTAAACCAAATGGCGCCAATTCCACATTTTATTGCTGGCAAGATGTCATTTTCAAGATCATCACCAATGTAAACAATTTCATCTTTAGATTTTTTAGACATTAAAATCGCATAATTAAAAATCTTTTCATCGGGTTTAGGGAAACCGACATCTTCAGAGCTAACTAAAATACTAAAATAATCAGATATTCCGGAACTTTTCATTTTAACAATTTGAGTTTCTCTAAAGCCGTTCGTCAAAATTCCTAATTCATATTTATCTTTCAAATATTCCAAAGTTTCCATTGCGCCATCAACGAGGAGTTTTTGTTTTGATAAGATATTTAGGTAAGTATTATTCATCTCTTCTATAAAATCTTCTCTATGCTTTATTTTTAAAGCATTTAAAGTAATTTCAAAACGAAGAAGTTTTAATTCTTGTTGGCCTATTTCTTTTTTCCTATACATTTCCCATAACTTTTTATTGATCTTTTTGTAAGATTCCACAAACTTATCCAAAGATGTTTCACGAAAAACGTGATTGTACTTTTGATAGACCAACTTCAATGCTTCTTGTGAATTACTTTCAAAATCCCACAGGGTGTGATCTAAATCAAAGTAGATCATCTTTACTTGGTCTTTCAAATATTTCACCTCTATTCTTCAACTAGATAAAATTGCTGAAAAAAATCTCTTTTTTAATTATAACATTAAACCTTTTTTATTCAAAACTTATGAAATAACCTTTATTTAATCTTTCTTTATTAAAAAGCTGACAAAGTTAATTCTATTTTTACTTTTTTTGTTAGTATAATGTTGGAATTCAATTAGTGATAGAAATAACAAATATAATATTTAATTTTTTCCATATTTAAAAGTGTTATTTGATCTTTTAGTTTATTTCGTGAACTCTTTCACAAAAAAGGGGGTGAAGTTTTAATATTTAACTAAGGTTTTGGTAAAACCCATCTTTTAGTAATTCAAAACTTTTGTTTTTAAAATGCCTTTAGACGGGAGGAAAAAGTATGACTAAAACAGTAGAAAAGGTTCTTGGTTTGTTAAGTTTTGCACTAATTCTCATCCTCGGAAACGCACTTTTAGCAACAGATATGCTTTTTTTTAGACTTTTGATAGGAGTAGGTTTTGGATACACCTTAGCTAGAGCTTATACCGGATTTGCTGGAAGTGTTAATAGGGCTTATAGAACTGGATCTACTCAACTTATGCGTACAATGATTTTCATGTTTTTTATAACCTCTTTGATGATCATGGGATTTTTGTTTAATTCAGATCCAACAAATTACAGCCTTTGGATAAGTCCAATTAATTTTGGTTTACTGCTGGGAGCCTTCCTTTTTGGTTTTGGTATGTCCCTGTCCGTTTGTTGTGCTACAGGTGTGCTTACCGATTTAACTATGGGATTTACAAGGGCTTTGATAACATTGATATTTTTTGGAATAGGTGTTTTTCTAGGATTTCCTATTCAAAGAACGGCTGGATGGGTTACCAATTCCTGGATTACATCTCCAACTGGAGCTAAGTTCAATGGAGGTGTTTTTCTACCAGATTTATTCAAATGGGACGGTTTTCAAGGTTATTTGGGAGCTATCTTATTGTTAGCAATATTTTCCTCCATAGTGATTTTTACATCTTACCAATATGAAAAAAAGAGAAGGAAGGAAAAAACTTATTTTGGAGTTCCTTCGGAAAAGGAACAAGAAAGCAGAAAAAAATTAGATCTTTCTAATTTCAAATTTTTTAGTCAAGAAACTTATAATCATATATTTGTGAAACCTTGGACTTTAACTGAAGGTGCAGTAGTTTTAAGCATACTTTTTGTTCTATTGTTTGGAGTTACAAAGGCTGGTTGGGGAGCTTCTACTCCACATGGGGTGCTAATAGGCAAAGTACTAATGGTTTTTGGTGTTTCTGGAGAAGCTCTTGCTGAGTTTACAAAAATGCCTGCTGCTACCTTTGCTACACCTTTTTTTCAAAATCCATCGTTAGTTCAAAACTTTGGAATAGTAGTAGGAGCGCTAACTTATCTTCTATCAGCAGGTAAATTTGTTGAGTCTTTTAAATCAGAGTTGCGTGTAACTGGAAAAGAAGCCTTTTTATACTCATTGGGCGGTATTTTAATGGGATTCGGAACTCGTTTTGCCAATGGTTGTAACGTTGGGGCATTATACAGCCCTATAGCCGAATTTTCATTATCTGGTTGGATATTTTTGGCTTTCATGATTTTAGGTGCTGTGGTTAGCAACAAGATATTTTATAAGATGCCATCAAAAACAGATTTTAAAGTGAATAAGGATTAATACTATAGGAGTTAAAAACTTCTTAAAAAACATAAGATCCATTGCTACTATAACTTTTATTTTGTCAAACTAAAGGAGGACTTTAAAATGGGTAAACGAATACTTATAGTTGGAGGAGTTGCAGGAGGTGCCTCTGTAGCAGCAAGAGCAAGAAGGCTTGATGAATCTGCAGAAATAATAATGTTTGAAAGGGGACCTCATGTTTCTTTCTCCAATTGCGCCTTACCATTTCACTTAAGTGGTATGGTAGAAAATAGTGACGATTTAGTTTTGATGACACCAGAGCAATTTAAAAAACAGTATAACATTGAAGCAAGGGTTAACAGTGAAGTTATTAAAATTATAAGGGATCAAAAGAAAGTCATTGTTAGAAATACGCAAACGGGAGAAGAATACGAAGAACATTATGACAAATTGGTTCTTTCTCCAGGCGCCAAACCTGTTCTTCCAAAAAGTATTGAAGGAATAGACAGAGCAAATGTATTTACAGTCAGAAACGTGGTAGATATAGTTAAAATTAAAGACTACATAGAAAAAAATAATATAAAAGATGTCGCAGTAGTTGGAGGAGGTTATATTGGAATTGAAGTTGCAGAAAACCTTAAATTAGCGGGTTACAACGTTAATTTGATAGAAGCTTTAGACCAAGTGATGCAACCTTTTGACTACGATATGGTTCAGATCTTACATAAAGAGTTATACGATAACGGTGTAAACCTTATTTTAAGTGATTCTGTAACTAAAATCTTTGATGATTATGTAGAATTAAAATCTGGTAAAAAAGTAAATGCTAGAGCTGTTATAATGGCTGTAGGAGTATCCCCTGAAACATCTTTGGCAAAAGAGGCCGGTTTGGAAATAGGTGAAACAGGTGGGATTAAAGTAGATCATAACTACAGAACAAGCGATGATGATATTTATGCTGTCGGAGATGCTATAGAAACTTATTGTGCTTTATCGTGTAAACCCTTAAGACTACCTCTTGCTGGTCCTGCCCAAAGGCAAGCAAGGGCTGCAGCAGATCACATTTATAATATACCTCATATAAATAAAGGTACGATTGGATCATCGACTGTGAAAGTTTTCAATTTAAATGCGGCTGCCACAGGGCTCAATGAAAAAAAGCTAAAGCCAATGGTATTCCTTACGACTTTGTTTATATCATTCCTCAGGATAAAGTTGGCTTAATGCCGAATAGTTATCAGCTACACTTAAAGTTGATATACGAAGTTCCTACGGGAAGAATACTGGGAGCACAAGCGATTAGCAAAGGTGATGCTGTTAAACGAATCGATGTGATAGCCACACTAATTCGTATGAATGGGACATTAGAAGACTTAAAAGAATTAGAACTATGTTATGCACCTCTGTTTTCCACTCCAAAAGATCCAGTTAATCATGCTGCACTAGTTGGTTTAAATCTATTACATGGTAGATTCAGACAAGTCCCTGTGACTAAAGTTAGAGAACTTGTGGAAAATGGTGCTTTCATCATCGACTGTCGTGAAAAAGATGAATACGAAAAAGGGCATCTCAAAACCGCTGTTAATATACCGTTGAGTGAACTCAGGGATAGACTAAATGAAATACCTAAAGATCGCCCAGTTTATGTTCATTGCCGTTCTTCTCAAAGAAGTTATAATGCGGTTATGGCCCTTCAAGGAAGAGGTTTCAATAATGTCTTTAATATTTCTGGTTCATTCTTGGGTATATGTTATTATGAATATTATTTAGACCAAATCACTGGTAGAGAAAAGATAGTTACCGCTTATAACTTTGATTGATTTATGTTTAGATCAAAAGTATGATATATTTCATAGGCCATCAAGATAATTGATGGCCTTTTATCTAAAATCTTTCTAAAGAGAAGGAATTGTTTGTATGAATAATAATGAATCAAACAAAAAAAACAATCACATTTTATTAACAGTATTTACGTGGTTAACGATATTTTTAACCTGGTATATTGTTACAAAACTAGAAATATTCACTCCAACTTTGCTACCTTCACCCGAAAGAGTCTGGTCAGCATTTTTAAGTTTAGCCAGAGATGGATACAACAATATTCCCTTATGGGTGCATTTAGGAACAAGTTTCAAAAGATTGTTCGTTTCCTTAGCCTTTGCTATAATATTTGCTTTACCTATAGGACTTCTAAGTGGTTATTTTAAAAAAGTGGAAGCAATCATAGATTCTATCGTAGAATTTTATAGGCCCTTACCACCTTTAGCTTATTACACGATTCTTATTTTATGGTTTGGTATAGGAGATTTATCAAAAGAAGTTTTACTTTTTTTAGCCGCCTTTGCTCCTATATACATAGCGTGTGTTTCCGCTGTGAGAGGAATAAACCAAGATTATATATTGAGTGCAAGATCCTTGGGAGCAGATCAAATGAATGTGTTTTTTAAAATTGTGTTACCTGCATGTCTACCAGAAATATTTACTGGGATTAGAACTTCTTTTGGTGTTGCATACACAACTCTTGTTTCTTCTGAAATGGTTGCAGCTACATCGGGTATCGGCTGGATGGTAATTGACGCTTCTAACTATTTAAAAAGCGATGTTATATTCGTAGGTATTTTTATAATGGGAATCAGTGGTGTTTTGATAGATTACGGATTACGATCTTTAGAAAGAAAATTAATTTTCTGGAAAGGTAAGGTTTAAAAGCTGGTTTCTTCTTTAGAGGAGGTGTTATGGTATATATGAAAAGTAAATTAATGAAATCTTTACTATTTTTTGCTTTAATTATAATGATAACTCTTATCTTTACAAGTTGTAATAAGGGTCAGCAAGATTTACCCAAGGAGATTAACATTGGAATTTTAAGGGTACCTAACGATGAAACAATTGCTATTGAACAAGGGCTATTTGATAAATACTTTTCTGATAAAGGTATCCAATGTAATTTTATAGTTTTTGATTCTGGAGTAGAGGCCAATCAAGCTTTTGCCTCAGGAAGTATAGATTTTGCTACTATGGGGAACATAAATTCTATCATTGCTTTTGTTAGAAACCTTGATGTAGAGTTAATTTGGATACACGAAGTCTTAGGTGATATAGAGGCTTTGGTCGTTAGAGAGAACGATGAAATAAACAGTATAAACGATCTTGTTGGTAAAAAGATAGCAACTCCTTTTGCTTCCACTAGTCATTATATTTTATTGAATATTCTCAAAGAAGCTGGAATAGAAGAAAAAGTTCAACTCCTAGATATGAAAACAACCGAGATAGTTGCTGCCTGGTCAAGAGGCGATATAGACGCTGCCTATACTTGGCAACCTTCTTTAGGTGAACTTATAGAAAATGGTGGAAGAGTTTTAATTTCCAGTGAGGATATGTTAGAAAGGGGCTATATTACAGCAAATGTTGCTTTAGTAAGTAAAAACTTTTCAGAAAAGTACCCTGATTTAGTTGTATCTTTTATAGACTGTTTGGCTGAAGCAAACGACATATATTTAAATGATCCAGAACGTGCCGCTGAGATAGTTTCAAGAAATTTAGGAATATCTCCTGAAACTGCTTTAATCCAAATGCAAGGTTCAATTTGGCTCACAAGAGAAGAAATGATCAGTCAAAAATATATGGGCACAAGTGAAAAACCAGGGAATTTTGTAAGAGTTATGAAAGATACATCGGATTTTTTAAAAGCTCAGGGTTTTATCGAAAATTCACCAAGCTTAGAAGAATTTAGCGAATATATTAATCCTTATTACATTGAAAAATCCTTGGAAAAGGATGATGAGATATAGACAATCTTTATAAAGAAACTTTGATAAAAATTGAAAATTTGAGTGTCAATTACGAAACAAAAACCGGTTTAATAGAAGCATTGAAAGGTGTTAATTTAGAATTAAAAAAAGGTGAGTTTCTTTGTATTTTAGGGCCCTCCGGTTGCGGAAAAAGTACTTTGCTAAGAGTAATAGCAGGTTTCATCCCATTAACTTCTGGAAAATGTTTGATGCATGAAAACCCTATAGAAGGGCCAGACTGGCATAGAGGAGTTGTATTTCAGTCCCCTACACTCTATCCATGGTTGACTGTTAAAGGGAACATAGAGTTTGGACCAAAAAGTAGGGGTGTACCAAAAGATAAAATCGAAGAAATTTCAAAATTCTTTATTCAAGAAGTTGATCTTACTGGTTTTGAAGAAAAATACCCTTTTGAACTTTCGGGAGGTATGAAACAGCGAGTAGCTCTTGCAAGAGTTTTAGCAAATTATCCTGAAGTTATCTTAATGGATGAACCTTTCGGATCTTTAGACGCATTTACTAGAAGCAACATGCAAAATTTGATTCGAAATATTTGGTTAGAAAATAAGTGTAGTATATTTTTCATAACCCATGACGTAGACGAAGCTTTAATGCTAGGTACAAAAGTTTTAGTTATGTCTCCCAGGCCTGGAAAAATAATAAAAGAATTCACCTTAGATTTTACTAACAAGTTGCTAACTCAAAAAGCAAAATATATACTTCATTCAGACGAATATTTCAATACAAAAAGCGAAATTTTAGATTTAATAAATTCTCAAAGTGAAATATAAAAAGATTATTCTTTTTTTGTTCTTAAATTTTTTGCCTCATGTAAGTATACAAAATTTTGGGTGCTGCTTTCACAAATAATCAGCACCCTTATTATTTTTTTTCGAGAATCGTTAAATGAAGCTTCTTCTAAACTCATAAAAGGAACGTTATTCAGATCTAATTTCTCACGTAAAATGGTAGCAGGATTAAGACTTTTGATGTCAGGTGTTACAGAAAATATCACCGATATTATACGTGATATATCATTTTTATTCATTATTTCATTCCATAGCTCTATAACATTTTCAGTTACTTTCATTGGATGATCTTCAGTTAAAGAAGTTGCTCCCCTAATTCCAACTACCTTATATTCAGAACCCATATTATCATATCCCCCATTTACTTTTATCAAAACACCTAATTATTTAGTTTTTTGTTCCAAATCCAATTCTCGTTTAACAAATACATGTTTATAAAATTCTAATTCATCACCTTTAGTGAAATCTTCGAAATTTTCAAATTGAATTCCACATTCTTTAGGTGCTTCAATGGATTTAACTTCATCTTTATAATGTTTCAAACTCTTAATTTTCACATCGGCAACTAAACCACCATTTCTATAGATTCTAACTCCACCATCCCTTTGAACGTAACCTTCATTTACTTGAACACCAGCAATTTTTCCTACACCTTTTATCTTGAACTCTTCTTTAATTACACCATTTCCAGTAAGCTCTTCCTTTTGAATAGGCTCTAACATACCTTCTAAAGCTTTCTTGATATCATCAATCAAGTCAAATATAATATTATACCTTCTAACTTCTATTCCTTCAGCTTCTGCCATCTTTAATGCCTTTGAATCAGCTTTTACTCTAAAACCCAGAACAATCGCATCTGAAGCGGAAGCTAACATTATATCGCTTGTGCTTACAGGCCCTATCCCAGCGTGTATAATTTCTATATTTATTTCTGGATTTTCGAACTTTTGAATAGCATTCTTTAAAGCCTCTATTTCTCCATAAGTACTAGCTTTTAATAGAATATTTAATTTCTTTTTTTCTTCTTCTTCCATTTTTTGCATAATATCTTCAAGCCTCATGTGTCTTTTAGCTGGACCTTTACTTTTTTCTTCTTCTTTTTCTTTGATTTTTTCTGCTAATGCTCGAGCTTCTTCTTTTGAATCAACCACATACATAATAGAATGTGTGTTCGGAACGTCGTTAAAACCTAAAACTTGTACAGGAGTGGAAGGAACGGCTCTTTTTAAACTTTCTCCTCTGTCATTTATCATTCTTCTGACCCTACCATAAGTAGAACCTGAAATAAAGTCATCTCCAACTTTCAATATCCCATCTTTAACTATAACCGTTCCCAAAGGGCCCATAGCCTTATCAACCCGACTTTCTATTATCACTGCTCTAGCCTTTCCTTCAGGGATACATCTTATCTCCTGCATTTCAGCTACTAGAATTATCATTTCCAATAACTCATCGATTCCTTTACCTGTTTTTGCAGAAATTGGAATAGTTATAGTATTTCCACCCCAATCTTCTGGAATAAGATTGAGTTTAGATACCATCTGTTGTTTTGTTAATTCAATGTTGGCATTAGGTTTGTCAATTTTATTTATCGCCACTATTATAGGAACGTTGGCACTTTTTGCATGATTATAAGCCTCTATTGTTTGAGGCATCACCCCATCATCTGCCGCAATGATAAGAACAACTATATCCGTAACTTGAGCTCCTCTGGCTCTCATTTCTGTAAATGCTTCATGACCAGGGGTATCGATAAAAGTAATCTTTTGATCGTTATACTCTATCTGGTAAGCACCTATAGATTGAGTAATACCGCCTTCTTCTTTATCAGCAACATGGGTATTTCTAATTTTATCTAATAGAGTCGTTTTCCCATGATCAACGTGTCCCATAATAGTGACAACCGGTGGACGTGGAGCCAATTTGTCTTTCTCTTTTTCATAAATATCGTTCCACTTTTTGGCAAGAATAACTTCTACATCTTCTTCTTTCTCTTCTGCTTCCTCTTTTTCGATTTCAAAATTCAAAATAACGTTATAACTCATACTAATATCTTCTGCCATGGTTTTATCTAGTTTCTGACCTGGCCTCAATACTATGCCTTTCATAAACATATCTTTTATAATATCGTTTTGTTCTAATTCGAGGCGTTTCGCTAAAATATCAAGCGTTATTTCTTGCGTAGTTATAGTGACTTCTCTTACGGGCTTTTCTTCGACAGGTTCTTCTTCTAATTTTTCCTTGACTTTTATTTTTTCTGGAGTCTTTTTCTTTTCTTTTGGCGGTTCTTTTTGCTTTTTTACTTCCTTTTTAGCTTGCCTTTCTTCCTCAATAAGATCCTTAATAGCTTGCACCGTTTCCTCTTCTATAGTGCTCATATGACTTTTGACAGAGATATTTAATTCCTTTTCCAAAAATTCCATTAATTCTTTAGAGTTCATTCCTAACTCCTTCGCGACTTCGTATATTCGGGTCTTCGACACTTATAAACCACCTCCATTATTGGAACGTCTTCAATATTCCTTCGATAATATTTTCATCTGTAATTCCGACGACGCTTATATTTTGTTTACCAAGAGCCTTAGCTAAAATTGACTTTGGGGAGTTCAATTCTATATAAGGTACATCGAAAATTTGACAATGTTTGATTACATCTAATTTCACTCTTGAACCAGTATCCCTTGGAATAAGTATTACTTTTTTCTTCTGAAATGAACGAATATAATTCCTCACCCCTTGTTTACCATAAACTATCTTATTGGCTTTAGCAGCAAACCCCATATAGCTCAAGATCTTTTGTTCCCTTAAGGAATACTCATTCCCCATGTTGTTTTCTGATCCCCTTTTTCGTGCAACCTTCATTCCTTTTTTATTATAACATTTTATTGCTGTGATTCAAAATATTTTTTCATTACATTTTAAGAAAATACCTTAAAAACTCAAAAAAGGATAAAAAAGATCCATATTGATATTTAAAAAGTATGGTAAAATTACTATAAGAAAACTTTCACAATTCTTAGAGGAGGGATATACGTGGCAAAGTTAATAAGAAAGAACTATCTCATGGCTCCAGGGCCAACCCCTGTTCCAATCGATCTTTTATTGGAAGGTGCAAAGGATACCATCCATCATAGGACACCACAATATTTGGATATTCAAAACAAAGCTTTAGAAAATCTCAAATATCTCTTTCAAACGAAGAATAACGTATACACCTTAGCTGCGTCCGGAACAGGAGCAATGGAAGCCGCAGTTGCTAACCTCGTTTCACCTGGAGATACGGCTATTGCCGTAAATGGGGGAAAATTTGGAGAAAGATGGTGCGAATTATGTAAAGCTTACGGCGCTAATTTAGTAGAAATCGATATCGAATGGGGAAAATATGTTCGAGTAGAACAAATCAAAAAAGAACTAGAAAAACATCCAGAAACAAGAGCTGTTTTCACTACCTTAAGCGAAACTTCTACAGGGGTTGTACATCCCATCAAAGAAATAGCTGAGATTGTAAAAGAAACCAATGCAGTTTTAGTTGTTGATGCTATTTCTGGAATGCTGGCCGAACCTTTAAAAATGGATGAATGGAACATTGATGTTGTAGTTTCTGGAGTTCAAAAAGGATTTATGATGCCTCCTGGCGTAGCAATGATAGCTTTAAGTGAGAAAGCAATGGAGATTGTTGAAAATTCTAACAGCCATAGATATTACTTTGACTTAAGAGCATATAAAAAGAGCTTCCCAGATTCCCCTTACACTCCTCCTGTTAACCTCGTTTACCAATTATTAAAATCAACTGACATGCTAAAAGAAGAAACAATTGAAAACGTTTGGGAAAGACACAGAATCTTAGCTGAAGCAACAAGGGCTGCTACAAAAGCTATGAACTTAGAACTTTTTGCAGAAAGACCCGGAAACGTCCTTACTGCAATAAAAGTACCACAGAATGTTGACGGTAAAGGTATAGTTAAATTTTTGAGAGATGAATGGGGAGTAACCTTTGCTGGTGGTCAGTCACAGCTAAAAGGAAAAATAATAAGAATTGCCCACCTTGGTTACATGTCAAAATTTGATGTTATTGTTGCGGTAAGTGCCTTGGAAATGGCTTTTAACAAATTTGGTTTTGAGATTGAACTAGGTAAAGGTGTAAAAGCTGCTGAAGAAGTTTTTATGAAAGAGGGGGTTTAAAAAAGATGAAAATTCATATAAACGACCCTTTAGATGAAAATGCTTTAAAAAAGTTACAAAAGGAATTACCTAATGTTGAAATTACTTCGGAACATCTCGAAAAAGACGTTCTCAAAGATAAGATTAAAGAAATTGACGTATTGATTGTAAGAAGTGCAACTAAGGTGACGAGAGAAATATTAGAACATGCAGATAAGTTAAAGATCATAGGTAGAGCGGGCATGGGATTAGATAATATAGATGTCGATACTGCTAAATCGAAAGGAATAACCGTCTTAAATACGCCGGGCCAGAATTCTTTATCCGTTGCAGAATTGGTTATAGGGATGGTTTTAGATATTTATCGACATATTACAAGAGGAACGATCGGTCTAAAAAATGAACAATGGGAGAAAAAACAACTAAAAGGATTGGAGTTGTCCGAAAAGACCTTCGGTATAATCGGCTTTGGCTATGTAGGAAAAAATTTGGCAAAATTACTAAAA
>Ga0182240_100413_pt1 | contig 14181 bp, 12 predicted proteins | sample hydfrates4_PW_90_FD_145594 | JGI IMG/M metagenome (GOLD analysis project Ga0182240, IMG submission 145594) | Subsurface microbial communities from deep shales in Texas, USA - hydraulic fracturing test 4_PW_90 | ecosystem: Environmental > Aquatic > Deep subsurface > Shale gas/oil reservoir >...
TTATTTCCCAAGGTATGGGAAAATAACCCATGGAGGAAGCCAGCATAAGCCCATTGTAATGGTCCAAATGAAAGTGAGAAAGCATAAAGATGTCAGGGCTAGAAAAATGATTGTAAAATTTCATAAGACCATTTAGTGCTACATCACTTCCTTGTTGACTACCACAATCAATTTGAACTGTTTCTCCAAAAGATGTGCGAAAAGCCATGCACAAACCATCTCCAACATCAGCTACATACATTGCCCTCATACCGTACCCCCCTATCTTTTATAATTTTACTTTCTTTAGAAGCTCTAAAACACCCATTACATCATGGCTTTAAAAAAAGATATTTTTCAAATAACCCTTCTACTCCTGCACCTTATTCAGTATTTGAAACTCTTTTTTATTAATTTTCTGAAAAGCGAGTTATATTAACGTATTCTTTAACTAACATAAAAACCTACTACCATTTTCAAAATTTTTCTGTTTCTAAAGTTTATAATTCAAATTGACAACGCTCTTTTTAATACTAATGGCATAACGGCGTATAATGCTCCGAGTGTAGCTGAAGTCTGCTAACTGATGGATTCAGGCGGAGTACCAAAGATAGTTACGCTCTGTTATACGATAAGCTGGCAATCATATTTCACCTCGTGTCTTTAGGAATTCTTCTATTAACTCTTTAATCACAATTGATTTATAAACTATCCCTAAATCTAACATTTGAGTAGTGGCTACCACCGGTATTTTCCCTGTGGGGATGTCAATAAGTTCAATATTATTCAAGTCTTTTCTTGTGAAAACAGACGCTACAATCCCCAAAAAGAAAATACGACTACCCGCTATCAAGCCTTTACCTTTGGGAGAATAACTCCCTATATTACAAAGAAAAACCGGGCTTCCGCTTGACCCTGGAAAGATTGATGCATCAATTAGGAATGCGGGTTTTCCTTCAAAATCTATAGAAACAGGCGTGGCAGTTATCCCTCTCCTAACAACAGGCAATAAATTTCTTCTATCATAAATATCATTAGGATAACCGACGAACACAATATCTTCGACAGCATCAATGTCTTCTCTCAATAGTTTATCGGAAGGTATTAAATCTGAAGTTATAGATTTAAAAAATATTTGAACACCTTTATTGTATAATTCGTTTAAGACTGGTGCAAAAGGCATAATGGCGACATCTATATCATCTTGAGGGTGCCCTATCCATTGACTTTCAAAATTAGAATAATTAATTGTAAAAACCTTACCTAAGATCGGTTTTTCACCATCGCTTAGGTTAAAGGCCAGTTTTCCTTTGATAGAATTTTTAATAACGTGTTTGTTTGTCACTACAAACAAATATTGTTTATCATTTTTTTCATAATTAAACACAAACCCTGTACCAGTGCTTGTTGAATTATCAGGAAGGCTTGCTTCGATTCTTACTGTTGTAAACAGTATATTTTCAAATATTGATTCTGGTTTAATCATCGTATGTTCCTCCTCTTATTTGCCGCGCTTTCGTATAACATTCCCTGCATAAGCTAACTTCCAGTAGGCAATATCCTTAAGGTATAACAATAGCGTATATGCCGTGTTATCTGAAGTAACTTAATTCTTATGTTGCAACACCTTTTTTGTTAAATTATACCATTTAATCAAATCATGTAAGGTATAGATTCCAGAGAGGTTGAGATGTTCAAGTTTTCTTGATTTGGTGTGAATTAACTTTCGGTAGAATGCGCCGATTCCCATAAAAGGAACTGGGAACATTTTCATTATTTTTATGTTTGAATTTGGGGATAAATCTCTAAACCATCCACCATCCCGAGGAAATAATATTTGGTAAGCTTCCAGAGCATTTGGTATCTCTTCAATAGGGATTCCTGTTTTTTGAGATAACACTTCGTATTCTTTATCTTCATAATCTTTTAAAATGAACCCTCCAAATATCCACATAAACCATTGCCAGAAGACAGGATACTTATGAAAATATTTATGTTTAGAAATTTTGTTTAAGCCTTCTTTAAATGAGGAAGGCAACAAATCCAATGATGAAATATTAAAACCTAATATCTTTTCATAGGTATTCTCGGTTTTACTCAGATCTCCAGCATCTTTATAAAGTTTATAATCTATGGCGTTTTTTAATATAGCTAATCTTGCACGATGTTCGATAAAGGTGGATATCTGAATATCATTGTAACTGCAGTTGTAGTAAGTATCATCATAGATTTTCTTCGGTACTTCATCATATTCATTATCAAAAGTGTTGCCTATAAGTTCATTTCCACATTTAGCTGAAATACGTGGAAATTTTTGAAAGCTGGTGTATAATGTATCTACTTTTTGAATAATATTTTGAGTAAAGAATATCCCGCTGTTTACTTCAAAATGATAATCTGATAACACTTTAAACCTTTTTTTGTCTGGATGGGATTTTTTCTTTTGGTTTAAGCGTTTCAATAAATTACGTTCAACCCAATAGGAGTATCTCCAAGTTGTAATATCCACATCTTCAATAGTTATATTGTTTATAAGTTCAGATAAGATTTTTTTAGGCTCGCTTGAATTGGGAATTACTACTAAATCTATATTTAGTCCTTTAGCTTTCTCTTTGTAAAAATCTACATTTTCTTTTCCCTTACTAGCAATAATTATTCCATTATCAATATTAAGATAATCCATCCAACCACGCACTTTAAATACATCGGGAAATCCCCAATCTCCAGATTTTACTTCAAGAAGCTTGATCTCAGGTGGATGTGAGGAATAATCTGTTGCAATAATATCCAATTCCAAAACCTCTTTACCTTTACTTTCTTTTTCAATGATATTTCTTTCAATGTAATTTCCGCCTAACTGAAAAAAGGCAGAAATGTGTTCTTCAAACTCCTTTCCTTTTGACAATTTAGGTAAACGAACAGTCGGCATTTTTTACCTCCTGAGTTTGACAGTTTCCTCTCTTCTATGATATTTAATAATACAATATAAGCATAAACAACTATTTTCTTTAAAAAACGAGTGGGTAGTGGTACGCTTATACTATCTTCACTTTTAATTTCGTTCTAAAGCTTGTTCGCTACCCATCTTCCGTCCATAAACCCGATACTTGATTGACCTTTCAAGACCGTATTAGTAGGGAAACGCCCTAGAAGGGACCTAAGGATGAAGGTAGATCCTTAAACAATACTAAAGTGGAGTGAAAAAGTATGATCCTAATTATCATTACAGATTACAAAATCAAGAAATGAAAGCTCATGGCAATTATACAGCAAAAAATATTAAAAAGAAAAAGAACTCATTAGATTATGTAAGATGTTCTTGAAAAGATTGTTAGCTCATAAATCGATTTAGTATCTTTCAACGTATTTTATCCCTGGTGAAGCCCTTTCTCACCTCCTTATATGGACGGATAGCGGAGTGAAAAGGTAAAAGCCTTTTTTCATGGGTAGGCAGCGGTGTGAAAAAGTAAAAAAGCTTCCTTTTCCTTATGGGTGGCAGCGGGGGGAGGCCGCTATAAAACTTATTAAACAGGAGTTGGATAATAAAATAACACACCTTTAAAAACATATGGTATAATATAAATAGTTCAACAAACTATCGTGTAACCAAAAGGGGGAGCTGATGAAAGGCACCAACATAACCCACAACCGTCAGGACATTATCTTCAAAAAGATGTCAGTACTATTCAAAAACGAAACACTCAAATATTATGAATTAAACTTACCAAAGATAATCTCAGTAAAACCAACAGAACTACCTGTAATAAACGTATCAGACAGAAACATGGATTTTGTATTCGAACTAGAAGACAACTCACTATTACACTTAGAATTTCAAACCACGTGGAAGAAAGCAGACTTACTAAGATTTGCACAATACGACATAGCGTTATACCAAAAAGAAAGAAGAAAGATAAACACGGTAGTAATATACTCAGGGAAATATGAAAGTGCAGAAAATGAATTAGACATGGGTTTAAATAAATACAAAGTTTTACAAGTATTCATGATAAAGTACGATGGAATAAAAAGGTACAAAGAAATAAAAAGAAAGATAGAAAAAGAAGAAGAACTAACGGATAAAGACTTAATGGATTTAGTATTTTTGCCATTGATGAGAAACGAAAAAAGCGAAGAAGAAGTGACAAAAGAAGCGTTAGAGTTAGCAATCACTATACCAGATGAAAACAAAAAAGAAGCGGTAATAGGATCGTTATTAGGGTTCTCTGATAGTTATGTAAGGGAAGAATATATAAACAAACTGAAAGAGGTGATACGAATGACAAAGATAGGAGCCTCATTATTTGAAGAAGGTGTAGAAAAAGGTGAAAGAAAAGGCAAAATTGAAGAAAGAAAAGAATTAATAATTGAGATTCTGAACCAAAGGTTTGCAAAAGATTTTGATAAGAGATTAGAAGAAAAGATCAGAAAAGCAAATGAAGAAACTATAAACCAAATAAAGAAGAACATTCTAAATATTACACTAGAAGAACTAAAAGAGTTACTTAAATAATTTCTGAAAAGACGCCCTCCATGGGCGTTTTTCAATTAAAAGCTGTCGCTAGTTTTAATGAACATTTGCTATTGCTAACTACTTTTCGTTTAGTAGGCACAGGTGGGAAGCGGAGCAAAACTTTTTCCTCTTTCCTCATGGGCGGGCGGATACACTTTGCATAATCGGGTACACTTTTCGAGAAAAAGCAAGTAATCTAAAAATCAGAAAGATAGATAAATTTGTAAACGGATTAAAAAGAGATATGCAATCGGTTAGAAATGCTATTGTATATGAATACAACAATGGGCTAGCAGAAGGTTCTGTGAAAAAACTGAAAGTTATTAAAAGGATAACGTATGAAAGAAACAAATTTGAGATGTTGAGACAGATTGAACAAAATAATAATTTAAAATATCATAGGCAAAATCAATTAAATATCTAATATCCTCATACTTCACTTTTGCGGTATTTTTAATTTTTTCTAGTTTAGTAAAATCAGCATGAGCATAGTATTTATTTCTCCATTTAAATATGTTTTTAATTAAAGCTTTCTTCTCTTCAAGACTATCTTTATGAATTTTGATTTGTTTTAATTCGATATTATATTTTTTTGTGAACTTAGGATGGCTCTCCAAGAAATTTAAAAACTCTTTAATTGTATATTGTCGTTGTTTTCTCTTGTTAGATCCCTCGCGGTTATATCCTTCGTATAATCTGCCCAAGGAAATTACTAAATCAGAAACTAAAGAATTTTCAATGACAGAAAAAAATACAGGTGCCGCTTCTAATTCTTTAATTTTATTTTCTTTGGCATCTTGGATATTCACGAATATGCTATATTTTGAATCTAATAAAATTAATTCGTCAATAAATTTCTTTCTGAATTTTTTAAATTTATTTTCTATTTGTTTCAAACACATAAATAACCACCCCTTTTATCACATTATAACTCATAAATTAATTAATCAGCGCATTAGATTATACTATATGTCCGTGAAAAAAATTGGTTAGCTCATGATTCGATGTCTTTAAAATGATACCCTTTACTTCAACCCAAACATTCTTCTTTGATTTAACAAAAACATTCTCTCTGCCTACAAGATGAATCTTATTTAAAAAATTTTGTGTCTTTACTACATAATTAACAACAAATTTTCTCCTTACATTGCACCTTCACTTACCAATCTAAAAATAGATCAAAAATCCACAGAATTTGCCAAGCTTTGTTCTACAGTCGAAAACTTAGAGACTCAACCAATAAAAAAGGCGCCTTATGCAGACGCCTTGTATATTTTTCAACAATCTAATATTTTATCTAAAAATTAACTAAATCATTTGTTCATATAGTATTCCATAAGTATTTCTGCAACTTCGGCTCTTGTGAACTCTTTTGGTGGTTTTTCTCCTTTTGAAAGCATCTCCCTTACCTTTGTCCCACTGAGGAACAAATGGTCTTCTTTTCCGTGTGGACATGTTTTTGCCGTAGCCATGTTTTCACACTTGGTGCAATAAAACGCGTGTTCAAATTTTAGTGGTACTATCCCTATTTCTTCAGGCTTAAACTGGTCAAATATCTCTTGAGCTTCGTAAGTTCCGTAGTAATCTCCAACACCTGCATGGTCTCTTCCTACAATAAAATGTGTACATCCATAGTTCTTTCTACATATCGCATGAAAGATTGCTTCTTAAGGAAAAGATTCTTTGTCCTTTCATTCAGCTGCCCGCCCGATCAAAAGCTCATCCCATATAAACACTCATCAAAAAATATGAAATCACAAAAGCAATAATAGGTGAAACGATCCAAACAATCAGTATTCTTTTCACCGTTTTTTTATTAAAAGTATTCCTAAGTCCTTCTTTGTACACCCCCAATCCAAGTATCGCACCTACGTTAAGTTGTGCCAAGGCGACTGGAATTCCACCATACACGGAAGCTAAAATCAATAAAGAACCGGTTATCATTGAAATAGACAGGGCCCCCAACGGTCCAAATTCTATGATGTTCTTCCCGGTTGTTTCTAACACACGGGTACTAAATATAGAGCCACCGATTCCAAACCATGGAGCAATCAATAAAGTCACTATAATAAACAAAAAAGCACCATCTACAGTCTCACCCATGGTGTTGTACAACAAAGAAAAGATCGTTCCACTTGCGTTGGCTACATTGTTAGCCCCTATAGCGTATGCAACATAACAAGAACTAAAAATGACGGAATATTTAATAACGGGATGATCTTTAATCAAATTGAAGTTGATGAACGTTTTCTCCCTAATAGGCTTGTATATAAACTTTCCCAGAATAAAGGTGAACAAAAAAGAGAAAAAAGGCAAATAAAACCACGCAGGTACAATTTGGAATAAAAGTTTTTCGGTATTGATATCAGACAGATATATTCCAATACCCATAAGGGCAAATACGGTTGATTGGCTAGTGGATTGAGGAACCCTCAAAAGGTTCGCAAGAAGTATGGAGATCCCCACTGAAATCAACAAAATCGTTGTAACAGCTAACGTGAAATAGGATTCAGGAACTATTTCAGTACCAATGGTCTGTGTTACCTTCTCTCCTGAAAACAAGGCCCCCATCAGCACAAAGGCACCAAACAACCCTGGGATCAAATCTTTCCTAATCAAGTTTGCCCCATAAGAAGAGGAAAAAGCAGCTGCTATCCCACTTCCTCCCATATTTATTGCCAAGAATATTGCTGCCAATAAAGGTATCAACGCTATATCGAACATTTTACTCCTTCCTAATAAACCCAGATATTTTCTTCTCTATTCACAACATAAAAACCTTTTTCGTTGAGAACGTTTTCTCTATTGTATAACATTTCAGAGCCATCCAACTGCCTGAATATCCCTCCAGATTCTTTGACTATGCAGTGCATAGCCGCTGTATCCCACTCAGAAGTAAGCCCAAAGCGATAATAAACATCCGCTTTACCCTCTGCCACCATACAACCCTTGAGTGAACTTCCGGCATATATCACATCACTGATAAGCTCTTTGTGATCATCTATAAGCTGCTTCTCCTTCTGGGAAGAGTGAGACCTACTGGCTACTATGATCAAATTGTTTGTTTTATCCGTAACTTTAAGCCTTTTCTCTTCACCGCTTTCAACATCTTCTAAATATGCCCCTTCACCCTTAAAGGCATAATAAAGCTTTTTAATTGCAGGTGCATAAATAACCCCCAAAATAGGTCTCTTTTTATAACAAAGGGCTATATTAACTGTAAATTGCCCGTTTTGTTTTATAAACTCTTTGGTACCATCCAAAGGGTCAACTATAAAACAAAAATCGTTATTTAATCTACTTTTGTCATCTTTTGACTCTTCAGAAAGAACAGCATAATTCGGAAAAACCTCTCTAAGTCCATTGACTATAATAGAGTTTGACTTTTTATCTGCCTCGGTAAGAGGAGAATCATCCTCTTTTATTTCAACATCGAACTCCCTTTCATATACCTCCATTATCGCCTTCCCAGCTTTGATAGCCAAAGATTTAAGATAATTCGCTTCCTCTTGATGCTTCTCCATTCAACCAACTCCTAAGCTTTTTTGAAAACTTTCTTAACTTCTCTTTTTAAAGTATTTACCTCATACTCACTCATAACAAATTTAAACACCAAAAATACGAATAACGCACTGTATACAACTCCACAAATAATAAGCTTAAGTAGATAATTAATATCCATAAAACTCGACAAAATAAAAACAGTGACCGTAGATAAAGCTAGAACTCCGAACAACGATATATAACTCTTGTCATACGGATGAATCTTTAAGTTCTTGAACATAAAAATGAAATTTATTATATTTTTAATCCCTAAAGAAACTGCAGTTGCTATAGCAGCTCCGTTGATACCGAATGGCCTTATCAAAAGCAAATTCAAGACCACATTTACAGCCATAGCAATAACATTTGAAATCAAAGTTAATTGAGGATGTCCAGTCATTGTATTTAAATATCCTACGGACCCAACTATTGAATTGATGATCTGACCAAGACACACCAAGATCAAAGCGACAGAGCCTATCATGAATTCTTCTCCTGCAAGATGCATGATGTCTTCAGAAAAAACCAATATCATCCCGAATATCATCAGATTTATCGCGGTAATCCATTTTGTAGTTACCTTATACATATTAGAGAGATCACTAATCCTATTATCGTGAAAAAGATTAGAAATAAGGGGTGCGAAAACAGTGTTCACAGCTACCAAAGCCATGCTCGAAAATGTACCAAACTGTAAAGCTATCCTGTAAATCCCTACCTCAGTTGCCCCTCTCATATACCCAATCATGTACTGATCAACATTATGAGTGATGATCGATACTACACCACTGAACAATAAGGGCAATGAAAACCTTACTAATTGGATGTTATCAAACTGTTTGGATACTTTCCCTATCAAACCTAACTTGTTCAACTTATATATATAGTATACTATTGAAACAAAAGAGTTTACGTACAACGGGATCACTAACGGCAGATAATTTTTAATATTGAATATTATTACAAGTATAATAACAAAGAGAATCTTGCTTATTGGCACAAAGAGATTCTCCATAAAAGTTATCTCTTTAATTTTTCTAACTGCCATCAAAGAGCTTTGTAACATAGCCTTTACTGAATCTAAAATTATAGTCGGTAAAAGAGCAAGAAACAGCTCTCCATATGCCACATCGTTCAACAAAGTTTTTAGTATAAATTCCGCATTAAGATAACTAATAACAATGACGATTAAACTTAAAACTCCAGATAAAAGTAGACTAAAACTTAAAATACTTCTTTTTTCTTCTTTACTAATTGTATTTCTAGACAAAAAAGATACAATGCCATTTTCCATACCCAGTTTAGGAATTATAATAAAAAAGGTTAAAAAGCTTGTTATATACACAAATTGCCCGTATATCTCTGCACCTAAAAGTCTTCCAATAATGATAACTGAAATGAAACCAATAAATTGCCCAACGATCTTACCTGTAAAAACAATAGCTGACTTACTTCCCAATTCTCTGATTTCACTCATACAAGATACCTCAATTTATTAAATATATCCATACTTTTTCAATTTCTCTTGATCAAGATTATACTTCTCACTAAGCTTTAGATTACTTTCTCTAAATTCCTGAAATATGATATTTTTTTCTTCTTCACTTAGTTTAGGAATGAAAATGGAATCTTCTTTATACATCCTCTTACGAATAGAATTTAATATTTTACTATTCGAACCATATCTTTCTTTATAAAAATTATAAATTTTGTCGCCTAAGTCGCTTTTTCGCAGCTGATTCAAAACTTTCCCAAGTGCATTTGTTTTCTTGACTTCTGCATAATATCCAGTTTCGCTCTTTTTCTTTTCTCGAAGATGCTTCCCCGTTAAAAGTGTTTCGACTAAGCTACTTTCCACATTTATTATTTGACTCAGTTGGTCGCAAAAAAACTTAGAGTCATTCTTGAGATCTTCAAAAAGTAATATATGTATATTTTCTTTCCCAAAACTTTCCTCATATTTTTTTAAAAGGTCCAAAAAGTAAAAATTTTTAAACCTTTCTTTTCTTAAAATTTTTCCCTCTTCAAAAATAAATTTCGTTGGTGTGTTGTTACATTTATCGTTTATAAACAAATCGTATACTTGCACATAATACGAATATATCAAATCTTTTTGATTTCTGACCGTTACCATTATTTCGATACTATCGACAACATTTTTGAATAAAGAAGCTAACCTTTGTGAATATTCAAAAGAATCAACAATCTTACGACCTGTTCTAATTTCTCGAGAGTAAACCGGTATAGTAAACTCTTCAAGAGAAATTACGTTAAGTTTTTTAGAAGAAATTTTGAGGTCATCAACTTTGAAATTTTGATTATAACTAATAGAATTTACCAAACGGACCGCCTGTTTAAAATAAGCATTCGATGAATAAGAAGCTTTCCCAAAATAATTGATTTTCCCAGCTTCATTTAGATTTGCAAATAAGCTATCTTGAATAGTGGTAGTGGCTGTTTTTGGATAACCTACGTGTATGAGTAATTTTTTCACTTTTAACCTTCCTTATCCCAATCAAATCTTTTATCTAATAGAACGAATAATTCTTCATTTTTTTCCTTAAATATACTTCTGAGCAGTTCTTTTGCATCTTCAGGGAGGTTCTCTTTATGGGTTTCATTATAAGCCTTGTACTCTCTTTTCACGCCATTACTTCTCAAACCCAAAAAATCGAAAACTTGTTTAAGGGTGTCGTCAGTATTTTGAAATAATTGATTACTCTCAATTATCATTACTTGTTCTTTTGGATAGTAGCAATACAAATTTTTTAATTGGTCAGAATAAAAACCCCTATGAATATATGAAAAATACTTATACACATAAGTGAGTTCACCATTTTCTACGGCTTTCTGCTCTTTTCTTAATCTTTCGTCTTCTTTTAGTAATGCCTTTTTAAATGGCAGAGGATCGTAAGCCCGCGTCTTGTTAGTATTATTCTGAAAATTGTATTGAGAGTAAGCCCTATCAATTGGATTTCGTAACATAACTATAATCTTAGCATGAGGATAATGTTCTACCATTCTTTTGGCTGCAAAAGGGAAAAATAAATAATCTGGAGTGGCTTCTCCTGTGATATCTCCAGGCTTCATCCTTAATGGGAAATTCGCTTTATACCAATTTATTCCTTTAGAATAAAATTCAGTGAAAAAATACAATTCCTTTTTCCTTGGAGATACAAAATTATCGGCATATTCTTTAATATAATTGAACAATGAAGTCGTACCTGCTTTCTGAGCGCCAATTATGAAAAAAGAGGGATTATTTCCTTTAACTATTTTTAGTTTTAGCAATAACTTCTTTAATTGAAATTTGATTCTCTCTAACATAAAGTCTCTCCTCGTATAATATGTATGGTTATGAAATTTAAAAAATGGTACTAAAAATCTGTTTTTTGATCTTTTTCATTATTTCTTTTGTAAAGAGATGTACTAATGCTAAAATAGTACCAGGATGATTAGCGAGGGAAGATTCCTTGCCCCCCTGCAAGGCCTTTTGGCCGTTGCCTAAAAAGCTTGTTTCCTGACTTAGCAGTCAACTTGCTAACCGATTACTGCATCACCTTTGATTAGGCCATCAGCAAGGCTATTTTTCATTGGTGGATGCTCATAGAGCGCGAGGCTGCCTTTGACTGCTAAGATTAGGGCATCTCTTTCTTTCATCCTTTATCTTTTTTTGAAAGGTGGTGAAATGTGGTTCTCGGTTTTTGGCTTTACAAAGACTTACACGCCATAGGTTCCATTTAGTTTATACACTCGCTTCTGAAAAGAATTGGATGCTTTCCAACATTTATCTGAAATTCAGTGAATTGGCTGTGAATAATAGGGATAAGCCCTTTTCCGATATATATGGTGCTACGTCTTGCGCTGCTTTGACTGAGTTCTACTCTTTGGATGAGATAGTTTACAAATCCATCGATGATTTAACTCAGTTCGTTATTAAAAAAAGTAAAAACAGATTCAAAGATCCCGTGAAGGTTACAACACTTCTTAAACAAGCAGCCAAGAATTCGTACAGATTGGACAAAATGGCTTATGAACCTTTGAATATCGCTATCTCTTCTTCTTTAAACGTAATAAAAACCTTGGAAAATGAAATAGAAACCGTTGATAAGGCTATTGAAAAAACGGTAAAAGGGCTTAATCCCATAGAATATCAATCACTCATCTCTGTCAAGGGTATTGGTCCTGTTATCTCCTCTGGCATCATCAGTGAGATAGGTACGATAGCTTCCTTTCCATCTCATGATAGTTTGGCCAAATTCGCAGGGCTGACTTGGAGAAAACGTCAATCAGGGAAATATTCCTCTGATGAGACAGAAATGACTAAAACAGGTAATCCGTATCTTCGATACTACCTTATCGAAGCTGCTAGCTCCGTTAAAAATCATATCCCTGAGTTCAAAGAGTATTATCGGAAAAAATACTACGAGGTTACCACTCATCAACACAAAAGAGCCCTCGCGCTCACGGCTCGTAAGTTGGTTCGCATGATTTTTGCATTGCTGAGCAAAAATCGAATCTATTCAAATTACTAAGTTGAATAGATACAAGTGAATCTTTTTGTGTTTTCAAGCCTATTTTGTGTTTTTCTGAAAGTATGGGCATTGTCAATTACGCTAATTTTTAAAAATTTTTTTGATTTTTACCTCTTGACATATCACCGATTAGCTTTTTCTTAAAGTTATCTAAACGATTTCATTATATAATTCTACTTCCTTTTCTACAATATTCTCCCACGAAAATCCCAACGCCCTTTTTCTTAAATAACTTCCAGTAATGGGATTTTCCAATAATTTTACAACCGATTCAGCAAACCTTTTTTCAAAGTCTTCTCCATCTTCTACAACTTTTCCTCCATCCCCAATTGCCTCAGGTATACCTCCGTTACTGCTACCGACAACAGCCACCCCACACCCTTGTGCTTCTATAACAACAGCCCCAAATCCTTCATTCCTACTTGGAAGTATCATTACATCCATAGCATTCATATAATAAGGCACATCTTCATGAGAAACACGACCAACAAACTTAACCTTCAACTTTCTCTTCTTACACTCATTTTCAATATTTTCTCTTAACTCACCATCTCCAACAACTAAGAACTCCGTATCGTAGATTGAAGATATATAAGAAAAAATTTCTGGTAGTTTATCTGCCCTTTTCACATTAATAAGGTTCCCTACAAACCCAACAACCTTTTTAGATAACCCCAATTCTTTTTTTATTTTTTCTTTATCCAAGGGTTTAAAGATATCTGGTTCGATTCCGTTTGGAATAACAACAGAATTTTCTCCAACATATCCAAATGATTTAGCTTTGTTCAATAAGGCATTACTTACAAAGATGACCCTTGCAGCATTTTCTAAAACATCAACGTACAATTCTTTTGCCTTAGGCATGGCTAAGTTTATATCGCTACCATGGCAAGTAACTACATATGGAATATTTAACTTTTGCGATAACAGTTTTGCAACTAATCCCGCAGGTGGACCATACATCCCATGTGCGTGAATTATATCAAACTCATTACCCCTAATTTTATCAAATATATCTTCTGCAACTTCTTTTGAATCCTTAATTTGATTATTTTTCTTCAATACTCTCGAATTAAAGACATCACCTAAACTTCTACTAAAGGATGTATATCTGTATTTTACACCATTAACTTCAAGAAATGAATCCGTAAGGCTTAAATTTGTTTTAGAAAGAATTTTTTTTAAAAATTTTACTCCAAGGGTATCTTTAGAAGTAATACCATAAATATCGAAATTTACATCGAGACTTTGTAGAGTTTTAAGTCTATTTGTTATAAAAATTCCACTTGTAGGATTATGGGGAAAGGGAAACAAATTCGTTATGAACAATACCCTCACTATTTATCAACTCCAAATATAATTACGGTTTTAATATTGGAAAATTAAGAATGCATCAAAAACTCACACTTTAAACCTTCAAGCTTCTCTCTATCTTCCACATTCCAGTATAGTACAACGTTTGTACTTTCTATTTTTTCAACGTCGTTTTCTGTTATGTATTTAACTCTCAACTCTTTCAATATTCCTTCTATTATTTCCTTCATCTCTTTATCTTTCCCAAATAGAACGTAAGTTCTATTTCTTCCGTATGTTTGTATTATTCTTTCTATG
>Ga0182240_100414_pt1 | contig 14150 bp, 11 predicted proteins | sample hydfrates4_PW_90_FD_145594 | JGI IMG/M metagenome (GOLD analysis project Ga0182240, IMG submission 145594) | Subsurface microbial communities from deep shales in Texas, USA - hydraulic fracturing test 4_PW_90 | ecosystem: Environmental > Aquatic > Deep subsurface > Shale gas/oil reservoir >...
TAAATCCCCAATCTGCTTTTAGCTTCTCTTCTACTTTTTGTAATAAATTTTTAAACTCAATTTCTAGCTTTTTAAATTCTCCTTTGTGCACCGCCTTAGTTGACATGTAAATTGAAATACAGGGACTATCCTGACATTGAATAAGGTCTTTTAAAGTTTCCAATTTTAGTTCTTCTGTCATTTTATTTAACCCCCTATTAAATTGAATATAAAATTGACTCTTTTGTGACTAAATAACTAAGACAAAGTTAATAAAGAATTTGATAATTGCTTATATTATTATTTTAACAGATATTTTAAAAAAATAAAGTTATTTATTAACTGATAAACTGCCAATAAATTTTAGCTAAAACCATAACCCCTTGCTTTATTGAAAATTGATTTAATGATGCTGCTGAAATAATTAACTCATTACTTATTTCGCGACTGAAAAAGTTTCTATAATCAGGTAATAAAAGAGAATTTTTTTCAGCAAAGACTTTAAAATCATGCTGATTAATATTTTGATTCAACAATAATTTAAAATAAAATAAAGAAGAAATATCCGCAGTCTCAATACCTCTAAAATGATCCTTAATTGCTTCTCTTAATAAAACTTTCCTGTTATTTAAACGCTGTCTTAAAAATTTAACTCTTTTTTCTAGATAGCCATTATCAATATAATAACTTAAAAGATTATTAATTAGGTTTTCTCCTGCAGATAAATTTTTTCTATTTATAAAATTATCCAAAGAATATTTTTTTAAATTTGAATTAATATCTGATGAATTTAAATAATAATCATCTAAATAGACTAATCCTAATTTTAAACCAGGAAAAACTCTATTTGTTAATGCTTGAATTAGAATAATTTGGTTATCATATTTAGATTCTAAAAGTTCTTTTATTTTTTCATTATTTTGATAAAGAGCAAAATATTCTAAAATAATTACTTTAAACTTAAGCATTTGAGAAAGCTCCAGCAAAGATTTTATTTTAGAAAGACTCCAATTTAAAATGCTTTCCTCAATAGAATCGTCACTTATTATTAAATAGTCAATGGTATTATTTTCAAGATAGTCCATTAAACTATCGTAATCTGCAGAACTAATATGAATATTTGCATTTGGAGTAGAAAAAGAAACTTTATTGTTTTTGCTATTAATACTATGATCTTGTAAAAATAATTTAGTAAATAAAGAATTGTCACTACCACTTGTAAATAATAATTCGTTGTTTTTTCCGACTAAAGTCAATAATATTTCTTCTAATTGGGCTTCCGAATTATAATAAAGTTTGCTTTTAGTCAAATTTTCATGTTTTGATTTTAAAAGATGAAAATAACTACTTTTTTTAGCTTCAACTTTTTTAAAACTCTCACCTTTAAAATCTGAATAAAAACGATCAAAAATCAAATCCCATGCATATTCTTCTAGAAATTCTTTTCCATGCTCTGGACCACTAAAATCAATAGTCTTTTGAGAAGATAGAGACGGCTTAGAAGTTAAAATTCTGAGTCTTTGATCATCACTGTTATTTTTGAGAGCAGCAGCAGGAGCAATATAGCTCCCACTACCCTCTTTTTTGTAAATTAAATTTTCAGCTGCCAGTAAATCATAAGCTTTAACCACAGTTTCTGCATTCACACTAAGCCGGGAAGCAAGTTTTCTTATTGATGGCATTTTAGTATCAGGTGTATATTTATCTGCTAATATTTCTGCTCTAATTGACTCATAGATCTGGGTATATAAATTTTCTTTTCCATCTCTTTTCAATTCAATCTCGAACATTTTACTTCCCTCCAGTAAGTCAATTTTATTAATTTATCTTTTTTTAAGATTCAATTAACATTTTGACTTATATAGTTTCATTTTTTCTTTTAAAGAACTTAATACCTTCATGGCCTAATAAGAAAATACCACCGGCTATAACAATTCTACCCCAGTCTGCTAAAGTAACCCCTGCAAAGCCAAGGAAAGAATTAATTGGTGAATAAATAACTATAAAGACCATTGCAATTGAAATCAATATTGAATAAAGCATTTTCGTGTTGCTGAAGAAATTTCTATTGAAAATACTTCTGTATTCATAACGGCGGGACATGATATTAACCCACTGTGAAAAAGCAATTGTTAAAAATGAAATTGTTGTTCCCCTAGCATAAAGCTGGGTACCTTCTCTAACTGCCTCGGATTGACCATTAATAAATAAATAGAAGTTTGTAAATGCCAGTCCACCCATCAGCAGGGCTAAAAACATTATTTCACTAAAACTGTGTTTGTTTACTATATGGTCCTCCTGTTTTCGGGGAGGTGTCTTCATTAAATGCTCAGAAGCTGGATCAAAGGTCAGTGCTGTCAGTGGTAAAATTTCAGCAATCAGATCAATAGAAAGAATCTGAATAGCCAGAATTGGAATTGGTGTCCCAAGTATCGCTGCAGCTAAAAGACCGAGTAATACGATTGTTAATTCAGCTCCGTTTGTAGTCAGAGAGGCAATTACAGTTTTCTTAAGGTTATTATAAATAGTTCTTCCTTCTTTAATAGCGTAAACCAGAGTCGGAAAGCTGTCATCAAGCAATATTAATTCTGATGCTTCTTTGGATACATCTGTACCCATCTGACCCATTGCTACACCAATATGAGCACTCTTAAGAGCTGGAGCATCATTAACCCCATCACCGGTTACAGCTACGATTTTCTGCTGTTCTTTTAAATTCTTAACAATTCTTAATTTGTTTTCTGGTGAAACTCGAGAGAAAATAAGTGATTCATTTTCTTCCATAGTCTGACGCAAGTCCTCTTCACTCATTGATTCTAAATCTTTACTGGTAAATACAGGCACATCGTCATCATCAATAGAAAGATTTATTTCTTTTCCGACTGCCTGAGCTGTAATTGCATGATCACCTGTCATCATATAAGTACTAATATGAGCATCATGTGATTCCTGAATAGCTTCTCTTACCCCTTCTTTTGGAGGGTCAATCATCGCTACCATGCCAAGAAAAATAACATCTTTTTCAATTTCTTCTAAAACATAGTCTGTCTCATCATCTTCTAATTTGCGATAGGCAACTGCCAGCACCCGCATGGCATTTTTAGAATATTTTTCATTTAGTTTATTTAATCTTTCTTTATCCTCATCAGTAATTTCTACAACTTCTCCATCTTTTAATATATGCTTGGAGACAGAAAGCACACTACCTAGAGCACCTTTCATCTTCAGATAATTTCCGTCTTCAAATTCTCTAATTGAACTCATTCTTTTGCGGTCAGAATCAAAACTGAATTCGTGCAGCTCAGGATTTTCTTCATCTTCTATTGGAGAGCGAGTTCCAAGTTTTGTAGAAAGAGTAATTAAAGCTGCTTCTGTTGGATCCCCAATTGCATACCAACCTGGATGTTCTTCATCAGGCTCGTGAATCTCTGCATTTGAAGCCATAGTCGCAGCATCAAAGATGATTTCCATTTCTGCAATTTCTTCCTCAGTCAGAGGCTCTCCATCTTCACCTAAAAGTTCACCTTCAGGTTCATAACCAAGACCTGTTACATCATATTCTTTACCATCAAAATATACCTTTTTAACTGTCATTTCATTTTTGGTCAGGGTTCCAGTCTTATCTGTACAGATAACATTGGTTGAACCAAGAGTCTCAGCAGAAGAAAGCTTTTTGACTACTGCATTTTTTTCGGCCAGCCGGTCAACACCCTGAGATAAGGCAACTGTAACCTGCATCGGTAAGGCTTGAGGTACAACAGCAACTGCAATACCCAGTGCATAAATCAAGGCAAAATCTAAACCATAACCCTGATAAATACTGATCCCGAATAAAGCCAGTGCAATAATTACAGCAAAAACAGCAATTTTATTGGCCACTGACTGCAGCTCTGACTGCAGTGGAGACTTAGACTTATCTTCTTCCTGAGTCATGGAAGCAATCTTACCCATTTCAGTATCCATTCCGGTTCTGACAACTACACCTTTGGCTAAACCGGAGGCCACTGTAGTTCCTAAATAGGCCATATTATCGCGGTCAGCAAGAGGTCTTTCTTCTTCTATATGATTTGACTCTTTCTCCTGTGGCATTGATTCACCAGTCAGAGAAACATCGTTTGTTCTTAAATTAAATGATTCAATAATTCTTAAATCAGCTGGAATTTTATCTCCTTCTTCCAGGCTGATAATATCTCCTACAACTAATTCCTCCTGTGCTATTTCTCCAATCTGATCATCTCTAATTACTTTAGAAGGAGACTTAACCAGTTTGTTTAGCGAATCCATAATTTTTTCGGCTTTATATTCCTGCCTGAAACCAATTACAGAGTTAAGAACTGCAATGATTAACATAATTGTTCCATCGCGATAACTTCCGATTACAAATGACATTACAGCAGCTACTAAAAGTAGTATAACCAGTACATCTTTAAACTGCAGCAGAAAAATTTTAGCTAAAGACTTTTCAGCTTTAGCCTGCAGAACATTTTTCCCATCTTTTTCAAGCCGCTTTTTTGCTTCAGCTTCACTCAACCCCTTGATCGATGTTCCTAAATCTTCAAGAACATCTTTTGCTTTTTGTCTGTAGAATTCTTTTTCTTTCATATGATCACCTCTTATAGATTTTAAAATTATTATTTATTATTTTAGTATTGAAGAATAATTATAACATTTTTTGAATAAATTTAAAGTTCATAGTTTACTAGTTTATTTTAAAATTTTCAACTTGAAAATATTCTTCTCGATGTTCTTTATGACCAGTCTCTTTTGCCAAGCGATAAATTTTATGGTTTAAAAACTTCTTATCCTCCTGTTCCAGTACATTTTTGTCAAAACCATCCAAAATATAGTGACTGAAATTCCAGACCTGTTCCTTTATATCCTTTGGACTACCTTCAGCAACAATAACCAGGGCATCAATGATTGAACCTGCAACTGAAACATCCTGACTCCCATAATGGCTGAGCTGATAAAATGTTTTATAAAGCAGATCCCAGAAAGAAATATCTTCTAAAATAAAACAGAGCTCATCTTTGTCATTGTAATAATAAGTATTTTCTAAATTGGCTACAGCAATCCGGGATAAAACCCATCCCAGCTGGTTAATACAGAAAATAGCAGTATTTGGATCATTAATACCAGGTGAAATTGCTCTTAAGGCTACCTCTGTTAACTTTAATAGGCCAAATTCAATATCATTTTTATTGCTTCGTTCATTGCTTATCATCATATTATTTCTAATTTTAGTTTTTATTTCTTCTAGTTCTTCCTCAGTAAATTTTTCAGTATTTTCATTTAACTGCCAGAGTTTAAAAACAATTGTATTTTCAGTTACATAATCACCAATCATTTTTTCCGCTCTGATTATAATATCATAGTTATCTGCAAGTTTTGTTAATTCAATATCATAAATAACCTGAATATAACCACTCTCTACAGGATGAACTTCGCAAAATTCGCGATCGGTCATTTCTTTAATATTATCAGGGGCTTCATTACGAATCTGATCATTGCTGTTATTTCTTTCCTCTATTTTATCTACTATTTCAATAACATCTTCTTTCAGACTACTGATCAGAATATTAACCTGTACAGAATTAGCTGCATGGTGAATAAAATAAACAAAATAGCCAAGACAGATAATTGCTATAATTACACCAAGTAAACCAGAAAAAATAATGGATTCTCCACTCCTGCTAACACTATCATTAAGAAAAAGCAGAGTTAACATTGAATAAATAAATCCAGCGAGAAAAACTCCTAAGACCTTTAAAGTTACTTTGTTTTTGAGGAAATCCTGCATTGTCCGTGGTGAAAATTGAGATGAATACATTGTCAGCACTACCATAATAGTAGAAAATGAGACTGTAATCATTGCAAATAGTGATCCTGCAATTGTAGATAAGATTGTTTTTGATAAATCATAAGAAGTAAAGAAAAATCCCGGCAAAACATTTCCCAGAGTCTGAGTATATCGATATTCAACAAAAATAACTAAAGCAGATAATAAAGTAGCTGAAATAGCATAAATTGATGGTATAAAATATATTTTACTTTCTATGTTATGAATAAATTTAAACTTCAAAATTGTCACTTCCCTATATTTTTCTTGTGCTAAAAATTAAAATTTTATAATTATGCTCTTATAATTTAATTTCAACATAATTACCTAATATCCTTTATATTAACATTAAAAAATAATCTTATACTTAAACAAAAAATCCCCTTTCTGTAAAACAGATTTTGTATTTAATCTGTCCAATACCGTTAGGTACTTTACAGTCCCTTTTCTAGTTTTTGAACTAAATCTAACTACACTTATTTTACAATATGTACTAAAAAGTTAAATTTAATAGCTCTTCTGATAAACTGTTAAGTTCTTCTGTGCTTGCAGTAATCTCTTGCAAAGTTGCTGATTGTTCTTCTATGTTTTCTAGTGTTTCATTAGCAATTTGGCTAGTTTCTGTTGTTGATTTTTGAATTCTAGGTACAAGCTCTTTAATCTCCTGGACTCCTTTTTTAGAATCTTGAGATAAATTACGTATTTCTTCTGCTACTACATTAAATCCTCGCCCATGCTTTCCAGCTCTAGCACTTTCTATAGAAGCATTTAGTCCCAACAGATTAGTTTTATCAGCAATCTTTTCTATAAAATTAACAAATTGTTCGATCTCAGTAGATAAGGAATTAACATTTTCAATCTTTTCATTTAATAAAGTTTGTTTTTCATTTATCTCCATAGCAGTTTCTGAAATATCATCCATCGCTGTGACGATTGCAGATAGATTTTCACTAAGAGCAGAAGCCATTTTTTGTAGTTGAAACTGTTGATACCAAACTTCACTAATAGTATTTGCAACAAGATAAAGCATCTTAGCTGCTGAATCAATTTTTTCTCTATCTAAAGTATAGACATCATCAAGCATACCTATCAATATATTAGGATCAAGATTTAATTTTTGAGCTATCTCTCTAAATTCATCTTTGTTTGGATCATCAGGTAATATTTGCCCCCCTAAAATACTACCAATTTGATCTCCCTCAATCACAATTGGCACTGCAAAATCACATAAACCCGCGTGACATTCATAGACAACAGGTTCTCCAGATTCATTGGCTTTTTTACCACCTTCTCGATCACACTTTTTACAGCGTCTTAATCCTTCTTCACTACTAGACCTAATATAATCACAAAACTCTGTAAAACCACTCGGAGAGGTAATTGGATTACCATCCAAATCTACAGTAACACTTGATATTCCTAAAGAATTAGCAAATTCATCTTGAAATTCTTGAATAAAATCTAAATCTAGCAATTCATCTATTTGCACTTTTTCTTTCCCATTTGATTCCACTATTAAACACTCCCTTTTCTAGTTTTTGAACTAAATCTACCTATCTTAAAATATTCAAAACCGGGTTAGGAAATCCTAACCCGGTTAAAAAAGATTTTTTATTGAATTTTATAATATATCAAGACCTGCTTGAGCGACCTGCATATCTTCTTCTACAGCACCACCACTGACTCCAATTGCACCAATAACTTCTTGGCCATCAAATATTGGAATACCTCCACCAAAAGTTACTAAATCATCAACCGAAACTTCTATTCCATAAAGTTCATTACCTGGCTGGGCTAATTTCCCTACCTCTTCTGTAGTGTTTCTCATAACTACTGAAGTATATGCTTTTTGTCTTGATAAACCAATACTTACCTGCAGTGCATTATCCATTCTCTCTAAAGTTATTAATTTTCCAGCTCCATCTACTATTGAAATCACCATTGGAACTTCAATCTTATTTGCTTCCTTTTTTGCTGCCTCAACCATCTTTTTTGCTGTTTCTAAATTAATTTTCATTGTTTTCCTCCTTTAGATTTTAACTATCTACTACTTTTGATAAAACAAATAATAAATCTGATAACTGATTAAATAAAGATTTGTTATTGAATTTTATAATATATCCAGACCTGCTTGAGCGACCTGCATATCTTCTTCTACAGCACCACCACTGACTCCAATTGCACCAATAACTTCTTGGCCATCAAATATTGGAATACCTCCACCAAAAGTTACTAAATCATCAACCGAAACTTCTATTCCATAAAGTTCATTACCTGGCTGGGCTAATTTCCCTACCTCTTCTGTAGTGTTTCTCATAACTACTGAAGTATATGCTTTTTGTCTTGATAAACCAATACTTACCTGCAGTGCATTATCCATTCTCTCTAAAGTTATTAATTTTCCAGCTCCATCTACTATTGAAATCACCATTGGAACTTCAATCTTATTTGCTTCCTTTTTTGCTGCCTCAACCATCTTTTTTGCTGTTTCTAAATTAATTTTCATTGTTTTCCTCCTTTAGATTTTAACTATCTACTACTTTTGATAAAACAAATAACAAATCTGATAATCTATTAATATATTCTAATAAATAATTGTTCAAATCATAGTTTTCTACATCATTAAGTTCAAATATTCTTCTTTCTGCTCTTCTACAAACCGTTCTGGCCAAATCTAAATAGCTACCAGTTTCACTTTCTCCTGGTATAGAAAAACTATTCTGCAAATCAACCATTTTCTTAAAAAAATCAATTTTTTCTTCCAACTCATTTACATCTTTACTTTCAATTTTATTTTCTAAGTTATTTTTTCTAGAAGCTAATTCAGCTCCCACTACAAAAAGATTCTGCTGTATATTTTTAAGGGGTTTATAAATTTCTTTATCATCTACTTTAGATCTTGCAATGCTAAGACAGGAATTTAATTCATCAACCACCCCATAAGCTTCAACCTGAATATTATACTTTTTAACTCTTTCCCCGCTAAAAAGATCTGTCTTTCCCTGATCTCCTTTCCGGGTATAAATATTCATCTTAGTCCTCCTTAACAACAAATTCTTTAAATGGAATCTTCTTTTCTAAACGAGCTGCATTAATCCCCATTATCTTTGACTGTAATTGACCGGCTATTTTTATATCAAAAATAGGATTTTTTTCTTTTAACTTTTTCATCTGTAAAAGCACCCGATTATTATTAATTCCAATGCCAATACCTAATTTGGATTCCTGAGCTGCATTATAAGCTAATTTATTTACTGAATTTTCCTCTTTTAAAGAAACTTTAAAAGGAATACCCTCTTCTTCTATTCCATAACCAATTTGGTTAATCAATTCTTTGTTTTTCTTATTTTTATTACAGAAAATATAAATTGAAGGTTTTTTTAAAGATTTATTTCTATTCATTATTTTACTGCCTCCAGCTGTTTGATATAAGAGAGTACCAGACCAGTTGCAACAGCATTTCTTGGTCCCATATTAGCTCTAATGTTACCTCTTCCAGCTACAACTCCATAGTCAGCTAATTTATTAGAAATCAATTCTGGAATTTCAAAATCCAAAGCTGAGCCACCAACCATTACAACAAAATCAATATCTCTTATATTGCCGGTGGGAATAGTTCTTTTTAAAGAACGCATTGCATTTCTTACAAATACATCTTTTTTGGCATCTCTTCGGACCTGTCGTATTTTTTCTAAAGAATGATTAGTAGAAATGGGAATTAATTGATCTCCATCAAGGTTTACTACCCTAGAAAATAGTTTAGGTGGTAAAGGATTTTCAAAAAAATGTACACCCCCATCTTCATGGCGGATATTAAACATACTTTCAACTTTAGCTAGGGGAGTTTTCTTTATCTTTTCTGCCAATTTGAAATCATTTAAACCCAGTTCAGTGTTAATGATCATAGAGACCATATTGCCTGCTCCAGAAAGATGAACTGCAGATATGTTTCCTTCTTTTGTCAGTACTGCTGCATCTGTTGAACCACCACCCATATCTAAAATTACGAGTGGCTTATCAGTACCAGGTGTTGTTAAAGCTCCTAAAATTGCCATATTTGCTTCCACTCCAGCAATTTCAATTTCAACATTTGGGATTTCTTTTCGCAGTTCTTTTGCGACCTGCTGCATTGGAAGCTGACTTGTTTCTACCATTGCTGCCAGACCAACTGCATTTTCAAGCACACATTCTCCGGCTAAAGAACCTTTAACTTTTTGAGGAACAAAAGTATTTACAGCTAAAATATCCTTGATTTTTATTTCATTTAGATTCTGATCTGTTACTTCTTTCATTTTAGAGCGAACTCCTTCTAACATACCTGAAACATGAGTTCCAGATTCCCCTTTTACATCTGTCAGCGGCTGGATTTTTTCAATTTTTTTCATTATTTTATCCGCACCTAAATCGACAGGTATTTCTTCTTTTTTATTGCCTCCAAATACTATAAGTTTCCCTGCAGGAATAGTTTTTTCTTTGACATCACCAGTAGGCGTCCTAATTACAACTGCAGAATGATTCCCAATCAGTGACCTGGCAACCGGAACAATATGTTTTGTTTGTTGAGAATTCAGATCAAATAGAGTAGCAATTCCATATGGATTAGTCAGTTCTTCAATTGTCATTCCAGAAGCTGCAACTTCAACTGCTGACCTTTTGTTTAAGGGGACTTTTTCAATAAATTCAACTTCATCAACTATAGGAATTTTTTTATCAATTCTATTGGCAATTAAAACAGCATCATCTTTTTGAACAACTGCCCCATTAATCTCAATTCCTTTTTTTAAAGCTTCATTTATTATTTCAGCGGCTTCTGCGAAATCAATTTTTCCCGGAATTACTACAATTACCTTTTCACCGGCAGAACAGGAAGATAATTTATCTATCATTACAGTAATTCCAACTCCAAGCCCCACTCCACCTGGAGTAGAGGGATTATGACCAATCATAGCAGATTCTGTAATAACAGTTTCAGTAATTGTCTCCATTGCAACATCTCCAATAACTGGAGTTGCCTCATTTAAACGAATCAAATCGATGTCATTGATTTCAATTTCAATCTCTGCAAGAGCCTTTTTTAGTGCTTTAATAATCCCTTCAATATTCTCATCTGTCCCCTTCAAACCGGTAGTTTTATGTTCACCACAGGCAATGAAATCAACTTTTTCTTTCCCCTTAATTTTTCCAACTGCCACTTCTGTTGTAGAATTACCTATATCTACTCCAACAATTAATTCCATATTTTCACCACCTGCTAAATTATTTACTTTTTAATTTATTTCTTTTTTCATAAATTTCGGCTGCTTCTATAATTAATTTAGCATTAATTTCAGCATTATATTTATTTTCTAATTCATCTGCTATAGCCAATAATTCCTCTTTTGTGGAACGATTTGGTCTTAATGAATTATAGATTTCTAAAATCCTATCATCCGGTATCTTTGTAAGTTCTCCTGCTCGCTTTAAATTTTTACCAAATTGATCTCTACCTTTTTGTTCGGCAATATTTGCCTGGAAATCTAAAGTTTTTTCAGTAATTCTTAAATCTTCATCTTTTACTTCTCCTGCCAAAACATTCTCTAAAGTAATTTCTTCTAAATTTTTATTTGTAGGGGTTTTGACAAGATCAGGTCTTTTTGTTCCCAGAGGATAATCTTGATCCGCATTAACTTTATTATTTAAATTCTTAGACATTTAAACTACCTCCATTTTTTTATTTAAACTCAACTTTTAATTCAACACCAGTTCCAATATCTGGATCTAATTCTTTAACTTCTTTGATATGCATAACTGCTGCTTTAGCCTGGAATTTAGGCCTGGCCATTTGATCATTTTTAGTAGGAACTGGAGTTGGTGTTTCTCCTTTAGCATAACGAGCCGCATTTTTGCCTATCAAACGATATGTTTCACCATCAAGTAATGGTGCCTGAGGAAAAAGTTCTAAATTTTCCAGTGGAGCCAGATCTTTTTGATGAATAAGTGCAGTTCCTTTTGACTGAAGTCCAATTGAAATTCCGGATCCGCTTAACTGAGCAGCTGCATGTCCGATAAAACCAACATCTGCAGTTTGATACATTTTAACCACTCTTGATTTTAGTCCTTCTTCTTCGATCCCAGCCCTCAATTCTCTCAAAACTACAACATGGTCAAGATCTACAATTGTCTTAGTTAATTTTTCGCCAAAAGCTGGCGCAATCCCAATTACTACTTCATCACTGGAACTACCTACTTCAGCAGCATCTAATTCTGTTAAAATTAAGTTTTTTTCTCTTATTTTTTCCATAAATCTCACCTCATTCTAAATTGTATTATTCTCCAATATTTTCAGGATCTACTGCAAGTCTAACATTTTTAATTTCTTCCCAGCGCTCATCACTAATCCGATATCCTGTTCCAGGACCGGCATAATCATTATTATCATTTACTGCACTAAAGCAATTAAAATCTTCATCAAAAATAGCTGAAGTGTGTAAATAATCTCCACAAATTCTCTGTTTTAAAAGATTAAGTAAATTTTCTGCTGTATCAGAAAAACCATGATTAGCAAGCGCCTTTACAATTTCTAAACCGGTAACACCTTTATTCATCATTTCCTCTACTGCTTTAAGATCCTGAGCTACATCTCGTTTTGGTATATCTTTACTGCCATGAGCATAAGTAGCTGCTTCCACTTCTTCATCTGTAATCTCTGGTAAATCTAACTCTGCAAAGACTGCCTGTATAGCTTTTGCTGCCCTGTTTCTAATTTTAATTGCTGACTCTTCTTTGATCGGTTTTAATCCACCATCAACCTTTAAGTCTCGCTGCAGGATATTATAATCATCATAGTCATCAACATCATGAGTTGAACCGGCAAACATATTATCATAATTAGGAACTCCACTATAGCCGGAAAAAATAAAATCTGTACCTGGTAAAAACTGCATTAACATTCTGGCTGTTCTTCTTGTGCGGGAATGAGTAAATGTCTGATCATTTCCAGAAGCACATTCTAAGTCTAAAAGCATAGAAATTAAATTTTCTGCCAGAACCGATCTAACTCCAGAAGGTACAGAACTAGAAACTCCTATACAGCTCACAGCACCATTCTGAATTCCCTGTACTCCTGCCCCTTTCGTTATATAAAGACATCTTGTTTCTAAATATAACATTGATTTCCCTTCTGAAAAACCCATTTGAACCTCTGAACCTGAACCAGAAGTAAATCTCATTTTAAGACCTCTAGAGGCATAAGCAGAGGCTAAAAATGCTTTAGACCAGGGAGTATCATCTCCATCAGTAAAAACATCTTCAGTACCATAAACAGATACAGTTTCTGCATAAGATGTTAAGCCTCTCATACCAAGCTCTAGTTCAACTGCTTCTTCAACTGCACATTGAGTTATAACTCCTCCACGTCCAACCTGAGAACCAACTAATAAACCTAAAGCATTAAATGGAGCATATCGACCGACACCAACTGTTGTTTCTTGTTCATCAAAACCCCTTATGGCAGCTTCAGCAGCATCTGCTGCAATAAGAACTGGATTGTCCTGTAAATTTGTAATGTGACACTGATTGGAAGGAGTTTTTCTAGCCCTCATTTTTTGAACAGCCATCATCATTTCTACTACGTTCATATTACTAACTACATCAACTATTTTTGCTGGTGTCATTGCCAAACTCAATTCTAAAATATCTTCTCTTGAAATATTTATATCAACAATTTTTTTTGCTAATTCAACAGAATCCATAGCCATAACTTCTTCTGCTTTTTCAACATTTAGTGCATGTCGACTAATGAAACTGTCCAGCATATCAAAATCTTTCTTCTGCTTTCCATCTAATTCAACAACTTCACCATTTTCAACTTTAACACTTGGCTCGGGATCCTGAGGGGAATTCATTGCAATTAAACCCACATCAGACCATTCATTAATTAAACCATCCTTACTAATATCTCTTTGATCAAGCTTTTCAAATCTTTTTGATCTCTTCAATATTTCTCCTCCTATTTATAAAATTAAGATGATTGACTTAGTTCTTAGCAAAATTAATTTTTTATCAATCATCTTAATTAAATATTTTGTAAATAATTATTTACATTGCATCTTCAAAAATAGCCTTAACCTGTTCAACAGTCCCTTTTCTGGGATTAGTTCCTGCATTACCATCTTCTAATGCATATTTGGCCATTTCTTCAAAATCTTCTTCTTTAATATCAAATTTTGATTCACTTAAAGAAGTAGGAATTCCAATATCTTTTGCAAGCTGCTTTATTGCCTCTAAAGATGATTCTGCAGCTTCTCTTGTTGACATATTATCAGTATTTACACCAAAAATTTCTGCTATTTTT
>Ga0182240_100415_pt1 | contig 14148 bp, 15 predicted proteins | sample hydfrates4_PW_90_FD_145594 | JGI IMG/M metagenome (GOLD analysis project Ga0182240, IMG submission 145594) | Subsurface microbial communities from deep shales in Texas, USA - hydraulic fracturing test 4_PW_90 | ecosystem: Environmental > Aquatic > Deep subsurface > Shale gas/oil reservoir >...
CACAGAATAGACATCTATTGAAGTGAGTTCATAAGCAAAATATTGGGCCTTCACCGCCGCTAAGGTTGCTATAACAGCAATAAAGACCACAAATGTCAACTCACCTTATTAACTATTGTGGTGAATTCAAGTTTAAAGTTAAATTTACAAACAATTCCATGATCTTATCTTATCAATAAGTTTAGACATTTGTTCATCTAAATCCCATATACTTTCACAATTTTGTTTAGTTAAATATGGAATTATTTTTTCAGCAAACTTGACTTTACTTCTTAAAAAACGATTCCCTTCCCCTGAACTAACCGATTCAAGAAATTCACTAATTATTTCATATTTTCCAAATTCAACTTGATCATCTATTTCTAGATTGTATAAATCTTCAATTGCTGAAACCGGCAGATAATTTTCTATTTCTTTACCTTTAGTAATCCAGCAAAAACCATCAATTCTTTTTAGCTCTTTTTTTATCCTTTTTTTAGTACTATTTATTGGATCAGCTCTATATTTTTTATCACTGTCTATTAAAACTACTGAATTGCGGTTGGTTGTAAGTATATTTATTAAATCACTTTCCTTTATTTCTCCATTATCAACATCAGCAGTTAAGTGTGATAACAACCTTCCTCCATAAAAAATACACTGGTAATGGACTCCTTCTTTTAATTTATCATTTGACCACAATTCTATCCATTTATTTATATACATTCTATCAGTGGGACCTTCAACCCAGATAATTCCATTCGCTTGCAAAATATCACTAGCCCTTATATCAAGATCATCTAAAACACCAGCTCTATCAACATATAAGTAGTTTCCCCATTTTTTAAAATAGCAAAAACTCAAAGTTATCAACAGTCAAAATTGTGGATAATTAACTCTTAGAAACCCTTAAAATAGGTTATCCACAGATTACGTAAAAAAGGTGAAACAAGCTCCTTCTTTTGGTATAATTAGTTTGCAGACAAATAACACCAAAAAGGAGTTGTTTCACCGTGACTAATTATACCAGATTAATCTATGAAATTAAACGAAAAGTAAGTAATTTCTCTAAAAAAATATCAAAAGATTTATCAAAACCTAAAACTAAATTCATATCTCAAATGATTTACGGACTTTTAGATAGTCAATCAGTACTTTTAAGTAATATTGGCAGATCTTTAAAAGAAGATAATCTTTTGAAAAAGACCGTTGAGCGTTTATCCAGAAATCTTGAAAATTTTGATGAACAGGAAGACTTGATTGGAAAATATATAAATGAGGTAAAACCTCATATTGATGATAATACTGTTTTCTGCTGTGACAAATCAGATGTAGTTAAACCATACAGTAAAAAACTAGAAGCTCTTGATCGAGTTAGAGACGGCAGTAAAGGTGAAACTGAAAAAGGCTACGATACTTTTGAAATAACTGCTTTAACTGATAAAAAAGCACTGCCTGTTGAAGTATATTCTCATATTTATTCAAGTCTAGAATCTGGATTTAAAAGCAGAAATATAGAAGCTCTAAAAGGTCTTGACTTTGTAGAAAAACACTTTGGAAAAAAGGGTATCTATGCCCTTGATAGAGGCTATGATGCCAATATGTATTATGAATATTTTACTGAGGGCAATAAAGATTTTGTAATTAGAGCTAAAGGAAACCGCAATGTTATCTACAAGGGTAAAAGCTTAAATATCAAAAAAGTAGCTGCTCTCTATAAGGGTAAGTATGCCTACCGTTATAAAAACCAGAACAACAAAGAGCGAAAGTTAAAATTTAGTTATGCTCCAATTAAATTACCTGCTTTAAAAGAGACTGAATTAACTATGGTAATTGTCAGAGGACATGGTATTAATCCAACAATGCTTATTACCAATTTAAATCCAAATTCTAAGCGACTTACTCTGGCAGTTTTAAAAGCATATATTAAAAGATGGAGAATTGAAGAATATTTTAGGTTTAAAAAACAGAAATTTGACTTTGAAAACTTTAGAGTTAGATCATTAAAGAAAATCAGAAATTTAGATTTAATTTTATCAATAACCATAGGATTTTTAGCTCTTTTTTCCAATCAGAAAAAGACTAAGCTTAGAGTATTTGTTAAGAAAGTTTCAGAAAGAATATTTGATATACCAGACTTTGAATACTATGCTTTGGCTGATGGAATCAGAGAAATACTGGCTAAATCCTACACTGGAATAGCTTCTTTTTTAAAGAGTTATTACAAAAAACGACGATCACAAAAGAAATTAAGACTCTCTTTACCATTATGACGGTAAGGATAGTTTTTGCTATTTTAAAAAATGGGGAAACTTAATTCAACATATGTTTTGACAATATCAACATTAGAAGTTTTTCCGTCATGCAAAACATGATAGATTTGAGCATCCTTATTGATGTTAAACATATCTATTGGAACATTTGAATGAGTTGTTATAAAAGCATTTATATTATTTTCTATAACAAAATCACTCAAAAATTTAAAAAGTCTTCTTTGCAATGCTGGATGCAGATTGTTTTCTAACTCTTCAAACGCAAAAATATAGGAATCAAGAACCTTATTTTCAAATTCAGGAATCAATAATATAAACGAGAGTATTAATATTATTGTTTTTAACCCACTACCTGAATCAGACAAAGATATCTTACCTTTTTCTTTTTCTTCCAGAAAAACTTCCCATTTATCATTCACATACTGTTGAACTAAAACTCTATCAAATGAAGCATCAGGCTCCATTATTATATTAAGATAATCCAATAGTTGATTTTCTACTAAGTTACTTTCGTAGTCTGCTTTATTTAAAAACTTTTGAATGATATTAGTTGCTCCATCTCCATTACTTCTTAGTTTGTTAGCACTATCAGATTCAGGTTTTATATCTCTTTCAGCAGAAAGCCGAAGAAATGTTTTATTATTAAAATCAACATTCAAGTTTCTAGATAACTTTTCTTTAAGTTTATTATACTTTCTATCTTCTGGAAAGTCTTCAATGTTTATAATTTCTTTACTTCCATTTTTTTAACATAAAATTCTACACTCTTATCAATAAAATTTCTTCCAAAGTTCCAGTGATTACCACCAATCACTCCTCCACTTACACTTTCAGAAAATACGGATCTTAATTCTGATTCGTCAAGAGATTTTTCAATAATAAATTTCGGTGAATTACTATTATGTCCAAATTTACTCATATCAGCTGGATCACATAAATATTCAATTAGATCAAGCAAACTAGACTTGCCTGAATTATTTCTTCCTATCAATAAATTAATTGGCTTAATATTCTCTAACCCCTGTGCTTTTTCACCAAAGCATTTAAAGTTTTTTACTTTTATGCTTTGACCAATTATCCCCATCAAATTACCCCCTAGTCTTTAAAAATCTAATCTCCTACCATTAACCTTCAGCCATTCTTTTTTCTCTTTAATGTCAGGTATAACAGCAGCTAATGTTGCCCAGAAATCTCTAGAATGTTTGTCATGTATCAAGTGCGTAAGCTCATGTACCACCAAATAATCCACAATAGACATTGGTGCCATAATGATCTTCCAGTTAAAGTTCAGGTTATCTTTGCTGCTGCAGCTGCCCCAACGTTTCTTCTGTTTTTTTACAACTACATTATTTGGTTCAACATCAAGCTTAACTTTATACTTATCCACTCGCTCATTAATCTTTTCTTTAGCATGTTCACGATACCATTCAATTAAACGGGTCCGAATCTCTTCTCGCCGCTTTTCTTTCTTATCTGTAAGCTCCACTGGATAGTCAATAATGAATTTCCCCTGGTAGAGTTTTACTTCTACTCTTGGAATTTCTGCTGGTGTAACTTCCAGCCTATATCTTCGACCTAAATAGGGAAGTTTCTCCCCGGTCATAAATTCTTTTTCTTTTGGTGCCGGCTTAATCTTATCCATTTCCTTTAATTTGGAAAGAATCCAGTTAGTTTTTTTCTTTAATACCTCTTCTATTTTAGTTTCTGCTGTATTTTTTGGAGATCTAACTATTAAATTCCTCTCATGATCAACAATGATCCCCATAGTTTTGCGACTAGTGCGTATTATTTCATAATTTATTAGTGTATTTCCCAGTTTGATTTGTTGCATTCTTACCTCCGATTAAAACATAAATATATTCTGAGAGAGCTTAATTATCTTGTTAGTTAAACTCTCATATTTCTGCTTGAACTCATCATATTTGATCAAGTGAACCTTGGTTGTTTTTCGCATCTTCTGAAGCACTTCAGTTTTTTGCCGCCAAAGATCAATCTTAGTGTACTCACTTAAGTCATTAAAGATATTCTGGGTAACTTCCTTGACAGTTTGGTTTACATAAGGCTCATTACTACCCTCGCCTGCAGTATATTCACCAGGTTCTTCTGCAACTTTGCCCTTTTCTTCTTTTTCTCTCTCATTTAAAAGGAGTTCATAGAGGGCAAATTCTTTCTTGTTTAACCCCAGTTTTTCTGCCTTCGACTGGACTGTTCTCATATCATTAATAATATCCTTCATCTCACCAATCTGTTCTAAAAGACTCATCTGATTATTTTTTCTTTTCTCTATGATCTCTTCCAGTCGCTCACTTAGTTTTTTATAATAGACAGGGTTTTCATCCATCTGAACATTTATTTCTTTCTTTATTGCATGCTCCATCTCACTAGCTTTAGCCTTATCAGACTTTAAGTCATCTAGAGTTTCTTCAAACTCTTTCTCATCAAGTATAGATACTGGCTCATGTAAAACTCTGACACTGCTTGCTCTGATATGATCATCAATTAGCTTTTTAACCTTTTCTCCCACACCTTTGATATCAATACTGTCATCACGATACCTATTTCTAACGGCTGTGTGGATTTTACTCAGCTTATATAGATCACCCCTATAAGGGTCAGCTATCGGGTGAGGCATTATAATATCCATACTCTTAGCAAAGTCCTTAAAGTCATTTTTGAAGTCATTTCTCTTTTCTTCGTCTTCAAAGAGCTCAATACAGGATTCCAAGTCATCCATATCTGTATTTCTAAAATATTTCATTACCTCTCTGTGATTGGCTTCCAGTCTTGGCTTCTCATCTTCAATTGGAGTTACAGCATTTTCCACATCAGAAGGATTAAAGATAGCCAGTGCCTTTTTAAGGTTATCAAAGACTCCATAATAATCTACTACCAGACCATAATTCTTCTCAGGATAAACTCTGTTAACTCGGGCAATAGCCTGCAGCAAGTTATGTTCTTTCAGAGACTTATCCAAATACATAACCTGCTCAACTGGAGCATCAAAACCAGTCAAGAGCATATCACAAACGATGATTATTTTAAGTGAAGAGTGAGGATTCTTAAACCTCTCAACTATTCTAGATTTCTGATCATTATCAACACTGTATTTTTTAAGCAAGCCCTCATCATTGTGCCCGCCAGAGATTAATACAGCTGCTTCTGGACCATCTAACTCATCAATCGCTTCTTTATACCTAACTGCTGCCTGTCTGCTTACAGCCACTATTTGAGCTTTAAAAGGGGCAATCTTTTCCGTATAATGTTTAATAATATCCAGAGCAATAGTTTTAATCCTGGAACTTGCTTCAGCTATATCATTTTCAGTAGCGTATTTTTCCTTTATCTTTTGTTTCTCTTCATCTGAATATCTGTGGAAGGTTTGATCAAAGACTTCATCTAAAGTTCTATCCTCTACATGTAACTCAGCCAGTCTGCTCTCATATTTAATCGGCAGGGTAGCATTATCTGCAACTGATTCTTCTATTGTATAGGTATCAATATAATCACCAAAGGTTCTTAAGGTGCTTCTCGATTCTTTATCAATTGGTGTTCCAGTAAAACCTATATAAGCTGCATTTGGTAGAGCTCTTCTCATATTGGAGGCTAAATCTTTAAACTGAGTTCTGTGGGCTTCGTCAGCCATTACAAATACATTCTCTCTTTCAGTTAAAACAGGATATTTTTCTTTTTCATATTCCTGAAACTTATGGATAGTAGTCATAATAGTTCTGCCCGCTTCTGAGGATAAAAGCTCTTTTAAGTCTTTTACACTGCCTGCTCTCTCTGGATTAGGAAAGCCACATTTTTTGAAAGTACCACTGATCTGTTCATCAAGGTCAACCCTATCTGTTACAATCAACATTGTAGGGTTGCCAATATCCTTCATCCTTCTTAATTTAAGTGCTAAAAAGAGCATGGTTAAAGACTTACCTGAGCCCTGAGTATGCCAGACAGTTCCGTTTCTGTCTTCTAAACTCTCAGCATTTTTTATTCTTTCTACTGCTTTCTGCACAGCTCTATACTGCTGGTAGCGGCAGGCCATTTTAATTTTAGCATTACCCTTATCTTCAAAAACAGTAAAGTTCCTGATAATATCTAAAAATCTATTCTTTTTAAAGAGTGAAAAAAGAAGTATATCCTGTCCTGTAGGCTCTTTACCCAGCAGTTCTGTTAGAGAGTCTTTAGAATAGGGATAAGGGTCCTTCCAGCCTTTATAAGCCTGTGCTGGAGCTCCTACTGTAGCAGAGGTAGCTGAGTCACCCCAGGCTGCAACAAGCAGTTGATTGGGGTAAAATAGTTCTTCTGCACCTTCCTCAGTATCATCACTTCTTATGTTTTGATATCTTCTTAGCTGATTTATTGCCTCTTCTTCTGGTTCATTACAGGTTGTATTATTTTTGCATTCTATTACAGCAAGAGGTAAACCATTAACAAACAGTATTATGTCAGGTTTAATAGGATCTTTTCCTTTGACTCGAAATTGGTTGATTGCTATAAAAGAGTTATTATCAAGATTCTCATAATCTATGTACTTTACAGTCTGATTTTTCTTACCGTGACCTATATCCTGCTGTAAACTGATGTGATTAATCAGTTTATCATAGATCATCTCATTGGCTGCCATCAAGGAATTAGCCTTTAAACGGGCAGGCCTAATCTCATTAACTGCCTTATTCAAGTTATTCTCATTGATCCAGGGATTGATTCTTTTAAGAGCACTTTTAAGTTCTTCAATTAAAATCACCTGGTGTTCTGATTCTCTTTCAGGCAGCTCTATGAAATCTTTATCCAGCTGGTCATAGACTTTATAGCCTAAAGTTTTAAATAAATCTAAAGCAGGTTTTTCTGATTGATTATACTCATCCCAATTTCCAGTCATTTTCTAAACCTCCATATCTGTATTTACTCTAATCTCTCCTGTTAATAATTTCTGCATCAGACCTTTTTTAAGTCGATCGAGTTTATCTTTATATTCTTTTTCTTTTTTTATCTTAGCATCAACTGATGATAGTATTGATGCTATTTTCTTTTGTTCTTTTTTAGTAGGAATCAAAACAGGTATGCTATAAAAATCACCATGATTCAAATCGGGAATAGTTGTAGTGCCTGCAAATGTCTTTATAACATGTTGAATAAATTTTGAATTTAAGTAATAAAACAAATAATCTTTATTTAAAATTTCCCTATCAAAATCAATTTTAAAGAAGTTATTATGAAAAACTCCTCTTTCATCAGTTATAACTTCTCCTGTATTCCCTGTTCTAGTCATTAAAACATCTTCCTTTTCACATATCACAGAATCTCTCGGCTCATTAATATAATATATATATCTACTATCATTAGGATTATTTAAGTGCTGAACTGTAATATATTTTAATTTATTAGGACCAGGCTTTTTGCTTCTTTTAGATATTGCTATCTGTAAACCTTGATTTACACTTGAGACTTCATCAAAAGATTTAACTTCCCAAACATTTGGTATTTTAATAGTTTTAGGACCTATTCTTACTTCCTTAAACTCACTATGTCCAATCCCTTTAGTAAGCAGTTCCTGCATTAATCCTTTTTTCAGTTCTTTTGTTTCTTCTATTACTTCATCAGTTTTTTCTATTGACTTATCTACTGATGATAGGATTGATGCTATTTTTTTCTGTTCGGGAAGAGGTGGGTAAATAACAGGTAAATCTCTATATTCACCTGCATTAATATTAGCTAAAGTGGTACTTCTAGAAAAACTATTTACCCAACTCCCATATAAAAAGGAATGTGTATAATGAAATAAATATTCATAATTAGTAATTTCCTTATCTAACTTAAATTTAATTAAATAACCAGCAAATACTGTTGGTATTTTTAAGTCATTTTCTTTAAACAAATATGTTCTACCAACAGAACCTGTTCTTGCGAAAACTATATCCCCTGGTTCTAATAGATACTTTTGATTTTTATCATTTTTTTTGATACTTTTTTTATCATTATTAGAAAGCCTACCATCTTCTGTAATATCTGTAATTCTCAAATATCTAAACTCATTTTTATCAAATTCATTAGCAGATTCATTTGCACCATATTGGCCTTTATTTTTAGATAAGTCATTTAAATTCATAATTTCCCATTCCATAGGAATTTCAACAATTTTAGGACCAACTCTTACTTCTTTATATCCCTCTTTAACCATGATAACCAAGCTCCTTAAGATAACTCATCATTTCTGATTCTATCTCATCTCTTTCTTTTTCTAACTGATCAAGCTCAGTTAATACTTCTTCTACATCTACGGGCTCTTCCTCTTCTGTTGTATCAACATAACGAGGGACATTTAGGTTAAAATCGTTTCTCTCAATTTCCTCCATATCTGCAACTCTACAGTATTTCTCTATATCTTCAAAGTTGTGATAGGCATCTAATATCTTCTCTAAGTCTTTCTCTCTTAAGAAGTTTTGGTTGCTTCCTTCTTCATAATCTTCCTCACCATAGATAAAGATAACCTTGTCTTTTCTTTCAGCAGGCTTATTCTTATTCAACATTAAAATACAGCCAGGTGAAGAGGTATTGTAAAATAAATTAGAAGGCAGCGCAATCACAGCTTCAATTAAATCTTCTTTTAAGACTTTCTTTCTGATCTTCCCTTCAGAACGGCTGCGGAATAATACACCGTTATCTAAGACTACCCCAACCTTACCATCACGATTTGCACTTGCTAACATATGCTGAACCCAGGCCCAGTCAGCAGAGTTCTTAGGTGGAAAACCATAATTAAATCTATTATATGCCTGAGACTCCTTAATATCACCCTTGGCATAACTCTGATTCCACATTGGATTGGCAATTACTCTATCAAACTGCTGCAGCTTACCACCATCTTCTAAAAACAGTGGCTCTGTAAAAGTATCACCTCTTTTAATCTGAGCATCATAAAGATCATGTAAAAACATATTCATCTTAGCAATAGACCAGGTATTTAAATTTCTTTCCTGACCAAAAAGTGAAATATTCTCCATTCTATTCTGATCTTCTTTTCTAATATGTTCAGCAGAATAAATAAGCATCCCGCCAGAGCCGCAGGCCGGGTCATAGACTCGATCGCCGGACTCAGGATCTAAAATTCTTACTAAAAGCTGAACCACCTCACGAGGGGTATAGAACTCTCCACCTTTTTTACCAGCATCATCAGCAAACTGTCTGATTAAGTACTCATAAGCTCTACCTAAAAGATCAGCATCTTCTAAGTTTTCATTACCTAATTTTAAATCAGTATAGTGCTGAATTAACTTTTCTAACACACTGTCAGGTAACCGATCCTTATCATTAAAATCAACAGTAGTCAGCACTCCTTCTAAAACAGAGTTTTCCTGTTCTAAAACTACAAAGGCTTTATTGATAGCTGCTCCAATATCTTCAGTCTGTTCTTTAATTGCAGACCAGCGAGCTCTTTCAGGAATAAATACCTTTGACTCAGTGTAAAAGTCTGGATCATCTACTACTTCTTGACCGTATTCTTCAATAATGTGCTCTCTGTTCTCCATAAATACATCATTCATTCTTTTTAGAAATAATAGTCCAAATATGTAGTTCTTATAATCTGCAGAATCAATGCTACCTCTTAAGATATTAGCTGATTCCCAGAGATGTGATTCTAATTCTTCTAATGTTAACTGCGACATTTACAATTCCTCCTAGAATAGTTAAGTTCTCATTTATTAATATATTATAAAGTTTAATTTATACTTTCATAAGCTTCTACCTGATTTTCATATTCATATTTGACCATTTCATAGTCAAGGCCCCATTTTTCTTTGGCAGCAGCCATAATTTCTGGATGTTCATCCTGTGATTGGACCCAGTTAAAGGCAGCTACCTGGTTTTCATATTCATACTTAATCATTTCATAATCGGTGTCCCATTTTTCTTTAGCCAGTTTCAATAAGTCAATATGATCCTCTACTTTTATAAGCCAGTTATAGGCTGCAACCTGGTTATCAATCTGGTATTTAACCATTTCAAAATCATCTTCCCAGTCTTCTGTTGCCTGCTCCTTTATAACCTCTTGAGCAGCTTCAGAATCACGAAATAGATCTTCTGGTCCAGCAGCCTGAATTGAAAAAGTAAAGACCAACACAAATATTAAAGCAAGACTCAATCCCAGTTTTCTTCTCATTATTTTTCATCCCCTTTAATTTATTGTAGCTCACTACTCTGACACCGTATTGTCACCAGCAAGAAAATATTTTACCTATTACTATTTATACTTCAAGAAATTCTTTGATTTTCCTTTATTGCTGCGACAGTTATTATTGTCGTAAATTGTAGAAAAAGGGCGGTATAACCAACTATATTCATATTATCTTACACATACATCAGCACACTAGAATAATCCCTCCCAAATGATCTCAGAGAGCCATATAAGCTTATCTTTGCCTTATCTGACTATTTGTATATTAACAGATAAACGCCTTCAAAACAAGCATTTAAAGGGATATAGACTGCATTAAAATATCTGCAGCCTCCACCATGATTTACCTTTATTCATAATGAAGACTGCAGGATTATTTTTGAAAATTAGTCTATCCAGTGATATTATTAAATTGCAATTTTAAACCAGAAAAGATTTCTGAAAGCTTTAACCCTTTCTCAGTCTACTTTTCTGGAATCACAATCTTTTGATTAACTCTGATCATTGTCTCAATTTCATTGACCTTTTTAATGGCTGCTACCATCAGCCGCGGGTCAAGATCAGAGTTAATTTCTTCTGCTATCTCCCAGAGGGTATCACCTCGCTTTACCACATAAACCTCCTTCCATCTGTAACTATCAATAATATCATCTGGACCTCTCTGGGCTAAAATTGCAGCTGTCAGAAGCAGTACTGCCATCAATACAGCGGATATGGTTAGTTTCTTCATGATATTTCCTTCCTTTCCTGAGCACTTAACCTGCTAAATGTATTTAAGATAGACTTCAACTGCTCAAACTGATCCTTACTTAAACTGTTAATCGATATCTTTTTGCTGCTGTCTATACCTTTTTCTCTTTTTACATGTCTTAGATAATTATAAAGATCCTCTTTCAGCTTAGGATCATCACCAACTATCTTTTTAATAGCAAGTTCTCTTTCAGTTAGAGAGGTAACTTGATCGTTTTTCAGAGATTTATCTTTCTGAGTCTTACCTTTATTTTTCTTGCCCTGTACCTGGCTAAATGGAATCTCATCAAAATTATAATCACTCTGATGCTGTACAGCCATTTCTTCCCTTGAAACAAGACCAGAAACACTGAAAGCTCTCTTTAAGGCCATTGATTCAGCTACTTTAAGAATCATAGCTGAAGGATACTGCTTCCAGACCTTAGTATCTGACCTGTATTCATTAAAAGGGGCAAAGACATAAACGGGATAGCTTCTGTCCTTTCTATAAACTAAAGCGTAACTACCGACGATCTGTCCGCGGTTAGTCCCATATTGATGATTAATTCCAGTTTCTTTTCGTCTAAACTTATCATTTTCTCTAACTACATCTGAAACCAGCCCATCATACTGGGGATGCCTATCAGCTATCTTTAGATAACCATCCCTGGAAGTCATAATTGTTGGCTTACCATCTTTCTTCCAGAAAAATATTTCCTTATTGAAGGGATCAAGTCCATAGTTTTTAGCCAGATAGATAAACATTTTAAACTCATCACTGCTTGCATCTCCGGCAACAGTTTGTCTCAGGGTTTCTAACTCCTCTTCAGTAAAAGTAATCAGTTCTTTTTTCTTTTTGTTAATATCAACAACTTTACTCTTTGCACTCATTTTTTATTCCTCCTCTTAATTTAAGGAGACCCAGATTTAATCCAGGCCTCCAATTATAATTTAGTCTCCTTTAGGTCTTTGAGCTTCTTCATCACTTAGATCATGATCACAGTGTGGACAGTTCCATTCACCCTTTTTACAGGAGCTGTAGGATTTTTTATTACACTCAGGACATTGCTTTACATACATCTTGATCACCTCCTTTCTCTACTTTTTAGACATAAAAAAATCCCGGCGCCGGCCAGGTTAATTAACTGTTATTAACTTTTGCTGATTCAGTCTGTCATCAGATTCTCTTCCTGCATACTGATAAAGTTATCTCTGCTGCCGATGATTATATGGTCCACTACATTAATCCCCATTATCTTACCGGCCTTCTGCAGCTTTTTAGTAATTGAGATATCATCACTGCTTGCATCCGCCACACCAGAGGGATGATTATGAGCCAAAACTATACCCGCTGCATTCTGCAGTATTGCCCTCTTAAAGACCTCTCTGGGAGTAACAAGACTTGAGGTCAATGTACCTGTAGAAACCTCAAATACCCCTGTTACCTTGTTCTTAACATCAAGGGTAGCGATAGCAAAGACCTCTTCTGTTCTCCGGTCAAGTTCAACTACCTCAACAAAGAGATCTCTTGCCTGAAATGGGTTCCTTACATACTTATCAATGTCATATCTTCCACCTGACTCCTTAACAATTCTCAGACTAAACTTCTGAATATTTACCATAACTCTCATCTCCTTTATGTTTTTAGTATTCATTTAAAAGGGCATCTTAAATTCCTGATCATCGCTGCTTAAAGCTGCAGTTCTTTTCTTCTTTTTCTGCAGCAGTCTGGCTGCTTTCTCCAGCTCATCCTCATCCATTGGCTCAGCATAAGGTCCTAAAGCTCTCTTTATTCTCCATTCATCACTCGGGACACCATTAACCGGCATAATTTTCACCTCCAAATAAAAAAAGAGACCATCAGCTCTCACTGACAGTCCCCTGAGTTTAACCCTAAGCATTATTCCAGCCTTCCATGAACGCATCCTTCAGCCCTGAGAAAACACTCTCTGATTTAAGTCTGGTAGAATTGGCAGCGATAACCGACTTCTCTATCGCTTTCAGGGCTGCTCTATCAACCTTTGAAGCTGCCGCACCGGTGACTTTAGCAACATTCCTAGTTCCAGCAGCTGCAAGTCCAGCTGCCTTTTTAACGCCATTCTCAGCAGTTTGAGCAAGCTTATTAATGACATTGTCTCCACTATTAGAATCAATAATCTTCTCAGCATGTTTGAGTTCATCTTTTCTCTTAAGACCCAGCTCTTCCATTTTATTAAGGACCAGCTCCTGCATTACATCATTCTCTGCCATCATTGCTCTAACCAGCATTTCTCTCAGTCTTAGAACAGTCTCAACATTGTTTTCATTTTTAAACATAATTATTACCTCCGTATTTTAGTTTTATTTTAACTTTCAACTTAAACAGCAGTTACTCAGAGATCAGATAAAGATCAAAAAGTATAAAGAACAAAGCCAGCAGAATATTACCACTGAACAAACTCTGCCAGGCTAAAGCACCAAGCAGTAGGATAACAAGTGTCTTAGAAGCCATCTGATTCACCTCCCTTTCAGCATTTTGGACTAACCAACTCCCTTATCTGCTTTCACCTCCTTAAATTTAGGCATAAAAAAAGAGCTGCCTGAACAGCCTCAGTTAAGAGACTCTCCAGACAGCTCAGTGTCTTTAAGTATTCAGTTATGCTCTAGGGGGTGGGGCGTCGAACGTCGATCTGAAATTCATAATTAAGACGTGGTCCCTCTAGAAATTATGTGTAATTTTTGAGATTACTAATAGGGAAAAACCCTTTTAAAATGCTAAAGATCTTCAAAAACAAGGTGTAAATTACTATATCTATTTAAGGAGTTACTTCCCTGCTTAATAAACTCCCAAGTTTCTTCATATTCACCTTCGACAGCAAAACTATCCTTTCTAATAAAATCTAAAAACTCTAATTCCCTTTCAAAATAGCTATCACTAAATTCTTCAGCTTTATCTACTTTTTGATTATCATCAACATTTGCATCATTGTGAAGTACATGCTCTAAATTACAGGA
>Ga0182240_100416_pt1 | contig 14135 bp, 14 predicted proteins | sample hydfrates4_PW_90_FD_145594 | JGI IMG/M metagenome (GOLD analysis project Ga0182240, IMG submission 145594) | Subsurface microbial communities from deep shales in Texas, USA - hydraulic fracturing test 4_PW_90 | ecosystem: Environmental > Aquatic > Deep subsurface > Shale gas/oil reservoir >...
TAGAGTCCATATGCATGGATATGTCGGTACCTTTCAAAGCTGGAGCAAGGAAACATTTCCCAAAAGCAAAGATAATATTTGACAAATTCCATGTGCTTAATGTATTAAGTGTCCAACTTGATAAAGTGAGAGCCAGTTTTCTGTTTTTCTTTATTGCCCTTGGTAAACTTAATTTAACTCCAGCTTAATTACCCACTATTTTCGTGATGGAACCTAAAATTATTTTAAATATGGTAAAGATAATTTGATATTTAAACAAAAATAAACAAATTCATAATAAATTAGTTTTTTAAATTTATACATAAGACTAATTAAAAGTTGCAGGGAAAGGGGTTTACATTCATTCAAATGACATTTAATTTAAAACGCGATATTAAAAAATCTAAACTAATACTCATAAGCTTTTTAGTCGGGACATTTTCAACAACTCCTACTTTTATTATTAAATCTTTTAATAATATAAGTTATTTTTCTTTTATTTTTATTATATTTAACATATTACTATTTTTAAATTTCTTAATTAACAAAAGAAAAATAATTTTTATAAATTTGTATAAAGATTATTTTATATGGTTATTTTTAGTTCTTTTATCTCATTTGTTTGGATTATTATATTTTATAAATATGAAAGAATGGTTTAATGCTGTTGAAAGTTTTATGTGGAAAGTAATATTATATTTTGTTTTTTTTGTATTACTTCAAACTTATCATAAAAAAGAACTAATAGCAAATTATTTCTTTTATGGTTTATTAGTAGGAATTATATTAAATGTATTTTGGAGTATTTTAGACGGAGTTTTATTTTACATTTTTAAATTTTCAATAAATAATTTATTATTCTCTAACTATATAAGTACTTTTTTGCCAAATAGACCTTTCATGAGTATTGTTCGAAATAACACTATTAGAACATCAGGGTTTAACTATGATCCTGCTCATCTGGGAGGCCTCGTCCCTATATTATTAACTTGGAGTTTAATTAAAAATTCTAAATTTCTATTCTTCAGTTCTATTTTAGCTCTTTTGTTTAGCCAAAGTACTACAGGGCTAGTTACTAGTTTAATTTTAATAGCCTTAAACTATAAAAAAATAATAAAAGTTCGTTTTCCAAAATTTAAAATAAAAACTATAATTATCTTTTTTATCATAATTTTAATTATATTAATCAACATCCAAATTTTTACTAATTTAATTAATATAGCCTTAGAACAATCTGTAAATTTCCTTCAACGAAGTTCTAGCTATTTTAATATAGAAGAAGTTACTAATACTATTAGATTCCTTTATTTAGTAAAATTCCCTTACGCTCTGATAGAAAGTAATTTTAGAATAATCACTGGAACAGGTTTTACAACTTCTTCCTACGGTTATGTATTTTCTGATAATATTGAGATTAATGAATCAGTTAGACCTTTTGATCCAGAAAATACTTATATTGCTTATTTTTTTGATTTAGGGATTATAGGTTTCATATTATATATAAGATTATTGGGAAAGTCATATAAATTTTACAATCGAAATTGGAAACATAATTTTAATGCTTTTATTTTGTCTGCTCTAGGGAGTATTATTATATCAAATTTCTTTTATCATTATACATTTACAGCATATAGAGTTTTATCAATTATGATGGCCTTAATTATTATGAATAAAAAAGAAGAAAGAGGTAATAATAAAGAGGGAACTTACTAAACGAAAGGCAGTTTTTGTTGCGATAGATCTAGTTACCTAGTTGTTTGAGGTGATATAACTGAAAAAATTACTTGAAGGAAGACGCGGAAAATTGGAGAAGCAATTTCTACATGTTAAAATGGAAGTTCTTTTTCTTGGAATAATGGATAGGATTCAGCAAGCGGTGAAAAGAACTATTATTCGGTTAGTTATAGCAGTTCAACAATCAATGGTAAGAATTAGTATTCGGTTAGCCATAGCAGGAGGGTAAAAATGTTAGAAAAACTTTTTTCCGTTGTTGTTTTAACGTATAATCAAGAAAATTTAGTTGTAGAAACTTTGAATAGCATATGCAATCAAACCTTTAAAAATATCGAATTAGTTATATCTGATGATGCCTCCAAAGACAATACACAGAAAGTAATAGAAGATTGGATCGAAAGTCATAAAGATAGATTTGCTAATGTAGTGATTAATTTCAACAAAAAGAATTTAGGGATATCTGGAAATCATACAGCAGGGATAAAGTTAGCAAATGGTGAATTTGTTAAATATATAGGGGGAGATGATATTCTTCTCCCAGATGCTATTGAAAAAATGCATGATTTTTTGGTAAATAATAAAGAAGCAAGATTTTGTATTTCCAGAATCAAAAAGTTTTATAAAAAGGGCGAAAACTATATAACTCTTGGAGAACTTCCAGAAAAAAGGGTTTTTAAAAAATTAGAAGAGGCAGATGTTGATAAGCAATTTAGGATTCTTTGCCTTGGCTGTTTTATAGGTGCTCCAGGTAATTTTTTTAGAAGAAGTATTTTTGAAGAATACGGATATTTTGATGAAAAATATACAAGTTTTGAAGATTGGCATCAATGGTTAAAATTTTTATTGAACGGAGAAAGATTGTTCTTATTGGATGAATACACTGTTTTATTTAGGAGACACGAAAACTCCGTAAGTACTGGTGCGCTCTATTCAAAAAATAACCAATTTTATTTAGATAATTTAAATGTATACAAAGAGTTTATATTTCCCAATTTGGATAAACTCTCATTAATTGAAGCTTTTAGTGTTCTTGTTCGAGCAAAAAGATTTCCAAAATTAATAAATGATGGGATCAATAGAAAAAATTACAACTTAGGTGGGAGTTACAGATTAATAGACCCTCTTTGGTGGGCAGATATCCCTTTCTGGATCCCTAGAAAATTGAAAGACATTAGGATGAATAAAGAAATCTTTGGTAAAGGAGACCTTAAATGAAATCCATAATCCTTGCAGGTGGTAGTGGCACTCGGTTATATCCAATAACAAAGTCAATAAGCAAACAATTACTCCCTGTGTACGACAAGCCAATGATCTACTACCCGCTATCAACCATCATGCTGGCAGGAATAAGGGAGATACTGATAATCTCCAACCCTGAATACATTGGTTTGTACAAACAGCTTTTAGACGATGGAAGCCATTTAGGACTAAAGATAGAATACCAAATTCAAGAAAAACCAAAAGGGATAGCAGAAGCTTTCATCGTTGGAGAAGAGTTCATAGGTAACGACAACGTCTGTCTCATACTAGGAGACAACATATTCCATGGACAAGGCTTCTCGCAGATGCTAAAAAGAGCAGCTTCTTTGAAAGAAGGGGCTGTGATATTTGGATACTACGTAAAAGATCCAAAAAGATACGGTGTAGTTGAGTTCGATGAAAACAACAACGTGGTATCGATAGAAGAAAAACCTGAAAAACCAAAATCACATTATGCGGTACCAGGACTGTACTTCTACGACAACAACGTAGTAGAGCTAGCAAAGAACCTAAAACCTTCTGCAAGGGGAGAGTTAGAAATAACGGATGTAAACAAAGAATACTTAAAAAGAGGACAATTGAAAGTAGAATTATTTGGAAGAGGGTTTGCTTGGTTGGACACAGGAACGTACGACTCACTACTTGAAGCAAGTAACTACGTAGAAACAATACAAAAAAGGCAAGGTTTTTACATATCTTGTATAGAAGAGATAGCCTACAGAAACGGATGGATAAGTAAAGAACAACTCATAAAACTTGCAAAAGAAATGGAAAAGGTAGAGTATGGGAAGTATCTTTTAGAGATAGCAGGTGAAACAAATGGGTAAGTTCAAAAAGATTCAAACAGATATAGAAGGATTGTACATAGTAGAGCCAACGGTATTCGGTGATGACAGAGGATTCTTCATGGAAACATGGAACAAAAAGGATTTCTTAGAAATAGGTCTCGATTTAGAATTCGTACAAGACAACCATTCAAAGAGTAAAAAAGGTGTATTGAGAGGATTACACTTCCAAAGTAAAAACTCACAGGGGAAATTGGTAAGATGTATAAAAGGAAAAGTATACGATGTGGCGGTTGATTTAAGAAGTAATTCAAAGACGTTTGGAAAGTATTACGGTATAGAACTAACAGAAGAAAACAAACTCATGTTCTACATACCAGAAGGATTCGCACATGGATACTTGGCACTAACAGAAGAAGTAGAGTTTCTCTACAAGGCGACCAACTACTACTCCCCCGAATATGAAAGTGGGATCATATGGAACGATGAAGATATAAACGTTGAATGGCCTTTAAAAAAGTACGGGATAAAAGAAGAAGAATTAATACTATCAGAAAAAGACAAAAAACTACAAACCTTCAAACAGTACACAGGTGAAACCAAATGAAAATACTCATAACAGGTGCAAAAGGCCAGTTAGGCCAAGCATTCCAAAAGAAGTTTGAACAATTAAACATACAATACATAGCAAAAGGTTCGAAAGAGCTAGATATAACAAAGATAGACCAGCTAAGAAACCTTGTACAAAATGAAAAGGAAATAACCCACATAATAAACTGTGCTGCATACAACTATGTTGATAAAGCAGAGGAAGAATGGGAAAAGGCATATCAAATCAACGGACTCGGTGTTAGAAATCTATCGATAATATCAAACGAAATAAACGCAGAGTTAATACACTACTCAACGGATTACGTTTTTTCAGGTAAAAAAGGAGAATACACGATATACGACACAGTAGATCCCATAAACAAGTACGGTGAAAGTAAAGCACTTGGAGAAAGTGAGGTAACTCAAGCCCAAAGGTATTACCTAATAAGAACAAGCTGGGTATTTGGGGTTGGAAAGGATAACTTTGCAAAAAAAGTAATAAACTGGAGTCAAAACAACAAAGAACTAAAGATAACAACAGACGAAAAAAGTGCTCCCACATACACAGAAGACTTAGTAGAAGCAACGCTTGAATTGATAAAACAAAAAGTGTATGGGATATATCACATAACAAACTCACCTTGTACAAGGTACGAATGGGCCCAGTATATTTTAAAAAAGATAGGGTGGCAAGGAACACTTAAAAAAGCAAAAAGAAGCGACTTCAACCTACCTGCAAAAAGACCTGAAAGCTCTGTTCTAAACAACTTTGGATACACACAAGTTACAGGTAAAACAATGCCTGATTGGAAAGATGCAACCGACAGATTTCTCAAAGAAATGGGGTTGATCAAATGAGTATCCTAGTAACAGGGGTAGCAGGATTCATAGGAAGTAATTTCGTATATTACTACCTAAGAAAACACAAAGACAAAAAGATAATAGGGTTAGACAAACTAACCTATGCAGGGAATTTGGATAACCTATCCAAATTAAACGAAGAAGAAAAAAATAGGTTTACTTTCATAAAAGGTGACATAAACGATATAGAACTGCTAGAAAAAATATACCAAGAAAACGAAATAGAAGGGATAATAAACTTTGCTGCTGAAAGTCATGTTGACAGATCGATACACGAACCACAGATATTTTTAAAAACAAACATACTGGGAACACAAACGTTGTTGCATGTATTCAAAAAATACTACGATGAAAGAAAAAACCAGAAATTCTTACAAGTATCAACCGATGAAGTGTATGGAGCGTTGGGACCAACGGGGTACTTCACAGAAGAAACACCCCTTGATCCACACAGTCCATACTCTGCAAGTAAAGCGAGTGCAGATTTGATAGTAAAGGCTTACCACGACACATATGGCTTAAATACAAACATAACAAGATGTTCAAACAACTATGGCCCATACCAATTCCCAGAAAAGCTCATACCGCTGATGATAAACAACGCATTGAACCACAAAGAGTTACCCGTGTATGGAGATGGGAAACAGATAAGGGATTGGTTGTACGTGGAAGATCATTGTAAAGCGATAGAACTTGTATTTGAAAAAGGAAGAAGTGGAGAAGTATACAACATAGGTGGACACAACGAAAAAGAAAACATAGAGATAGTAAAAATAATAATAGAATACTTACAAGAAAAAACAAAAGACGAAAAAATAAACGAAGGATTGATTAAACATGTGAAAGATAGGTTAGGCCATGACAGAAGATACGCAATAGACCCAAGAAAGATAAAAGAAGAGTTAGGCTGGAAACCAGAGACAAAGTTTGAAGAAGGTATAAAAAGGACGATAGATTGGTACCTTGAAAACAAAGAATGGATGGAGAAGGTTATAACAGGGGAGTATTTGGAGTTTTATAGGAGGAACTATGGGGAGAGTAATGATTTTTATGTTAGAAAATCTGAAAAGAAGTAATTTCCGATGATCCATCAAATTTTGGGAAAACTAAAGTTGTTTCTTTTCAAAAAGAAGTGGAAAAGAGTCAATAAACATAACTTTACAAATCCTAGAAATGTATTCCCAATTCAACGTGTTGAAGTTGGTAAATATAGTTATGGACCTTTAAATGTTAGAACATGGGAAGCTGAAAATGAAAAACTGATTATTGGAAGTTTTGTTTCAATTGCAGAAGATGTTTTTATTTATTTTAGGTGGCAATCACAACATAGAAACCTTCTCCACTTATCCCTTTAAAGTTATGTTTCGGGGAGACAAACAAGAAGCTTGGAGTAAAGGGCCAATAATTGTTGAAGATGATGTTTGGATCGGAGCAAGATCATTGATACTCTCTGGGGTAACAATAGGTAAAGGTGCAATTGTTGCTGCTGGAAGCGTGATCACCAAAAATGTTCCACCATATTCAATTGTTGGAGGGAATCCCGCTAAAATCATACGATTTCGGTTCGAAGATAATATTATAAAAGAGCTTTTAGAAATTGATTATAGTAAAATCGATAGAAAATTTGTTTTAGATAATATCGATCATCTATATAATAAAAAAAGTTTAAAAGTTGTAATCGATCAATTGAAAAGGAGATGATTCAAAAAAATTAGGGGAAAACTTTACGAGTCATATTTTAAGGGTAAGTGAAGAGAGAGAAGAAAATATAAATTTAAGAAATATTTAATGATATATGTCATTTCAAATAAGAAAATGTCAGAAAAATTAGAAATTATAAGTAAGTTAAATTTTTCATTCATAATAAATAAGATTACAATAATAAGTGTTCTTTAATAAGAAAGTGTATTCATATGGATTTTCGGCAGGAGGAAAATTAAAGTGGATATTGAAGAGTTAAAAAATAAATTTTTTGATATGGAAATTAAAAATCATCTGTTTGAAAAAAGAACTAGTGAAAATTTACCTTGGTGGGACATAGTTAGATATGAAGTTTTTCACACGCTATTATATAAGTTTAATGTAAGAAAAATTACACCACCATCTAAATCACCAAACATAGTAAAAAAAACCAAAAAAATAATTAGATTGTTTTACAATGAAATACTATACAGATCCAATATTTCTCATAAAGATTATATTTTCTATATGGCTTCAAGGAACGTTGGTGAAAATGGTTACAGCTATGATATAATTTCAGATGAATTATATAATCAAGTATCAAAGAAATCTTTAATAATTGAAAGTTGGTTAGAAGCGAAGCGACAAGAATTTGTATATTATAATTTCTCACTCAGGTTTTATAGAAAAATAAAAGGTTTATCACCTATAAAAAAGAAATATAATTTAAATATTGACATAGAAGAAAAATTATACGAAACATTTGGGGAAAAAGTGAATATAAAGGGCTTAATAGATAAAACGTTAGCCAATTTTGAAATAGAATATAACTACTATATTAAGTTGTTTAACAGAATCGATCCAAAAATCATTTTTTTTGTAATGAATGGAATTCAAAAAGGGATGGTCTCTGCGGCAAATGATTTAAATATTCCGACCGTTGAACTTCAACATGGTTTATGTAATGAATTTCATATTGCTTACTCTTATCCTCAAGAAGTCTGTCAGTATAAGCTTAAAACAATTCCCACATATTTTCTTACACTTGGAAGCTTTTGGAATAGAGTAAATTATCCGGTAAAAAAGAAAATGACTATTGGTAATAATTTTTATTCACGTTTTTTAGAAGAATCTGATGATTCAAAAAAAGGAACTCTAATTGTTTTAGCTAATATTTATACGGAAGCACTTTTAAATCTTGCGAAAGAAATATTAAAAAGAGACAAGAAAGGATATTACATAATTAAATTACACCCCAATCAAATAAAAGAAAAAAAAGTAATAGAAAGATATTTTTATAATTACCCTAATGTGGAAATTATTGGTACTGAAAAAAACATACCAGAAATATTAGCAAAAGTAGAAAATGTTTTAGCGATTCAATCTACGGTCTTATACGAAGCTTTACAAAGAAAGAAAAAAATTATAATTTATAAAAAGTACGATTATATAATCCACAGAGATTTGTTCAATTTTAAAAATGTTTATTTGGTTAGCAACCATGAGGAAGCTCTTCAAGCTATAAAAAAAGAATACATTGAAGATGAGGAAATTCCTGTATTTTTTCAAAAATTTGATAAAAATCGATTTTTAGAAATACTAAAGCAAATTGAAACCGAATCTATTTAAATAACACTAACGGAGGATTGAATTAATGAAAGTACTAGTTACAGGCTCAGAAGGATTTATTGGCTCACACTTAACTGAACTCTTAGTTGAAAAAGGATTTGAGGTTAAAGGATTTGTGCGTTATAATTTTAAAAATGATTGGGGATGGCTTGACACCAGATTATTTCTTGACTTATGGAGAATATTGGAATAAGCAGATAAAAATACCGGGGAAGACTTACGTCGTGGGTAATCCTCATTTTCACGAAAGTATAAAAAGATATAAAGACATTAAAGAAGAAAAAAATACAATTTTGATAGTTTCTCAATGGACTTTGACCAAAGAGTTTGTTGAAATAGCCAAATATTTAGCCAGCAAATTCAAAGAAAAAAAGATAATTTTCAAAATGCATCATGACGAAATGAAAAATTATACTCTGATAAAACCCTTAGAAGCTTTTAGAAACATTGAAATTCAAAAAGATGGCGACATTTATGAACTATTAGCAAAATACGAAAGTATAGTTGCGTGTTACTCTACAACAGTATTTGAAGCTTTGGCATTTAACAAAAGAATATACATAATGGATAACAGTTATTCCAAAAATTATATACCAAGAGAAATTGGAATAAGATTCAAAAATTTTCCTGAGCTAAAGAATTTAATAAAAAATAAGGTTAAAAATGAAAACAAACAGGATATTGAATATTATTTCAATAGTAATTGGAAAGAAAATTATAAGAAGTTTATAGAACAAGAAATAGGTATTACTGTTATTAAATAGCAAATAACTTCTTGAACATTTAATAGAAATAACAAATCTAAACAAAGAATTAATTAGTCTAATTTCATTAAAGTCTTTAAAATTATGTAAAGAAAAAGATGTAAATCAATTTCTTTAATATTTGAAAGGAGTTAAATAGTTTGCAAAAAATAGGGATAATACCTTTAAGATCAGGTTCTAAAAGTATTAAAAACAAAAATAGAAAAAAAATGCTTGGGAGGCCTCTTTTTACTTGGGTATTATGTGAAGCTTATAAGAGTAATTTAGATAAAATTTATGTATTTACTGATGACGAAAAAATAATTGAGTACATAAAAGAAGAATATGGATATTTAGAAAGAATAGATGTTTTGAATAGAAGTGAAGAAAGTGCAACAGATGAAGCTTCAACAGAATTTGCAATGAAAGAGTTTGTAAAAAAAATAAATTATGATTATGATTTATTATGCTTATTACAAGCTACTTCTCCTTTAACAACCAAAGAAGATATAGATCTCACTTTAAAAAAAGTAGAAGAAGAAAATTATGATTCTGCTTTAACTGTGGTGAAAGATAAAAGATTTATTTGGGGTGAAGATGGTAAGGCTATTAATTATGATTACAACAATAGGCCTAGAAGGCAAGATTTTGAAGGATTTTTTGTTGAAAATGGTGCAATATATGCAACAACAAAACAGCAATTTGAAAAAAGCGGAATGAGAATTGGGAGGAAAATAGCTACAGTAAATATGCCAAGAGATACTTTATTAGAAATTGATGAACCAGAGGACTGGTTTACGCTTGAAAAATTACTAGAAAATCGATTAAAAAAGCATAAAACAAGAAGATCAAAAATAAAAGCTTTGTTTTTAGATGTAGACGGTGTTTTTACGAATGGAAATGTATACTATAGCAAAGAAGGCGAAATGCTAAAAAAATTTAGTTTAAGAGATGGGATGGGATTAGAAATTCTTAGAGAAAATGATGTGAAAGTATTTGTAGTTACATCAGAGAAATCTAAAATAGTAGAAAGTAGGATGGAAAAATTAAGGATTCAAGATTATTATTTGGGAATTAAAGATAAATATTTTCTAATTGAAAAAATATTGAAAGAAGAAGAATTAAAAAGAGATGAAATTGCGTATATAGGAGATGATGTGAATGATCTCGCAAATTTAATATCATCAGGATGGTCTTTTTGTCCAAATGATGCGATGAATGAAGCAAAGAATCACGTTGATATAATTTTACGAAATAATGGAGGAAGAGAAGCAATTAGAGAGGCAGTGAATTTTATTATCTCATATAACCAAAGGGAGGATTAAAAATGAATTTTAACCTTGATGAAAATTATAAAATCCCAAAAGTTATTGCTGAAATTGGATGCAATCACAAAGGAGATATTGAAATAGCAAAAGAAATGATAAAAATAGCAAAAATATTTTGCAAGGCAGACGTTGTGAAATTTCAAAAAAGAACAATCAAAGAACTCCTTACCGTAGAAGAATATAATGCTCCACATCCAAATCCAGAGAACTCCTATGGAAAGACATATGGAGAACACAGAGAATTTTTAGAGTTTTCTATTGAACAACATAAGGAACTAAAAGACTTTGCTGAAAATGAAATGGGAATAACATATTCATCTTCTATATGGGATTTGACTTCCACCAAACAAATAGTATCATTAAATCCAAAATTAATAAAAGTACCTTCTCCAATGTCGACAAATTGGGAAATACACAAGTATTTATGTGATAATTATGAAGGTGAAATACACATTTCCACAGGAATGACAACCAGGAAGGAAGTCGAAGAAATTGTTGAATTTTATGAAAAAAATAATAAAAACAAAAATGTAGTTCTGTATCATTGTACATCAGGGTACCCTGTTCCATTTGAAGATATACGATTATTAGAAGTCGGGAAGTTTAAAGAAGTTTATGGAGAGAGGGTAAAAGCTATAGGATTTTCAGGTCATCATTTAGGTATCGCAATAGATATTGCTGCATATACATTAGGCGCTGAGTGGATAGAAAGACATTTCACCTTGGATAGAACATGGAAAGGAACTGATCATGCAGCTTCTTTAGAGCCTGATGGACTGAGAAGGTTAAAAAGAGATTTAATGGCTGCACATAAGTCATTAAAATTTAAACCAGATGAATTATTGGATATCGAAAAAGTACAAGCTAAAAAATTAAGGTGGGATAGGGCCAAATTTAAAGAAAGCTAAATTGGAAATAAAAATATGAGTTAATTAATGAAAAATTAATAAAAATAGAAGAACACTTACTAGAAAAAATAATTAAACTTTGTTCGATGAATTTATTTTAAGCGTGAATTACAAAAAAAGCATATTAAAAATTATTTTGTTGACTTAAAGTATGACATCAAGTATATTGAAGAAAAAGATTTTCTTGGAACAGCGAGGAGCATATCTTATCTTAGGTTTTACGATATAACAAAACCTTTTTTTCGTTGCAAATTGTGATGTTTTATTAAATATAGATTTTTCAGAAGTGGATTAGTATCATTTAAAAGAAAATATCAATGTTGCTTACGGAGTAATAAGATTTGACGAAAAGAACATTTTTTGTAAAAACAGGTATATACGTTCTAAATTCAGAAATAATTGAGTTAATCGAGTTAGAAGAAAAGATAGATATGCCTGATTATTAAAAAGGGCATTGGTCGCTAATAAAACCATTAAAGTCTATCAATCAATCTCAAAAATGACTGACATTGGTCAATGGGAATATTATAAAAAGTTTTTGTAGTTGAAACAGTACAATAGTTCTGCTAATTAAAAGTTCGTTTTTAAACTCAGCTAAATTATAGGAAATTTAGTTTTTCTGTTTTTAATAGGTTGAGAATGTAGAAATTTTTAAGGGAAGAGAGCCTGATATGAAGAAGGTAGAAAATGATAGATTCAATTAAAAAGATAATGAATAACAGGGTAGTTAAAGCAGGTAGTTGGTATACTTTTACTAATTTTTTTACAAAAGGTGTGGCTTTTCTAACTATCCCTATCTTCACAAGATTATTAACCCCTACCGATTATGGCGTAACTTCTTTGTATACCTCCTGGTTATCGATCCTAACTGTAATTATGAGTTTAGACTTATTGGGAAGTATAGGAAGAGGCAAGTTAGACTTTAAAGAAGATTATGATGGTTTCGCCTCATCTGTTGCTTTTTTAGGTTTTTTGATTTTTTTACTCTTTTCAATTATTTTGTTTATATTTAGAAATTCAATTAGTGCCTTCTTAGGTTTAGACCTTCCATTATTTTATATTTTAATTTTCCATTCTTTTTTTGGTTTTATTCTGAATTTTACAAATGCAAAATTTAGATTTGAATATAAATATAAGATAGTGTCTTTGGTTACAATTTTGACTTCTTTAGTGGGAGTGGCATTATCAATCTACTTCATTTTAAATGTTTTTGAAACGAACAGAGCCCTGGGAAAAATAAGTGGTCAATTTGTTCCTATAAGTGTTATAGGTTCTTTTTATTTCATTTTTTTATTATCAAAAGGGAGAAAATTCATCAATTTAAAGTACTGGAAATACGCTTTGTTATTGTCAATACCTTTAATACCTCATAGTTTATCAGGGATAATCAATGCACAGTTCGACAGAATAATTATTGATAGATTTTTGGGAAACGCTGCTACTGGAATATACAGTTTCGCCTATAATGTAGGAATGATTGTCACCGTCTTATTAGGAGCAGCTAATACTGCGTGGGTACCTTGGTTTTATGAAAAAATGGAAAACAATGAATATTTAAAAATAAAAAAACGAGGTAATTTGTATCGAGACCTTTTCACCATGGCTTATGGAGCTATTTTGATGTTTAGCCCTGAACTAATAAAAATAATGGCTGAAGAAAGTTATTGGGAAGGTCTTATAATAATTCCTTATGTTTTTGGAGCGTATTATTTCCAATTTTTATACACCTTTGAGGTAAATGTAGAATTTTTTCTTAAAAAACCCGCATTAATTTCAATTGGGACGATACTTTCTGCTGTGATAAATGTGGTTTTGAATATTTGGCTAATTCCTATTTTTGGGTATATTGCCGCTGCAGTTACTACTTTAATATCTTATATTTTTTTATTTATTTTCCATTATCTTATGACCAACAAGATTATCAAGAAAACTGTTTATGGAATAAGGTTCCATTTGATATCAATTCTTTATGTTACAATAATAACTTTATATTTCGTGCTTTTTCAGTCGATGATTTTACCACGATTGATAGGTCTTCTAGGAATATTAGGTTACTTTTATTTTTCTTCGTTCAGAAAATATTTGAAAGATTAAAATACTTAAGTCCGTTGCCATATGTAGCATAATACAACTTTTTTAACCAAATTAAGACATAATCACTCCCGGCTTAATATAATCATTGAAAAAATTATTTACTAACTGCATTTGCACTTACTAAACGAATACGGGTTCTTTCCACTGATTGTTGAATCTTATCCATTATTCCCAAGAAAAAGAACTTTCTGTCTCAACATCTCAAATTTGTTTCTTCCATACATTATCCTTTTAATAACTTTCAGTTTATTCACAGAACCCTCTGCCAGTCCGTTGTTATATTCATATATAATAGCATTTCTAACCGCTTGCATATCTCTTTTTAACCCGTTCACAAATTTATCTATCTTTCTGATTGCACTTACTAAAGAAAAGTGTACCACCCTATCACACAAATCCTGTATAATGAATTTGGATAAAAAATTGTACAGGAGGAAAAGAAAGGTGATAGAGATGGTACAATACAATTATATAAGATTTTTGTATTTTAACAAACACAAAAGTCAAAGAGCGATAGCAAAAGAAATGGGGATACACAGAGCA
>Ga0182240_100417_pt1 | contig 14121 bp, 13 predicted proteins | sample hydfrates4_PW_90_FD_145594 | JGI IMG/M metagenome (GOLD analysis project Ga0182240, IMG submission 145594) | Subsurface microbial communities from deep shales in Texas, USA - hydraulic fracturing test 4_PW_90 | ecosystem: Environmental > Aquatic > Deep subsurface > Shale gas/oil reservoir >...
TAGATTAAATGTGGAATTTATGGTATCCTTGCCTTGCATTTTTGTTCTCCTTTATTTTAGAGATTTGGGCAAGGACTACCCTTAATCTCTATTATAAAGGAGTTTTTTCTTGCATAGGCAAGATTTTTTATAATTTTTCAGGATTTTTTACAGTTTTTTATGATTATCAAGGTTATCTATGACTTGACAAATTAATTTTTTATTTATGCAACGCTAGTGATTAGTGATATACTGTTTAATAGTACCAACATATTGTGGGAGAGTTGAGGCAATGCTGGAAAATGCATTAAAAATATTGCAGAATTACTATGGTTATCAAACATTTAGAGCCGGGCAGGAAAAAATTATTAGAAGTATCTTAGAAGGAAGCGATACATTTACCATAATGCCCACAGGTGGAGGTAAATCAATTTGCTACCAAATACCGGCCCTTTTGCTCAAGGGAGTAACTTTGGTTATTTCTCCTTTAATTTCCCTGATGAAGGATCAGGTAGATTCTCTCAATAACATGGGTCTGCCGGCTACTTACATAAACAGTTCTTTAGATTATCAAGAAGTTAAACTGAGGCTCCGGAAAGCTAAAAACGGAGAATTTAAACTTATTTATGTGGCTCCTGAGAGATTGGAATCTGGACGATTTTGTGAGTTGTTGAAGTTTCTCGATATTTCTTTACTGGCAGTAGATGAAGCGCACTGCGTTTCCCAGTGGGGACATGATTTCAGGCCAAGCTACAGGTCCATTTCATCTTTAATAAAAAAATTACCTGCCAGACCTATTGTTGCAGCCTTTACTGCAACTGCTACTGCAGAAGTAAAGGAAGATGTTATAAAACTCTTATCACTCCGCAATCCAAACGTTTATATTTCCGGCTTTAACCGTGAAAACTTATTTTTTTCTGTGGTAAGGGGCGAAAATAAAAATGACTTTATGATGAATTATGTTCAAGAAAATAAGGACAGGTCGGGAATTATCTATGCTGCCACCAGAAAAGAAGTGGATAGGCTGTATAAAATTTTGCAGGAAAAAGGGTACAGTGCAGGCAGGTATCATGCAGGCTTAAGTGATGAGGAGAGAAAGAAAAGCCAGGAAGCTTTTATATATGACGATTTAAATATTATGGTGGCAACTAATGCCTTTGGTATGGGCATTGATAAGTCGAATGTCCGGTATGTGGTTCACTATAACCTGCCTAAAAATATGGAGGCCTATTATCAGGAAGCAGGTCGCGCAGGAAGAGACGGTGAGCCAAGTGAATGCATTTTGTTATTTGAACCTAAAGATATTATGATTCAGAAATTCTTAATAGAACAGACTTCCCTTTCACCGGAAAGAAAAATAAATGAATATAAAAAGTTGCAGGCCATGGTAGATTATTGCCATACCCAAAGTTGTTTACGAAAGTTTATTTTAGAATATTTCGGAGAAGATGATGTACCTGATGAATGTAACAATTGCAGTTCCTGTAACGATGACAGTGAGCTTGTGGACATTACAATAGAGGCCCAAAAGATTTTTTCATGTATAGTTCGTATGAAGGAAGGTTACGGCAGCTCTTTAATTGCTCAAGTACTCAAGGGTTCCAAAAGTAAGAAAGTAACGGAACAGGGTTTTCAAATGCTGTCCACCTATGGGATTATGGATGAGTATACTCTAAAAGAAATTAAGGATATTATAAATGTTTTAATTGCGGATAATTATCTTTACCTTACTGAGGGACAGTATCCTGTGATAAAACTAAGGAAAAAAGCCGTCCATGTCTTAAAGAACAAGGAAAAAGTTTTTCAAAGGGTACGCAAGAAGAAAGAAAAGATACCTCAAGATGATACCCTCTTTGAAATGCTAAAGCGTTTGCGAAAAGATATTTCAGACAGGGAAGGAGTGCCTCCGTATATTATTTTCCATGACAGTACATTACGTGAAATGAGCGAATACTGCCCTACAGATAAGGAAGCATTACTTAAACTTAAAGGGGTAGGAGAAGCCAAGTTAAACAGGTATGGTGATGCATTTATAGATCTGATCAAAAAGTATGTGGAGGAAAAGGGGATTAATAGAGTAAAAAAACCTGCAATGAAAGTATCTAATAAATCTAAAGATGATAAAATTCCCAGTCACGTTATCACTTATAACATGTATCACCAGGGAAAATCATTGCAGGAAATAGCTGAGGAAAGGGAAATAAAAATCAGCACTGTCCAGGACCACCTTATCCGCTGCAGTAATGAAGGTCTTTTTGTGAACTTTGATGATTTCATAACCAAAGAACAGGAATCCCTTATTTTAGATGCAATTGAAAAGATAGGAGCACAGAAATTAAAACCCATTAAGGAAGCACTGCCTGAAGAAGTAGATTATTTTACCATCAAAGCGGTACTTTGCAAGCATAAAAGCGAAACTTAATTCGGTTACCTATCCCTCGCTTAAATGAAGACTTGGCTTGCACCAAGTCTTTGACGCTATAGATAAAGGACGTATTTTATCATAAACCAGAAGTGGCAGAAACTTCCGCCTAGTACGAACAGGTGAAAAATTTCATGGAACCCAAATACTTGAGACGTAATTTTAGGCCATTTTGTACCATAAATTACTGCTCCAATAGTATATAATGTTCCTCCTGCTACCAGCCAGCTAATTCCGGCAGGTGGAACAGTTTGCATTAGTGGATAAAACGCTATTACAACGAGCCAGCCCATTACAGTGTAAAATAAAGTAGAAAACCAGCGGGGGGCATCAAACCAAAAAACTTTTAATAAAATACCCGCTACAGCAATTGCCCAGATACTGCCGAAAAGACTCCACCCCCATGCACCTCGTAGTGGAATCAGAGTGACAGGTGTATACGTTCCAGCAATTAGAACGTAGATCATCATATGGTCGACTTTGCGAAGAATTTTAGTACCTTTTTCAGACAACTTCAGGGAATGATATAGTGTACTGGCCGTATAAAGTAAAATCATACTGCTTCCAAATACAGCAAAAGATACAATATGCCAGACTGTAGCTTTAACTGCTGCGAAATAAAGTAGGATTACCAGACCTATTATGGCCAAAACAATACCCAGCAAATGGGTTAAAGCGCTAACAGGGTCCTTCATTTTTGCAATTAGCATAACAGCACTCCTTTAATGGATTTAGATATTTTTGATAATACTTATATAATATTATACAATTGTAATTAATTATACCCTGTAAATTATTAAAAATGTTAAATATTGATAAGATTATAAGTAGATACAAAATTAATAAAGCATACTGGTGATTCATTACCAGTATGCCTTATCTTTATGACTTACTTTATGACTTACTTTTTATAAATATCTTTTGAAAGTTCATTTGCTATGGCCACAAGATTTTCAGAAAGAGCTTTTAACTCCTCTACTGCAGAACCTAGATTGCTTATTCCTTCTGCTTGGCCACCGGTTACCTGAGCTACCTGTTCCACTCCAGTGTTTATTTGCCCAACAGCCTGCTGTATTCTCGTGATAATTTCCTCAATTTGGTCAGTGGAATCAGAGGTTGAAGTTGCCAGTTTCCTTACTTCTTCCGCTACGACGGTGAAACCGCGTCCCTGTTCTCCCACCCTGGCTGCTTCTATGGCTGCATTTAATCCTATGAGGTTGGTCTGGTCAGCTACTTTCCTGATTACCTGCAGGATATTGTCGGTATTTTTTACCTGTTGATTTGTTTCATGGGAAGTAGACAACAGCTCCTGGCTGGTGGCGGATAATTCCTCCGCTTCGGCGCCAAGCTGCTGTACGGTCCCGTTTATTGTTTGTATGGTTTCGTTGAGGTTGTTTGCCAGATTTAAAATTTTTGTCTTGCGATCCAGGGATTCGGAAACACCTACTCCTCCTATTAAATTACCTTCATTATCATATATGGGATAACCTACAGCAACATATGACACCCCGTGTGCCTTTGTATCCACCTCGCTGATTACCCGTTCGCCTTTGTCCATAGCTTTTTTTACCGCCCAGGCGTCATTTATCGGGTCTCCTTTTTTGATTTTAAGGTCCAGTTCCAGGGCCGGTATGTATTCCAGAACTTTTTCCCTGTCAACAATCAGAATTCCCAGGTCGGCAGAAGTGATAGCATTAAATACAGGTGCAACTGCAATTAGGTGATCGAGCAAAGTCAAATTATTTTCCGTCATATTATCCCCCCATTGTTTATCTCAATCATTTTGCAATTATAAAGAAATACTGACAGATTTTGCATTTCATTTGTATTATTCTGCAAAAAACAGTAAAAACCTTTTTTAAAATAATTTTTTAAAAACTTCTTTTAGTGCTGCAAATAAAAAGGACAGTACCTCTCGACGCTGCCCTTGATAAAGTATATAAAAAACATCTAGTTATAAGAGGATGTTCGAAAAGTCCGCGCGAAATCCACTTCGAATTTCTGCGTTGGCTTGACTTCTCCGCTGCTCACCCGGCACTTAGTTTTGTTGTTAGTCACATAACTACCTTTAATTTATAAGTCGAACTGCAACTAACAGTATAATAAAACTAATCATTGGACTAAGTGCCGGGCTCCGCTGCTCAAAGTCTGCGCCGCCTTGAACTTCTCGTGTCTATCGTGCTCCTTTTCGAACAATCACTATAAGATTTTAGAAAGAAATTCTCGTGTTCTTTGATGCCTGGGGTTTGTAAAAATTTCCCGGGGTGAGCTATCTTCAATTATTTTGCCGTTATCCATAAATAATACCCTATCAGCCACCTCTTTAGCAAATCCCATTTCATGGGTTACAACTACCATAGTCATACCTTCCTTGGCCAGGTCCTTCATTACTTCTAAAACTTCTCCCACTAATTCAGGGTCTAGGGCGGATGTGGGTTCATCAAAAAGCATTATTTTGGGATTCATAGAGAGTGCCCTGGCAATTGCAACTCGCTGTTTTTGCCCTCCGGAAAGGTGAGCAGGGTAGGTATTGGCTTTATCAGCAAGTCCTACTTTTTCTAATAATTGAAATGCCCTTTTTTCAGCTTCTTTACGGGGTGTTTTTAAAACTGTAATGGGGCCTTCGGCAACATTTTGCAAAGCTGTTAAATGAGGAAAGAGATTAAATTGCTGAAAAACCATCCCGGTTTTACTTCTCATTTTACAAATATCCCTTTGAGTAGTCTTTACGTATCTTCCGTTAACTTTTTTCTTATCGAGAGGTTCTCCGGCAATTAATATTTCTCCGAAATCAATTCTTTCCAGGTAATTTAGACATCTTAACAATGTGCTTTTTCCCGAACCGCTGGGACCAATTATACATACGACCTCACCAGGGGAGATATGAAGGTCGATATTTTTTAGTACCTGTAAATCTCCAAAGCTTTTGGTTATGTTTTTAACAGTAATCATTGCGCAGTCCCCCTGAGTCTATTCATAAATGGCAAATCTATTTTCAATTTTATCAAATATGATGGTAAAAATGGTAGTTAAAAAGAGATAAACCAGTGCGACAGCCCCGTAAATTTCAAGTGATCGGAAGTAAGCGCTGTCCAGGGTTTGACCAACCCTTAAAAGTTCACGCCCGCCTATAACCGCTACAAGGGCTGCATCCTTTAAGAGTAAAATAAATTCGTTACACATGGGAGGAACAAGCCGGCGGTAAGTCTGGGGAATGATAATACGCCTCATGGCCTGTGAATAGGTCATTCCCAAAGAAAGCGCCGCTTCCATCTGTCCTTTTTCAATTGACTGGATACCTGCTCTGATTATTTCAGCGATATAGGCTGCGCCGCAGAGGCTCATAGCCAAAACGCCCGCAGGTAATCTATCCAATTTTATTCCGATGCTACCTAATCCGTAAAAAATGAACATAATTTGTACTATGAGGGGAACCCCCCTGAAAAACCAGATATAAAAACCTGCAATTTTCCTGAAAAAAGATATTTTAGTAATTTTCATAAGTGCAAGAAACAAACCGAGAATAGTTCCCAAAAAGAATGATGATAGCGTCAATTCCAGTGTCACTACTGCCCCCTGCAAAAGCAGAGGGAGGATTGACAGGATAAATTGTATTGTTCCCATGTTTCTCCTCCCCCAAAAATACTATTTAATTTTTATTCAGGAATTACGTCCTGTTCGAACCACTTGATAGAAATCTTCTTGAGAGTTCCATCTTCTTTCATTTCATTTAAGATTCTGTCAAGCTCAGCCTTTAAGTCTGTGTCTTCTTTGCGAATTCCAATACCGTACAGTTCCTTTTGAACAGTGCCGGCAATTTTATATGCGTCGGGCTGCTCGCTCATGAAGTGCTTGGCAGTAGTGATGTCAATTATAACTGCAGCAGTTCTGCCAATTTTTAAGTCCATTAAAGCCTGCGGAAACTGCGGATATTGGACGATTTCCTTAACTCCCTCAATATCCTTGGCAGCTTCGTAGCCGCTGCTGCCGCTTTGTGTACCAATTACTTTGCCCTTTAAGTCCTCAACACTTGCAATATCTTCATTGCCTGCCTGTACCAGAATTACAATGCTTTGGTTTACATAGGGTACAGAGAAGTTTATCTGCTCCTGCCTTGAAGGGGTAATTGTCATACCGGAAATAATTACGTCAAAGTTTTTATTTTTTAGGGATTGTACAACACCTTCCCAGGCTGTGGGCTGCCATTCGATTTTTTCAATTCCCATTCTTTTAGCGATTTCTTTGCCCATGTCAATGTCAAAACCGATTAATTCATTTGTTTCCTTATCTCGAAAACCCATTGGCGCAAAGGTATCATCTAAACCTGCAACCATATAACCCCTTTCTTTAATAATCTCAAGGGTAGTTTTTTCCTTACTTTCATTGTTTGCCTGTGCTTCTACTTCCTGATTTGTATCATTGCTGTTTGTTTCTTTCTCTTCAGCCTGTCCACAACCGGCAATTACCAATGACAATCCTAAAATAAGAATTGCCAGCCACAGAAATCCAGTTCTTTTCATCGAATTCTCCTCCCCTTTACAGTAAATGATCACGTTGCTATTTTAGCGTGTTAAAATATTAATAGTCAAGGAAAATTTTTTGGCAGGATCAGTAAAAAGAGAAATAGAACTTCTTATGTGAAGATCTAATTTAAGTTTTGGTAAGTATAAAGGGGTGAGAGAGGTGACGGTACGGTACATATGTGGACGGGCAGGTCAGGGGAAGAGCCATTTTGTTTTTGAAGATATAAAAAAGAAATTGCAAGAGCATAGTGAGGAAAAATTACTGCTAATTGTTCCCGAGCAGTTTACGCTCCAATCTGAAAGGGATTTGATAAACAAATTAAAGTTACCTGGAATTATGAGGCTTGAAGTTTTAAGTTTCAACAGGCTTGCACATAAAATTTTATATGAAGCCGGTGGGGTAACTAAAACCCATTTAAATACACAGGGAAAAAATATGCTTCTTAAAAAAGCTCTAGATGATACCTTACAGGATTTAACTATTTATAAAAATGCTTCCGGGCAGGAAGGGTTTACGCAAAAGTTTAGTGATCTTTTAAGTGAACTGAAAAAGCACGGTATTTCACCTGCAGATCTTGAGAAAATTATTACGGAAAAGGAAAGTAATGGAGTAGTAAAGGAAAAATTACAGGACATCTTAACCATCTATCAAAAATTTAACGAGTACCTTGGAGAAAGCTACCTTGATAGTGAAGACCGGCTAGAACTCTCCATTAAAAAAATGGCAGAAGCACAATTGTTAAAGGAAGCGGTAGTATGGATTGACGGTTTTACAACCTTTACCCCCCAAACACTGCAAATTATAGAGAAAATCATGTTACTTGCCGAGGAGACAACAATAACATTAACAATAGACTTTAGAGAAGATAAAAGGGACAGTGATTTATTTACAATCTCTCAAATTACCTATGACCAAATCCACCAAATTGCTGTAAAAAATGGACTGCCGGAAGAGCTTATTGACTTGAATGAAAAGGATTGCACTCCTTTGCAAAGTAAAGAAATCCTTCATTTGGAGAAGGAGCTTTTTTCCTATCCCTACCAGAAATACAAAGATGAAGTACATAATATTGAGGTTTTTGCCGCAAATAATATCACTTCTGAGATTGAAAATGTGGCGCTGCAAATCCTTACCCTTGTAAGGAAAAGGGGATACCGCTGGCAGGATATTGCAGTAGTTTGTAATGATTTTGCCGGCTATGGCAGCTTAATAAAAAGGGTATTTGCTGAGTATGAAATTCCCTTTTTCCTCCACCAGAACAGGGATCTTGTGGATAATTCCGTTGTCCAGGCAATATTATCCTCCCTGGAAATTATTACAAAAGGATACCGCTATGATGACATTGTTTGCTTTTTAAAAACCGGTTTTAGCGATTTGAGACCGGATGAAATTGAAAAGCTGGAAATTTATGTACTTAAGTATGGTATTTGCGGGGATAAATGGAAGCAAAAATTCCAATTTGGTGGTAGTGAGGATCTAAATGAGTTAAATGGATATAGAGAGAAAATTATAAAACCCTTGCAGAAATTAGAAAGAAATGTGCAGGGGAAAAAGAGGTTTCTGGAAATAACTACAGCGCTGTATAGATATTTGGAGGATATAAACATCAGGAAAAAATTAGAGGAATGGCTTGCGAAATTCAATCAACAGGGCCTTTATGAATATGTAAATGAAAACATTCAAATCTGGAACACAGTCATGGAGATTTTTGATCAGGTTTTGGTGGGTAATGTTCAAAGGTCGAAAAGCCTAAACATTAAAGCTTTATTTGTAATTGGGGTAAATGATGGTGTGTTACCCTCAGGTAGAAATGATGAAGGGATTTTACTGGAAGATGAAAAAGCCTTTCTGGAAGAAAAGGGATTGCAACTTTGCACAGGCCGGGAAACCAAAGTGATTGAGGAAAGTTTTTCAATATACCAGGTATTGTCCAAACCAAGGGATTACTTATGGGTTAGCTATGCTCTTTCAGACAATGAAGGACAGGCTCTGCGTCCCTCGGTACTCATTCATAATTTGAAAAATATTTTTTGCAGTCTGGAAATCAAAAGTGATCTAGTAAATAGTCCTGAAAGGAAAAAGCAACTAATCTCAACCCCTGCCGGTACATTTAAATACCTGGTTGAAAATCTCAGACTATGCTGTGATGGCGAGCCCATTGAAAAGTTTTGGTGGGATGTTTACGGCTGGTATTGTGAAAGTGAGAAATGGGATGAAATAAGAAAACGGGTGGTAAAAGGACTTTTTCATGAAAACCAGGTTGCAGATATCGATAGCCAAACTGCAAAACAACTTTATAAAACCCCCCTTCACTGCAGTGTTTCGAGGCTGGAGCAATTTGTAAACTGTCCCTTTGGGCACTTTGTCAGGTATGGATTGAGACCCCGGGAGCGAGAGATTTTTGAAGTAGGGGCCCCTGAAATGGGAGAACTCTTCCATAACTGCCTGTCCGCTTTTGTCAAAACAGTTAAAGAGGAAAATCTAGACTGGCAGGTACTCACCAGAGAGCAGTGTGATTATTTTATAGATAAGATTATGGACAAGCTGGTTACGGGAGTTGCCAGCGGCGCTTTACTGAGTAGTTACAGGTACGGGCATTTGCTTAGCCGCTTAAAAAGAATTGCTAAAAGGACAGCCTGGATTATAAGGGGGCATCTTAGAAGAGGAGATTTTGAACCCCTGGGAGAGGAAGTGGGCTTTGGTGATGATTCTCCATTTCCTCCGCTGGAAATTGAACTGGCAGGTGGTGAAAAGGTTTATTTACAAGGAAGGATAGACCGCGTAGATATCCTTCGAGAAGAAGATGCCGTTTATGTCAGGATTATAGATTATAAATCAGGTGATAAAAAGCTTAAGTTATCTGATGTTTACAATGGCCTATCTTTGCAGCTTGTCATTTATCTCACTGCAATTTTAAAATATCAAGATATCTTGGGGTGTAACAATTTGAAGCCCGCGGGAGTCTTTTACTTCAAAGTCCATGATCCGATTATTGAAACAGATAAGAAGGATCTGGAATCAATAGAAAAAGAAATCCTTAAAAAATTTAAAATGAACGGTCTTGTTTTGCAAGATGTGGATGTGGTTCGCAGGATGGACAAGGAAATTCAAGGGTGGTCCGAGATTATTCCGGCAGCCTTAAATAAAGAAGGCGGTTTTTATAAAAATTTGCCTGTTCTGGAGGAAAAAGACTTTTGTGCTCTGGTAGAACATGCTGAGGATTTGGTAAAAGAAATTTGTGAAGAAATACTGGGCGGAAAAATTACTATGGAACCCATCAATAATGGTGGAGAAAAAGGATGTAAGTATTGTTTATATAAAGCTATCTGCCAGTTTGACAGCTTCTTTGAAGATAACAGTTACAGGAACATTGAGCAGTTAAGGGATGAAGAAGTAATTGCCAGAATCAGGCGGAAAAAGGAGGTGAGCGGTAGTGAAATGGACTAAATACCAGGAAAGTGCCATTACAGCCAGAAAGTGTAACCTCTTAGTTGCAGCTGCAGCAGGTTCGGGGAAAACGGCAGTTTTAGTCCAGCGGATTATCCGGCTAATTATAGATGATAAGGTAGATCTGGATAAACTCTTGATTGTCACCTTTACCAATGCAGCGGCGGCCGAGATGCGGGAAAGAATAAGCGCTGCCATTTTCAAGGAACTGGAGAAGAAAAATGATAGTGAACACTTAAGAAGACAGCTCAACCTGTTAAGCAGGTGCTCCATCAGCACCCTGCACTCCTTTTGTATTGATGTAGTAAAGTCACATTTCCATTTGATCAATATAACTCCAAACTTTAGAATAGGGGATACCAGAGAGACTGCACTGCTCAAACAGGAAGCAATAGAAGAGCTTTTCGAAGCTGAATACGAAAAAGCTTCGAAGCAGTTTTTAGGTCTGGTAGAGATGTTTGCAGGAAGCAAGAATGATAAACCTTTGCAGGAACTCGTTTTAAAAGCTTATGATTTTGTTCAAAGTTAACCATTATGTGGGAGCCATGCCCGGAGGCAAGCAGCGCCAGGCAAACCTTGCAATTTTACTTGATAGGGCGAAGGAGTTTCAAAAGATTTCATTTAAGGGTTTGTTTAATTTCATCAACTTTGTTGAAAAACTGAAGTCTTCCAGCAATGATCTGGGTGTTGCCAAGATTCTGGGGGAAAATGACAATGTTGTCCGCATTATGAGTATCCATAAAAGTAAGGGATTGGAGTTTCCTGCCGTTATCATTGCAGGGATGGGAAAACAATTCAACCTTAGAGATTGCAGTGAAGCCATAGTTTTTCACAAGGATTTGGGATTTGGGCCAAAATACGTGAATGCTGCATTAAGAACATATTCAGATACAATTGCTAAAACCGCAATTAAAAATAAGGTTAAAATGGAAAACCTGGCAGAAGAGATGAGAATCCTCTATGTAGCCTGTACAAGAGCTAAAGATAAACTGATCATGGTGGGATCGGCACGGGATCTGGCAGGCACGGCCGAAAAGTGGACAAATGTTATTAGCCCTTATACCTTGGGAAAAGGTCAAAACTATTTGGACTGGGTTTGTCCTGTCTTGATGCGTCATAAGGATGCACGTGCCTTGCGGGAATTGGCGGAAGTTACCTGGGAAGTAGGGAATATTATGGAAGATGATTCAAAGTGGATTGTGGAGGTTATAGACAGGTCTCATATTAATTTGGAAGAAGGAAAAAAGAAAATAAACAATCAATTTAAAAACTTACTGCAGAATTACAAATTTCACACTACTCCTCAAAATAAGGAGTTTATTGCAAACAGGTTGGACTGGCGGTATGAACATGAGTTTGCAACGAAGATTCCATCAAAAGTATCTGTCTCAGAGATTAAAAATTTGCAGGGTAAAGACCTGGAAAGTATGGCAACGAGAAGTTTCCCGGCTTTAGTAAAAAGACCCGGGTTTATGGAAGGCAAGAAGAAATTTACAGGCGCTGAAATAGGAACAATTACGCACTTTGTACTGCGGCATTTAAGCTTGACCAAAGTGAACAGTTTAGAGGAGATAGAAAAGCAACTGAAAGAAATGGTTGCAAAAGAATTGTTAAAGGCAGAAGAAGTTGCTGCAGTGGATGTTGAAAAACTTTTCAAGTTCTTTACATCAAACCTTGGGAAAAGGATTTTAAGTGCGGAAAAGGTTTACAGGGAAGTTCCCTTTATCCTGGTCCGTAAAGCGTGTGAAATCATTGAGGGGTTGGATGATTGTCATGAAGAATTGTTGATTCAAGGGGTAATAGATCTCTATTTTATAGAAGGGGACGAACTGGTGCTGGTTGATTACAAGACGGATCATATTTCAAGTGACAATAGGGATGAGGTTATTGCTAAATATCAAGTACAAGTAGAGTTGTACAAGGAAGCACTGGAAAAAATTAAGGGTAGAAGGGTCAAAGAAAGCTACCTCTTTTTGCTGGATGCAGATGAGGCGGTGAAGGTTTGAGGCGAGCGTTTATAGTCGCAGAATAGGCTTTAGGCTTATGGCGGCTACTCTAATATTTCATAACTCGAGACTGTTACCGGTGCCTTGAGGTTTTCAAGCACCCGCTCAAGCAATATACCTTCCCTTTCCGGGTACTTATGCCCATAACTGGCCCTAACTGCCAGTGAGATAAAATGGGTAGCCCTGTCTAAAGCTATCGGAAGGCTGTCACCCTGCAGCATACTGCCTACGATAACGCTTGTGAAGGCGTCTCCCGTTCCGGGAAAGTGAGCAGGAATATAATCACATTCAACTTTCCAAAAACGGTTATCATCGCGGTTGTAAGCCATGACGGATGAATTTTTCTTGGATTTATGATCGGGTACGCTTGTAATAATTACGGTTTTTGGTCCCATTTCTGACAACCGGGCAAGCCAGCTTTTCATTTCCGTATCTTCTGCATTTTGCCTGTACTTTTCATTCAGAAGGAGGGCAGCTTCAGTAAAATTTGGAGTAATAATGTCCGCATGCTTGATAAATTCGCGCATTTTTTGGACCATTTCTATGTCCATTGTTTGATAAAGGGTACCGTTGTCTCCCATAACAGGATCAATAACAATTAGGTTTTCATTATGGGAAAAATGGGAAATAAATTTGGTTATGAGATCAATCTGAAAAGGTGAACCGAGAAAACCGCTGTAAATACAATCAAAGTCAATGTTAAGTAATCTCCAGTGTTCCATATATTCTTCCATATGTTCTGTCAGGTCAATTATTTTCATGTTTTTAAAACCACCTGTATGTGTGGACAAGACAGCTGTTGGTAGTGGGCAAACTTGAAACCCCATAGTTGAGAGGATGGGAATTATAACGGTGAGTGATGCCCTGCCAAAACCTGATAGGTCATGAATTGCAGCTACTCTTGGAACCGGTTTTTTCATTTTTATTTTTATTTTCCTTTCCCTGGTAAAATTTATTATTATTATTATACAAATATTGTTTTGTAATGAAAAGTTTTTGAAGCAGATTTTTTCTATAGCATAGTGAAAAAAATATAATTTGGAGGGATTTCAATGAAAGCTATGGGACTTATTGGGGGCATGAGTTGGGAATCTTCATTAGAGTATTACAAAATGAAAATGGGCAATAGCAACACTAAAATATATTATATTAGAGCCCTGTAAGTGGCGTTGCAATGCCCATGTCTTTATGTTATGCTCGATCTCCCCTTGAAAGTATTAGATTTGCTATTTTCTTTTGAGAATCAGCAGCCTCAGTACTTGCCTTGCCGATAATTTTTCGTAAGGTGGTATCCATAACTTCAGTTTGGATTATGGCATAAGCTAGAGCGGCCATTCTGGCATCTTTTTCATAATCCTGCATCATATCCATATCTGTAAACTTCATAATATCACTCCCTAGTCATGCTTTGATAATAATCTTGAAGGAGGAGTTTTGCTTTAGTTAACTTGTTGGATTCTTGATCAAAGAATTGGGCAACTTCCTGGTCAACGCAGTTACCGGCATAGAACTTGCATTTTCTGGCTGCAACCTCAGTTTCACTTATTATTTTTACTAAATAAGCCCCTTCTTTAATTCTCTGGACAGTCGTGGGGTCAAATTCTCTTAATTTAGGCCTGTTTTGATTGAGAAATTTAAATAGGCTCAACATTTCGTGATCCTCCTTACAGTAAAACTTTATGCTTAGAATATCCATTATTTCAATTTGCTATGCAGGAATATAGTAAAAAGATACTCATGCTA
>Ga0182240_100419_pt1 | contig 14082 bp, 14 predicted proteins | sample hydfrates4_PW_90_FD_145594 | JGI IMG/M metagenome (GOLD analysis project Ga0182240, IMG submission 145594) | Subsurface microbial communities from deep shales in Texas, USA - hydraulic fracturing test 4_PW_90 | ecosystem: Environmental > Aquatic > Deep subsurface > Shale gas/oil reservoir >...
GGTTTTCACAGCCGTGTATCTAGTAGAATATGCAAGAGATGACACCTTTACTAGAATTTTAAGACTTGCCGTAAGGAGCCTCGCTGGGGTGCCGTCGGTAGTATATGGCCTTTTCGGCCTAAGCTTCTTCGTCATATTCCTGAAAATAGGAGCAAGCCTTCTTTCAGCTGGGCTTACCTTGGGCTGTCTGGCTCTTCCTGTTATAGTTGGGGCTTCCGAATCGGCTCTCATGGCGGTACCTCAGGACTACAGGGACGCATCTTATGCCATGGGTGCCACGCGATGGCAGACCATAAGGAAAGTGGTCCTGCCCGCGGCCTTTCCTTCCATAATAACTGGTGCTATCTTGAGTGTGGGACGAGTGGCAGGAGAGACAGCGCCTATAATATTCACTGGGGCTGCATTCTTCGCTCCAAACATAGCCAAGAGCCTGTTCGACCAGATAATGGCCCTGCCCTACCACATTTTGGTACTGGCTACCGCGGGGACCAACATAGATAAGACTCGTCCCATCCAATATGGAACTGCCTTGGTGCTTTTGGCTTTGGTTTTAGGAGTTACCTTGATAGGAGTTATATGGAGAGCTCACTTAAGAAGCAGGAGCCGAAGTCTAAAATAGAGGGTGAAACTATGGATATGGATAAAAAAGACAAGATAATAGTAGACAACCTTAACTTGTTTTATGGGGAAACCCATGCCTTGAAAAATATAGCCCTTACAGTTCCTGAAAAGGCCGTAACAGCCCTTATAGGCCCTTCAGGCTGCGGCAAGAGCACCTTCTTGCGCTGCCTCAACAGGATGAACGATTTCATACATTCTTGCAGGATAACGGGCAAAGTCATGATAGATGGAAAGGACATATATGACCCTGAAACGGACCCCATAGAGCTCCGCAGGAAGGTGGGGATGGTCTTCCAGCGCCCCAACCCCTTCCCTATGTCGATATACGACAACGTGGCCTACGGCCCCAAGCTCCACGGAATCAGAAACAAGAACAAACTGGATGAGATAGTCGAAAAGAGCTTAAGGGGGAGCGCTCTGTGGGACGAGGTCAAGGATAAACTGCACAAACCTGCTACGGCCCTGTCAGGGGGGCAACAGCAGAGGCTTTGCATAGCCCGGGCCATAGCCGTGGAGCCAGAGGTAATCCTGATGGACGAACCCACCTCAGCCCTGGATCCCATGGCCACTGCGAGAATTGAGGAGTTGGTAAGAATGCTAAGCAGCTCCTATACCGTGGTAATAGTCACCCACAACATGCAGCAGGCCGCCAGGGTATCGGATATAACGGTGTTCTTCCTCATGGGAGAGATGATAGAGTACGGACCGACTCAACAGATATTCACATCCCCCAAGGATCGAAGGACCGAGGACTACATAACCGGTAGGTTCGGCTAAGTATGCCCTTGAGGCATTAAGCTCATTAATAAAAAAGGAAGTGATACCATGGCCAACCACTTGACGGGAAGAAAAGCTCTTGATGAAGAATTAAACTCCCTATACAACAAGCTTATGAAGCTTGGGGCCCTCGCCGAAGATGCCATAAACAAGGCAATATGGGCCTTGAAGAAAAGTGACTTGAGCTTAGCAGAGGAAGTAATGCGGGGAGACGAAGAGCTGGACCAAATCACCCAATCAATAAACGAACAGGCCCTGGAGATAATAGCCCGCTTCCAGCCTGTAGCTATGGACCTGAGAATGATAGCCTCCATACTCCACATGTCCGTCGACCTTGAGCGCATAGGTGACCTAGGAGTGAGCATAGCCAAGATTGCAAAGGCCCTGTCAAAGGAAAAGCTCATCAAGCCCCTGATCGATATACCTCGAATGGGAGAGAAAATACGAGAAATGATCGACCTGGCCTTGAAAGCCTTCGTGAACAAAAACCCCGAGGAAGCGAAGAAGATATGCGCCCTTGACGACGAGATAGACGATCTGGACAAGCAGATATTCAGGGAGCTTGTGGTATTGATGATGGAAAACCCAAGGAACATAGAGCAGGCCATGCAGCTCATTTTGGTGTCCAGAGCCCTGGAAAGAGCCGGAGATCACGTGACCAACCTCTGCGAACACACAGTCTACATGTGCACCGGCAATTTTATAAGGGCTTCCAGCTATAGAAGGCGAATAGAGCGATCAGAGGAAGAGGAAAAGAGGGATTAAATCATGCAATCTGAGCGCATCCTTGTGGTAGAGGATGAGGAGGCTCTCTCCGACATCTTGTCAGATGCCCTCAAGCGCCACGGGTACAAAGTAGAAAAGGCCTTCGATGGAGATACGGGACTTGAAATGGCAGAAAACCTCCTGCCCGACCTCATCATATTGGATATAATGCTCCCTAAAATGGACGGCTGGGAAGTGTGCCGAAGATTGAAAGGGAATCCAAAGACCTCTAACATTCCCATAATCTTGCTGACTGCCAGGAGGGACGAACGTGACGTCGTGGCTGGGCTAGACTTGGGTGCTGACGACTACATACGCAAGCCCTTCTCTTTGATAGAGCTCATGGCGAGAGTAAGGAGCGTGCTAAGGAGGAGCAAGAGCAAAAGCTCAGAAAGTTCCTCCGTTAAAATAGGCCCTCTGGAAATGGATTTTGATAGACAGGTTGCGACCCTTGAAGGAAGAACCTTGGATCTAAGCCCCACGGAGTATCACCTTTTGGAGATCCTGGCCAAAAACCCTGGCCGGGTCCTATCCCGAGAGGAGCTTCTGGCTAAGGGATGGGGCTATTACCTTGGAGACAGTAGGACCGTGGACGTGCACATTTCAAGATTGAGGAGGAAGCTGGAGAAAGACCCCGAAAACCCAAAGATCCTGCATACCGTTCGGGGAAGGGGATATATGATCAAATGGGAGGAAAAAGCGCATGAGAACTCTCAGAGGTAAGATGACCGATTTAGTCGCCATAATAGTGGTTCTGGTCCTCCTTTCAGGGTGGTTTCTTATAGGCAAAAACGTAGAAAACCAACTGTACAGGCAGGCAGAAAGTTCTCTTACCTCCCTAATGGAAGTATTGTCGGCCGAGATAGAAAATTACGGTGTTCAAGGCTTGATTGCCAATGCTGATAGATGGAAGAACGAAAGCTCAAGCCGAGTAACCATTATAACCTTCGATGGAAGGGTACTTTACGACAACAAAGAGCCCGTTGAGGAGCTAGACGATCACGGTTCCAGGCCCGAAGTCAGAGAGGCCATACTCAAGGGATTTGGAAAGGACTTGCGATACAGCCGCAGCGTCAAAGACCAGTCCCTCTACATGGCAAAAAGCGTAGCGGACAAGGATGGCAATTTGTACGTACTTAGAATATCCCTGCCTCTCTCGTACATGGACCAAGCCATATTCGAAGCACGGAAAAGTTTACTTTTTTCCCTTCTTGGCGCTGGGTTTATAGCCCTCATAGTGGGAATTTTCTTCTCCCGCCAAATATCCAAGCCCCTTGAGGACCTGACGAACGAAGCCTTGAAGAGCGAAAGAGGAAGGCTATCCATAGGCAAGAAAACCAACATACTGGAGGTTTTTAAGCTCTCAGAGGCGTTGGAGGGCATGTCCAGGAAACTGGACAAGACCCTGCAGGACTTAAAGAGAGAGCAAAGTTACCTTGAGTCCCTGTTGGATTCCCTGCCCATAGGTGTAATGGTCATTGATAAAAACAGCAAAATAAGATATGCCAACAACTCCATAGCCTACGCATTACGAGAGGACCCAAAAGGTTCTAAAGGGCTCCCATTCCAGAGCGTAATAAAGGTTCCAGAGCTCATAAACTTGCTGGAAAAGTCCTTCAAAGGTGAAGATTCAACGAGTGTTTTCACTTCCATAAACAAAACGGAGCGCTACCTTCAGGCCCAAAGCCTTTCCATAGAGTGGGGCGTCATGGTAGTGGTGACCGACATGACCGAAAGAGTGCTCCTGGAGGAGGCAAGAAAGGCCTTCGTAGCCGATGCAAGCCACGAACTGCAGACTCCCCTCACTATAATAAGAGGGGCTGCAGAGCTACTTATGGAAAACGAAAAAATGGAACCCAAAGAAGCAAAAGAGCTAGCTAAAAAGATCATAACCCAACAGGAAAGAATGACCGGCCTGGTGGACGACCTTTTACTTCTATCCCGACTCGAAGCTAGACCCCACGAGCCAAAGTGGGAGGACGTAGATCTTGCCGTCTTACTCAAAAACCTGGTAAACGAAGGTAAAAACCTACCTGCAGCGGAAAAGATAACGTTGGAGTACTTTGGGCCTAAAGAGGCACCAACGAAGGGAGACGCCGAGGAACTGAGGCGAGCCTTCTGGAACCTGCTGGAGAACGCCATAAAGTACACCAGGAAACGTTTCCAGGACAGAGATGGAGGCAAAGTTGTCCTCTCTTTGGAAGAAGAAGAAGGGCATTGGATCATCACGGTGGACGATAACGGGATAGGCGTACCTTACGAGCTAAAGGACATCATATTTGAAAGATTCCAAAGGGGAGAAAAGGATCGCTCAAGAGAGGCCTCAAAGACCGGTGGGTACGGTCTGGGACTTGCCATAGCTCAGAAGATAATCAAGTCTCACGGTGGGACCATTAACCTCGAAGATAAAGAAGAAGGGGCGCTCTTCCGCGTCAAGCTACCCAGTGCATAAGGATACGCCCTACGTTTTTGTATAAAAGTATAGTTAAAGTGGAGTTTACGGCAGTCTTGAAGACATTGAAAGGGATGACTGCCGTAATTATTATCTCCTTCACTGCCTCCTTGGGAAGGTCCAGGAACATGGAAGTGAAGATGAAATTCAGGGGAACCATCAACACAATCATTGTACAAGATCCCAAAAACAACCCCATCAAGGCTCCCTTGAACGTAGGATTTCTCCTGTACACCACGCCCGCGACCAACACCATGGACCCCGTAGCCGCAAAGTGCATCAAAGCACCTATCCAGGAACTTCCCGCACTGACCGTAAGGGCCTGTACTATCACGATGACTGCAGTGACCAAAAGCCCCGATGATGGTCCATACAGAAAGGAAGCCACAAGGGCCGGAACATCTCCCGGTTCGTACTCAAGAAAGGATGCAGTGGGAATGACAGGAAACCTGACGAAGAACATCAAAACCAACCCCAAAGAAGAAAGTATGGCCAATTTAACTATCCGTTCCGTAGTGTATCTCAATGTTCCTTCTCCTTTCTTGAGATTGGTCAAATTTGTCATACAATAGTTGCATTTTTCACATTTATGTGTATAATTCCCACACCGGGAGATATTTTAAATATTCTTTCTTTTTTTCGAAAGGAGCGGTTTCAAGATTCGAAAAATCGGTATGGAACTCGTAAAAGCGATATTACTAGTAGCAATTATAGCGACTTCGGTCAACTTTACCATTGGAGGTGTTCTTGAAGGGTCACCCTTAGCCGTATGGGAGAGGGCAAAGGAAAGGACTTGGCGGGACCAGGTGGTTAATTCCTTGGATCAAACGGTGGTAGCCTCTTTGAAGGACATGGGGCTTGCGCCTGAGGACTTGTACAGGCTCTACGTAAAGAAGCCCGACTCAAAGATCCGCTTCCTTTGGAGCTGGGACAAAGAAACCCAGCAAAAGGCAGCGGTTCTGGCACTGTACATCAAAAAACAAAACCCAAAGATAGACGCCTTAACGGCCTGGCGTGAGGCCGCTGCCTTCCTCCACTACAGCAGCAAATACAACATTCCGCTGAGCTTGGCCGTGGCCGTTGCAAACACGGAAAGCCACTTCGACCCCAAGGCTAAAAGCAACTTTGGCGCCATGGGTGTTATGCAGGTGGCCTGGCACGTTCATTACAACTTATTGATGGCAAACGGAATAAAATCCCAGTCGGAACTTTACGACCCGGAAAAGGGAATTGCCGCAGGAAGCCTGTTGTTGTCCCGCTACCTCAAACACTACAAGAGCACAAAGACCGCCCTTAAAAGGTATTACGGCGGCCCCGTGGGGAAATATTGGGCAAAAGTTTCTCGCTACAAAAACAAAGTGGAAAATTTTGTTTCGGACATAGAGCTCTAACCTGCGAACTTTTTTCTTGCAAGCTCTATGTGCTTTAGTGCGGCTTTTTTGGCCTTAGCCTCGTCTTTGTCCTTTATGGCTGCAAAAAGCGCTCGGTGCTGGTCGAGGATTATCCTCGGCCAGTCACCCCGGGAGAATACCAAGGACCTGCTTTGGCCTATGTACTTTTCCATGATGTAGCCGAACTCCTCAGAAAATCGCACCAGTATCCTGTTGCCAGAGGCTTCCACTATGGCTGTATGAAGGAGGGCATCCCACTTAGCCCCCTCTCCCTCGTACTTTTCTCCATGGAGGTAAACTTCCTCAAGGTGTCTTATGCACTCCTCCATCCTTTTCAGGTCTTCGGCGGTGCGTCTTCTTGCGGCCAATCCCGCAGCTGGAACCTCTATGATGACTCTCATCTCCATGAGATCCCGGAGCATGTTCTCCGGCCACAAAACCACACTTTTCAAGTTGGGAGAAAAATCCAAAGGGGAATCGCCTTTTACGAAGAGGCCCTCCTTCGCCCTGACCTCTATGATCCCCATGCACTCCAAGACCACCAAAGCTTCCCGAAGAAGGTTCCTGCTGACTCTGAAAAGTGCAGCTAGATCCCTTTCCGTTGGCAGCCTTCCCTCCTCGTCCACGATGGAGCGGTCTTTTATCTTCTCCAATATTTCCTCTGCAAGTTTCTTTCGCCTTTTGCTCAAATGGACCATCACCTTTTTTACGATGTCCTTGTCGCCACAAGGACATTATATTACAATATGCCCGTTGGTAGTACCAAGGTAGTACAAAAGATGGGAGGGATAAGGTTTTATGAGAAAGTTATTTGCTCTTTTGGTTGTGTTTTCCTTTTTGCTAGTAGGGGTCCAGGGTGCTTTTGCCAAGGGCCTAAATATCAAGTTGGCCCATGTTGTAAATGAGAAAGACGCCTTCCACGTCTGCGCTTTGAAGTTCAAGGAAGTAGTGGAGGCAAAATCCAACGGCGAAATCACCGTCACCATTTACCCCAATGCGAAGCTCGGTGATGAAAGAGCCTTGCTTGAAGGCATGAAGATGGGCGTCGTGGACGCAGGTATAATAACCAGTGGCCCTATCATCAATTTCATTCCCGAATTCGGCGTGTTCGATCTTCCTTTCCTGTTCAGAAACCCTGAACACGCTTATGCAGTGTTGGACGGCCCAATAGGAACAAAGATGCTCAAGAAGATGGAAACCCAAGGATGGAAAGGTCTTGCTTACGGCGAGAGGGGATTCCGCAACCTCACCAACAGCAAGCGTCCCGTAGTGACCCCTGATGACGTCAAGGGACTCAAAATCAGATTAATGCAGAACCCCATATACGTGGACGCCTTCAAGGCCCTTGGCGCCAACGCCGTGCCCATGGCTTGGACCGAGGCTCTGACGGCCCTCCAGCAGAAGACCATCGACGGACAAGAAAACCCCCTAAACGTAATAGTGGCCTTCAAACTATACGAAAGCCAGAAGTATCTGTCTCTAACAAGGCACGCCTATGCTCCAAACGTGATAATGATGAGCATGAAGACTTGGAAAAAACTAACACCTGAGCAACAAGCCATAATTCAGGAGGCGGCAACGGAGGCCTCCAAGGCAAACCGACAGTACGACAACGACAAAGCGGCCGAATGGCTTGCCTTCTTAAAGGAACAGGGAATGGAAGTAGTGGAAAAGCCCGACCTTGAGGCCTTCAGAAAGGCAGTGGAGCCTGTTTACGAAAAATACGGTGCATCTTTCGGCGAGGACGTCCTGAAGGCCATAGCTGAAACCAAAGCCAACTAGTAGAGGAAAACCATGAGAAGAACAGAACCATCTGCTGAGAGGGAGGGCCTTGACAGGTCATCCCTCTCAGCCTTAAGCGATAAGATAAACAAAATATGCGAAGGGCTGCTATTCATCCTGATGACGGCCATGATCGCCATAACGACCCTCCAGATAGTCTTCAGGTTCTTCTTTGAGGCCCTGGTATGGTCGGAGGAACTGACCCGGTTTTTGCTTGTGGCCTCTTCTTTGGTGGGTGCGTCCATAGGCTTCAAAAGGGGAAGCCATATAGCCATAACCTTTTTGGCCAACAAGCTGTCTCCTAAAGCCTCTAAGGCCCTTGGCGTTTTTATCCAGCTTGCAAGCATGGCCTTTTTCGTCATAGTGGGCTGGTACGGAATATTGATGATGAAAAGCGAGGGAGGACAGACCACTCCGGCTTTAGGCATATCCATGGCGTGGATATACCTTTTCTACCCTGCCGTGAGCCTGGTCATAATGGTGCATCTTTTGGACAGCCTCCTAAAAATCTTAAGGAGGGATTGATCTTGGGCCTTGTTCTCGCTATATCATTTTTCCTTTTGTTGATTTTGGGATTCCCCATAGCTTTGGCCATAGGAATTTCATCGGTTGTGGTCCTCATCTTAAGCGACCTTCCTCTGCAGATGGTTCCTCAGATGATGTTCATGGGGAACAACTCCTTTGCCCTGGTGGCCGTACCCTTTTTCATCCTTGCCGGGGACATCCTGGCCAAAGGCGGCATCTCTGAAAAAATAGTCTCCTTCGCTGAAGCCACACTGGGAAGGGTCAAGGGGGGGCTTTCCATAGTTTCCACCGTAGCCTCCATGTTCATAGCCGCCATTTCCGGTTCGGGAGCAGCTACAACAGCAGCTGTAGGCTCGGCGCTTTTACCGGACTTGAAACGAAAGGGATACGACCTGGACTTCTCTGCTGCCCTCATAGCCGCTTCCGGCACCATCGGCGTAGTGATTCCCCCAAGCGTTCCCATGGTTCTTTACGCGGTGATATCCGGGGAATCGGTGGCCAAGCTCTTCATGGGTGGTTTCATTCCTGGATTATTGATGGGTTTGGGACTTATAGTCTTTGCTTTATATGTAGCACAAAAGCGAAACTACCCTGCAAGCGACCCCGTACCTTCCGTGGAAAAGTGGCGTAGATTCAAGAGCGCATCCTGGGGCCTCCTAACACCAATAATAATCCTAGGTGGTATTTTCACAGGCTGGTTCACCCCCTCTGAAGCAGCGGCCATTGCCGTTGATTACTCCCTTTTTGTGGCTTTATTCATATATAAAAGCCTTGACTTCAAGAAACTTTACAACCTTGTGGTAGGGGCAGGTGTTACATCCTCTCTCATAATGTTCATAATTGCCACCTCCAAGCTTTTTGGATGGAACCTCGCTTTCTACGAGGTCCCCGATAAGGTGGCAGGGGCCCTGATGCAGATGGCTGGCGGAAATCATTTTATGATATACCTGGCAGTCCTGTTGGTGGTCCTTGTAGCTGGAATGTTCATGGAGACTGCCTCTGCATTGATAATCCTAACGCCCATATTTTTGCCCACCATATCTCAGTTGGGAGGTAACTTGATCCATTTCGGCGTTATAATCGCAGTGGGGCTTGCCATAGGGATGGCAACCCCGCCAGTGGCTATAGATATATACGTGGCAAGTGCCATAACGGGCCTCAGCATCGAAGAGATAAGCAAGCCCATAATACCCATGGTAATCATCCTCGTCGTTACGCTCATATTGATAACATACCTACCATCGTTGGTTCTTTTCTTGCCCAATATGCTGTGGAATGGCCCGATGTAAAAGGAAATCAAAGAGAAGGAAGGGATTCAAATGAACAGCAACAAAGCGAAAAAAGGCGCAGAAAGGGCTCCTCACCGCTCCCTGTTAAAGGCTGGAGGCTTTACAGATTGGGAAATTGACCGTCCATGGATAGGTGTAGTTAATGCTTACAACTCCATAATACCAGGACACACTCACCTGAATAGAGTTGCTGAGGCAGTCAAACATGGAGTCTATTCAGGAGGAGGCCTCCCGCTGGAGTTTCCGGTGATAGGCGTCTGCGACGGCATCGCCATGAACCACGAGGGCATGAAGTTCTCCCTGCCCAGCAGAGAACTCATCGCCGACTCCATTGAAGTCATGGCAAAAGCTCACGCACTGGACGGCCTTGTCATGGTCACCAATTGCGACAAAATAATTCCCGGCATGGCCATGGTCGCTGCAAGGCTCAACATCCCCTCCATAATAATAAGTGGAGGTCCCATGCTGGCCGGCCAACACAAAGGATGCGAAGTGGACTTGAGTTCCGTATTCGAGGCAGTGGGAAAATATGACTCGGGGAAAATGAGCCTAGAAGAGCTCATTGAGCTTGAAAATTCCGCCTGTCCCACCTGCGGTTCTTGTGCAGGGATGTTCACGGCAAACACCATGAACTGCATGATGGAGGCTTTAGGGCTGGCCCTGCCAGGTAACGGAACCATTCCCGCCGTATACGCTGCCAGAGAGAGGCTTGCCAAGGATGCTGGCAGGATCATCGTGACACTTGTCGAAAAAGGCATAAAGCCGCGGGACATCCTGACGAAGGAAGCTTTTGAAAACGCCGTGGCTGTAGATATGGCTTTGGGAGGCTCCACTAACACGGCATTGCATTTGCCAGCGATAGCTCGCGCTGCAGGGGTTTCTCTCACTCTGGAAGACATGGACAGAATAAGCCGCAAGACTCCCCACCTGTGCAGCATGAGCCCTGCAGGAAAACATCACATGCAGGACCTGTACAGGGCTGGAGGTGTTCAAGCCGTCATGCTGCGTCTTGCAGAAGGGGGACTAATTAACGGCGACTGCCTGACGGTCACAACTAAAACAGTGAAGGAAAACTTATGTAGCGCAAAAGTCATAGATGGAAATATCATCAGGTCCTTGGACAACCCCTATCACTCAGAGGGCGGAATAGCTGTCCTGAAAGGCAGTTTAGCGCCGGAGGGATGCGTAGTAAAGCAGGTAGCAGTGGTCCCCGAGATGATGCGCCACATAGGACCCGCTAGGGTGTTCGACTGCGAGGAGGACGCGTCAAGGGCCATAAGAGAAGGCAAGATAAAACCAAAGGACGTGGTTATAATCCGCTACGAAGGCCCCAAGGGAGGCCCTGGCATGAGGGAGATGCTTGGCCCCACCGCTAGCATAGCTGGAATGGGCCTTGACAGCTCTGTAGCCCTCATAACCGACGGAAGGTTCTCTGGAGCTACCAGGGGAGCATCCATAGGGCATGTATCACCTGAAGCCGCAGCAGGTGGTCCAATAGGCCTCGTAAAGGACGGGGACATGATAGAGATAGACATACCCAACAGAAAGCTCAACTTGCTGGTGGATGAAAAAGAGCTTGAAGAAAGGCGCAAATCGTTCAAGCCAAAACATCAAGAAACCACTAGCTCTTTCCTGGAAAGATACAGGCACTTCGTTACCTCCGGCAGCACCGGAGCCGTCTTCGAAAAGTAGAATTCAAATAAAGGGAAGGAGAAAAACAGCTGGAGATTCCCACCACATTCTCCTTCCCTTTAAAGAAACAAATCATATTTAATGATTATATTAACCTTCTTACCACCATTGCTACTCCTTGCCCTCCACCTATGCATGCCGTGGCCAGTCCTAGTTCTTTATCATGATTTTTGAGAGCATATATGAGGGTAGTCAATATTTTTGCTCCAGTGGCTCCTATGGGGTGCCCCAAAGCTATGGCACCTCCGTGGACGTTGCATTTTTCCATATCGAAAGGCATTACTCTCTGCACTGCTATAACCTGAGCTGCAAAGGCTTCGTTCAATTCTATAAGATCGATGTCATCCAAGGAAAGACCTGCTTTATCCAGTGCTTTCGGCACAGCCACGGTAGGACCAAGCCCCATATGGTCCGCTTCTAAAGCTCCACTTGCATAACTTACTATTTCCGCCAAAGGCTCGTATCCTCTGGAACGCGCCCACTCTTCATCTGCAACCACCAACGCGCTACCTGCATCACATAAAGCCGAGCTCGTTCCTGCTGTCACGGTTCCACCCTCACGAAATATAGCTGGCAGACGCCCCAACTTCTCCATGTTGGTATCTTCCCTTGGGATTTCATCCGTATCAAAGACTATGGTTTCCTTTTTCTTTTTAATGTTTATAGGAACAATTTCCTCTTTAAAAAGGCCGTTTTTTATGGCCCATATAGCTTTTTTATGACTACCAAGTGCAAAGGCATCCTGTTCTTCCCGGCTGATAGAGTACTCGTCGACAAGAATTTCTGCAGTGGCTCCCATTAGCATCCCGGCTATGGGACACATAAAACCGTCTTTATGTAGCACGTCTAAGGTGGTTTTATCTCCCATTCTATGACCCCAGCGTGCCTCAGGAAGTATGTATGGAACCTTGGACGCGCTTTCCATACCTCCTGCCACGCCTAGATTTATGTCGCCTAAACGGATTTTATCCGCAACAAGCATCACAGCCTTGAGACCTGAACCACACCGCTTATTGACTGTAAAAGCTGGAATATTTTGAGGAAGTCCGGCTTTGTACATGGCTATTCTGGCAGGGTTCGCCCCAACTCCTGCCTGCCAACCGTTTCCCATGATCACCTCACCAATTTCTGTTTCTGAAACTCCAGATCTTTTCACAGCTTCTGCTATAGCGATGCCGCCAAGATCCGTAGCCTCAAAGGATGACAATGTTCCGCCAAATTTCCCACCTGCGGTTCTGCAAGCAGAAAGAATAACAGCCTTTCCCATATTGTTTCACTCTCCTCTTGTGGAAACCCTATACTGTGAAACATGCATATCTATTTGCTATCTTGTTCCACTTCGCAACCTTTCATTATCCTTAGATCCGGGTTTGTTATATATTCAGCCTCGGTAATTTCTCTAAGTTCCTTTTCTGTAATCTCTGGCGCTATTTCCTCTAACACCATCTTCCCGTCCACGAAGCGGAAAAGAGCATACTCTGTTACAACAAGACTAACAACTTTGGCTCCAGTCAAAGGCAAGCTGCATTTTTTTACCAATTTGGGTTGTCCTTTTTTAGTGGTATGCGTTGTTGCAACAATAACGTGCTTGGCCCCTGTCACCAGATCCATGGCTCCTCCCATACCAGGCACAAGTTTACCTGGAATCCACCAGTTGGCGAGGTTGCCTATCTCATCAACTTGCAATGCCCCCAGTACTGTAGCATCTAAATGCCCACCCCTAATAAGACCAAAGCTTAAATCACTTGCTACTAGGGCACCGCCAGGAAGAACAGACAAACAGCGTCCTCCAGCTCCAATAAAACGAAGATCATCCTCTGGCGGCTTTGGTCCTGCACCAATTACGCCATTTTCTGTTTGAAAAATAACCCTCACTCCTTCTGGAATATAATCAGACACTAGCGTTGGAATGCCTATTCCCAAGTTAACCACATCACCATCTTCAAATTCCATGGCGATTCTCCTAGCAATCCTGTGGCGTACAACTTCTTCACTAAGTACGGGAAGCATAGTAAGAATCCCCCTTCAAGACGAGAATATCAACCAAAATCCCTGGTGTTACCACATCATTAGGATTCAATTCTCCTACTTCCAAAATGGCATCTACTTCGGCAATAACCAAATCAGCAGCTGTAGCCATTATTGGATTAAAGTTTCTATTCGTTCCAAAATACACAAGGTTGCCGTATCGGTCCGCCTTATAACCTCGAATCAGTGCCACATCGGCCCTAAGAGGAAGCTCCAAAATGTAACGACGACCTTCTATTTCAATTACCTGCTTTCCTTCTTCATAAACGGTGCCAACTCCCGTAGGAGTCAAAACACCCCCTAAGCCAAACCCTCCAGCGCGTATCCTCTCAACAAAGCTCCCTTGAGGCACAAGTTCCAGCTCAAGCTTTCCCTCATTGAAAAGCCGTTGGGTGGATTTGTTTAAGCCGACGTGAGATGCTATTACCTTCTTTACCTGTCCTCTTGTAACTAACTTTCCATGCCCCACATCGTCGTAAGCTGTGTCGTTGGCGATTAAAATCAAATCACTTGTACCTGCCTCCACTAAGGCATCTACTAAAGTATACGGTATTCCACCATAATTAAATCCACCGACCATTATGGAACTGCCAGGTTTAATATGTTTAACTGCTTCTTCAGCAGAGACGACAGGCTTAATCACTTTTTTGGGCATAATTATCAGCTTCCTCCTTTTTTTAATTTTATTCTAGGAAACTGCTTCATCTGTTTTCCTCTTTCTATATTGGAGAAATGTTACACTTCCAAAAATAACAAGACC
>Ga0182240_100420_pt1 | contig 14071 bp, 11 predicted proteins | sample hydfrates4_PW_90_FD_145594 | JGI IMG/M metagenome (GOLD analysis project Ga0182240, IMG submission 145594) | Subsurface microbial communities from deep shales in Texas, USA - hydraulic fracturing test 4_PW_90 | ecosystem: Environmental > Aquatic > Deep subsurface > Shale gas/oil reservoir >...
CAAAAATATACACACTCCCTTATTTTCTAGCGAATAGCCTCTTTCATTCGAGTGAAGTTTCCTTCTGCTTTAGCCATTTTAACCTTCATATTGTCTGTTTCCGCTTTAAGGACCTGATTACTATGTTCTATTGATGTTGCAATTTTATAGATTTCATCCTGTCTAGTTTCTATGTTTTCCAAAGCAGTTTTTATTTTCTGCTGCTCTTTTTTCATATTTTGCAATTCTATCTTTATTTCCTGCTGTTCTTTTTTCATTTTTTGCAATTCTATCTTTATTTCCTGCTGTTCTTTTTTCATGTTTTGCAATTCTAACTTTGTATCCTGCTGCTCCTTTTTCATATTTTGCAATTCTAACTTCATTTCCTGCTGTTCTTTTAGCATTCCTCGTTGCGTGTTGTCAAGTTTATCAAGTTTATCTAAAATTTTATCAAGCAGCTGTTTTGTTTCATTTTCCACATTACTCACCACCAGTAAATGTCATCTACAAGTTAATATATTATTTCTAGCTATAATTAAAATATCCTTTTAAAATATACAATTTTATTACAGCGATATATTCATTAAAGAAGTTTATGAGAATTTAGCATAACCATCAACATGCAAGTACCCTTTAAATGAGGATTTCCTCTTTTAACAAATGCTGATGCATCCGGCAACTTAAGTGCCTGGTACCGCAGTACCTTTGAGATATAGCAGCTTACCATGGGTATCTATATGTACCTTTAGTGGTTCATGCTTCAAAGATTCATAATGAACTACATCAAAATAATAAGGCAGTGGTAGCTCTTCATTTAACATAACACTGAGAGCATTTACTGTATGTGCAGTTATCTGAGCGCCATAAATAGCTAAATCAATATCCGATCCCTTTTTATAATTTCCAATAGCGCGACTACCAAAGATGACTGCCTTTTCGATCTCAGTCCAACCGGACAGAGCCTCTATAATCAAATCAAAGCTTTTTTGTGATATGCCAAATCTCATATCTTTTCTCCCAAATCTTTATAAACCTGGGAAATGGCTTGATAATAACTGTCCTTAATCTTCGTCACTGCCAATTTAAAACGTTCTTCATCATAAGTATGAGCCATAAGATTTCTTTTCTCCAGCATATCCATCCATACATCTCCATCTTCAATTAATCCGTAGTGAAAAGCGGCTTTTATAACTTCTCTAGGAAAACTTACTGATACTTCCTGAGATTCTAAATAATCCTTCAATGTTTTCCAGGCCAATTCAAAGGTATACTCAAATCTTTGAATAAGTCCTTCCTTTTCCAGTACACTAAGTTTTTCAAAATCTACAATTGCTGAATCAAATTGATGATAGGCCTTTTTAAAATTTTCATATCTCTGTCTCCATCGAATATCCTTATTATTCATCATTTATCCTTCTCCCTTACCAAACCAAACATGATTAATCATGCTCCTATACTTATTAACATTTACATTATACCATATTTTTTACATTAAATACCATGAGTAATCAACAAACTAATATACGTAAAAAACATAGGGGAATTATCCGGAAAAATCCACGAAAAGCAAAAAGAGTATTGGTAGTTCATAATAAAAATGAAATTAACACCAAAAAACCAATAGGGAAAAATCCATTGTTTGAAATGGCAGGTACTGTGAAGCTAACTGCCTGGCACCGTTATCCTAACTTGAGAGATATTTATAAAGGTTTAAAAACAAAAAATCGAGATGGTGCGGGCACCATCCCGATAAAAACTCATAAGAGTTTTTGTTCCTCGTTCATATTATACACACAACCCGACGAAATAATCAACATTTTTTTATAAATTTATAGTGATATATTCCTCCGCTGTATTCCACCCTCGGCTTTCTACCCAAAATTATCACCCTGTATCATTATAACTGAATATTCTATATTCAAAAATAAATTAATAACTTAAGTGCCTGGCACCGTTACTGTTACTGTATCTACCCCTTCATCTTCTCTTTAAGCTTTTTTATATCCTCTATTGTTAATCCTGTTATTTCGGAGATTATTTCAATAGGCATCTCTTTTCTTAGCGCAGCCTTTGCTACTTCTTCTCTACCTTCTTCTCTACCTTTCATAAGAAGGTATTTCTCACTGGATACCTTATCCAAATACCATTTTCTTCTTTGCTGGTATGCTGCCCGGGCCATTTCATCCGCGCTTGCTCTTGCCAATATCTTTTCAGCCATATCAATCACCTCATTTCGTTTCCTTATTGTTTCTATCAATTCTCTCTTCTCTTTTTTTGCTGCATCCCGAATAAAAATCAACCATTCTTCTAAGGTTGTAAGGTTATTGATATCTACTTCCTCTGCCAGTTTTCTCAGTTCCAGATAATGTATTTCAAGGTCGCTTACCAGTTGAAATCCCAGGTTTCTTTCTCTTATTTCAAAAATGCTGTGATAACGGTCTGTTTCGTCTAGGAGGTTAAAGTCCATAATGTTGATGACTATACATGGATTTAATTCATAGTATGCTTCTCCTTCAATAATTTGTTCTCCGTACATGGTAGACCAATAATAAAGGGATCGTTTTCTATAATTATCTATATTTCTGATTTGTATTTCTATATCGATTAATTCCTCTTCTGCTGTCTTTACCTTGATATCAAGAATTGATTGCTTGGCATCTTCATAGGGTTTGTCTGTATAGGGATTGAGATAAATTATATCTGTAATTGCTTCCTGGTCTTTTCGGTCTAAAATTGCATTGAGTAAAGATATCAACACAATTTTACTTTCTTTTTGCTTCCCAGCAAATATCTGCTTAAATGCAAAATCTATTTTGGGGTCCATCAGAAATGGATAATCTTCTGTTTGCAACTTTATCTCCCTCCCTGATTTCCTTATCTATATTATACCAGATTTATACTGAAAATTCTGCTATGCACCCAGATGAAAGATAAATTGGTTAAGTTATACGTACTTAACCATGCCTTTTCAATATGTCTGCCACGGCAACTTCAGATATATTTATGTTTTCTCCTATCTCTTTCAATGTATATTGCATTTTTATTGCTTCTTGAATATAGCATAATTTATATTTTGTCAAATAACTTAAGTGCCTGGCACCGTTATCCACTTTATTCCATACCTCATCATCTATTTCATTATCCCAAAAATCTAAACTAGTTTCACTTGCTAATTCCAAATCTTTAAATTCATTTTGCTTCCTTTTTATTCTTAAAAACTCTATAAAATTTTTCACTTCTTTAATATCTTCTTCAGGAATTCTATTTATTAAATCTATTAATTCTTTTCTAGCAAGACTCATTTACCTACACCACCTAATGTATTTTTGTCAATATTATACCATACAACAATTAAAAATAATCAAAAGAATTGCACCAAACTTTCTTTTAAACAAGCAAGATCCGACCCATTTGCCTCCTCAGTCTGCTGCCCCCATGACTCACACATAACTTACAGCATTCTATTATAAAAAAATTTAGTGACCAGAATTTTTCCCTTTGAATAACTTAAGTTCCTGGCACCGTTACTCCTCTTTTTTCTTCAAAAATATACTCCCGGTTATTACCCCTTTGAATTACATGATATATTCCTCCGCTGTATTCCACCCTCGGCTTTCTACCCAAAATTACCACCCTGTATCATTATAACTGGAAATTCTATATTCAACAATAACTTAATAACTTAAGTGCCTGGCACTCGAACCTACGGCTTGTATTCATCTACCAATTATTATTTCTTCTCCTTGCTTTATCTTAAATGTTACAATCCCATTTTTTATTTGGTAGTACCTGCCGTTTATTTTTATTACCCCATCAACAGGTCGTTTGCTGTTTTCGTCATGTATATGGAGCGTAACACTTTTTAGAATACTTTCATTTTCTCCAGTTGGAACATAACCTATCAGCCAACTGAAAGGGCGTTTAGGGTTTTTTTCTTTTTTTTCTTTTTTAATACTACAGCTTAGTTCCAAATCACTTTGTTCCAAGTTGTAATCACTGAGGCTTGCTGAACTGTAGAGAACAACTTCCCATGTTCCCTTTTCAGGATTCTTTATAACTGTCTGTACTTCACCCTTTTTAAATGCCCCCTCGGGTGCAACTCCAGCATAGTCAGATATAATAATTTCCTGCCCATCAGGATTAATCAAATGAAACCTTGCCCGGCCTTTGAAATCTTTAATTCCTTCCTCTATTACCTTCATTTTAACTTTAAATTCTTCTGTATCCGGCGGCACCTTAAAAAAATACCTTTTAATCTGTGCTGCAGGAATGGTATCGGTAATCTTGACTGTATAATCATTTTCAGCAGAAAAAACATAGGGAACAATAACAGTCGATAATCCTAGTACGTCATTACCATAACTGTCGGGAACATCGCCTATTAAAAAAGTTGAGTATATTCCCGGTTCTTCTGGAATGTTGTACTCAATAGCAATAGTCCTTTTATTACCAGGAGCAATTCTTGTTTTATCAATGCTTGGAATTGCCATGTCATTAATTGTCCTCCACATTACTAGCTGTTCAGCATTTCCTTCATTAACCACTTCAAAAAACATTTTTCCGGGTATGTACTCCCTTGCATATATTCCATGTCCCGTACCAAAATACATATCATAGGTATCTATTCTAAATCTAGGTAAATCACTTACAACCAAAAGTTGGTGCCAGGCCTCCAAAAGATTCAGAACTCCTGCGCCCACTTCAAAAGGCTGAAAACCAGGCAGGTTTTTTGCACCCATTACTATTGCTCTCTTTATTTCCTGAGGAGTTACTTCTCTGCCAATCTTCTCCATGCTTTCTTTTAATAACGCTACACCTCCGGCAACATAAGGAGTTGCAACACTTGTCCCTTCAGCCAGACAATATTTTTCACCTGTCCAGAGCGCAGTTGTAGAAACCACACTTCCCGGAGCTACAATAGTTGGTATGCTTAAACCGTCTTTTCTGGGTCCCAAAGAACTAAAATACCACAGCGAATCATTTTCTACATTCCAACCATAATCATGTTTCCACATATCAGGTGAAATGAAAGCCCCCACAGAAATAGCATCCAATGCATTTCCGGGGGTAGCAACGGAAGCTATACCGGGACCCTTGTTACCCGTAGCCACTGTAAAAACAACACCATACTCCATTGTCAGACGACTTATTAAATCAGTAAGCGAGTTATTTCCTGCAGTTTTGTCATCATAGTATCCTAAACTGAGATTTATTACATCTGCGCCGTTTTCTGCAGCATACCGTATTGCATCGTGAATATTTTTCCATTCAGCTTCACCGTTAGCATCAAGCGCCTTGACAACCATTATCTCTGCAGCAGGTGCAATACCTTTGATGCCTCCATTTGCCCCAATAATTCCGGCCACGTGTGTTCCGTGCCCGTTAAAGTCAGTACTGAATTGCACAGAACTACCATCTTCAGCAATATTAGAAATTACAAAGTTGTATATTCTACCATTATTTCCGCTGCCAAAATTTATTATCTGATAGCTTTCATTATAAATTTCCACTGCATCTTCATCTGTCAGATTGCCATCACCATCAGTATCAACATATACTGTATTATAATTTTTACTGTCAATTGCAGTTAAAAGAACCAGGTAGTTATCCGTTATATCGCCGTTAAAATTTAAATCCCTTAAAAACCGGCTTTCTTTTAAAAAGCCATATTTATAGTAACCCGTGGCAGTCGGGATATCTCCTATTTTGAATGTTTCTTCGCCAAGTGTAAGGTAGTTTCTTTTTCTGATAGTGTTTGAAGTTTTCACTAAACCTTCTGAAGTGAAATCAACCCACCTGACAATTTTTTTTTCTCCACCTGGTCCTTTTTGCAAATCAGGATGGCCGGGATCAACTCCAGTGTCAATAATAGCTATAAGCTGCTCTCTTCCGAATACTTCCACAGCCTGTTTAAATTTATCTGCATTTATCTCTTTCAACGTTATTGAAAGACTTTCTGCTGCATCCTCATTTGCATTTTTCTCAATTCTTTTATCGGCATTTTCAAAGTTTCGCGTAAAAATTGCTTCTTCATTATTTAGGCTGCTACTGCTAGTATCAAAAAAGTTGCTAGACTCAAAGTCACTAATAATCTCCAGCTGAGAGTTTCCATTATCCCGCCGGGCAACTTCCAGATAGGTTATTTTCCCTTTATCATTTAAAATAAAATAAACGTCAAGGGGAAGTTGCTTTTTTAGAAAAGGCAAGGATATTTTTTTATTTTCACTGTAGACGGCATTTAGCTTATCAAAATTAAAAATAATATCCTTGCCGTATATTTCAATGCGCAACCTCTTCCCTTCCATGTCAATCCCTTTTAATTTGCCCAAATAATCGTACTTATCCGAACTTCTCTCTAATAATCTGGTAATTAAAACCGCTGCTTCAGCGCGGGTAGCCTTTTCTAAAGGATGAAAATAACCAAGAGAATCACCTTTAACGAGGCCTTCATTGTAGGCGGCTTTTACAGCAGATTTAGCCCAATCCGGTATCTTTTTATAATCTGCAAACGGTAGATTACCGCTAGTTTCTGAAGTTACTTTCATACTTCTGACAAGTACTGCTGCAATTTCCGCTCTTGTTATGGAGTTATCAGGTCTAAAAGTATTATCTTCATAGCCGTTTACAAGGCCTAGCTCGTATGCCAATTCTATTTGCCCTTTAGCCCAATGGTGAAATGGCACATCCTGAAAGGTACTCTCAAGCGACTGTAACGATAACGCTTCCTTTTGCTGGTGAATGGCTCCAAGAAGAAGAGTAGTAAATTCGGCTCGCGTTATAGACTTGTCCGGTCGAAAAGTACCATCGGGGTATCCCCCAATAATCTCCTTTGCTGAAAGAATGGCTATTTCTTTATTTGCCCAGTGGCTTTCAACATCTCTATATGCATATGAAGTTGTAGAGAAAATGCATATAGTACTCAAGACACTTATAATAATTATTATAATTTTTTTCATAGCCATCCCTTTCTTAAATAACTTCCCGCTATTACATAGACGCTTGTAATTTATTCTTGTTCCCAAGTCTGGTAATCTTTTTTTGCTGAAATACCGATCCATAATATATCAGTAGCTTTTTGGGCTATTTCAGTTAATTCTTTATCGATTTCTTCAAATATTATATTTGAGGAGATGTTCATAGTGATGCCCCCAATAATTTGAGCAATAAGCCATGGTTCAGGAACAGCAATCTCACCGGTCGCTACTCCCTGAGATACCACTTCTTCAATATTCTTAATTAATTTTTGACGTTGTTTTATAGTCTTCTGCATTATCTTTTCGCTAAAAAGGTGATGTTCATTCATCATAATTTTAGCCATATCCTTGTGTTCGCTAATGAATTTTAAATGTGTATAAATGAAAAGAAATATTTTTTCTTTAACTTCCTTGTCACTATCTAAAAACTCATTTATATTTTTAAAATAAAGCTCATTTATCCTGATAAACATTTCTTCAAAAAGGTTTTTTTTGCTGTTAAAATATTCATATATAGTTCCTTTACCTACCCCGGCCTCTTCAGCTATCTCTTCTATTTTTGCCAGGTGAAAGCCTTTTTTTGAAAAAACTTTAACAGCTGCTCGAAGTATTAATATTTTTTTATCGTGCTGTTGAAATTCTTTAGCCATTTTGACCACCTGTACCGCCAGGGCTTGTTAGAAATATCCTGTTTTGGAACTGGGCTTTGAGTACATTGTAATTATATAACACATTCAAAAGGTTTGTTTCAGCTTGATGCAGTTCCTCTGCTCTCTGCATTAATTCTACCTGCGTTGCTATGCCCACTTCATAGCTGATTTTTGTCAGTCTGTAACCCTCACTCGCAGCATCTACCGCTTTTTCTAGCGCTTCATACTGTCCTTCCAGAGCTTTTAATGATAGGTAAGTTTCTTTAATGGTCATTTTTAATTCTTTTTCCTGTTCCTGTAAATCAATTTTGCTTTTTTCCAGTTCGTATAACATTTGCTTGTAAGTATTTACCTTTGGCGAATATATTTTTTTTGCAGCTTCTAAAGAAACTTCTGCAACTTTCAGCATTTCCCTCTTGCTAAAAACAGAAATATCTTTCTCAATGGCTTCACTTATAGCTGCTTCAAGATTTATATCCTCTCCTTTTAACTCCAAGCCACTTATTAGATTTATCTTAGCATCCAGCGGCAAGCCTAACAATTTATTAAAAGCCATTATTTCATTTTGGTATTTATTTTTTGCAGCAATATAGCTGGCTTGCTTTGATGCAGCCTGCGCTTCAGCCTGTTTTACTCCTATTTTTGCAATATTCCCAACTTCATATTTCACTTCAGCAAGTCTTAGCTCTTCGTTTGCTCTGTCCAGTGATTCCTGAGAGTTTTCAAGTGATTTTTTAGCATAGATTACATCATAGTATTTTTTTTCAATTTGGAGTTTTAATGCATCCCTCATATGCCGAAGACTTTTTTCCTGTATTTTATAGTTTGCTTCCTGCAGAACAGGGTTTACCATTTCAACTTGCAAAGTTTCCCAACTGGTACCAGTACTGTATTTATCTCTTGCATCCTTACTCTTACTTGCACCGGATTTTGCGCTTTTCAAATTCACTTCTGCAATTTTTTCATCAATTTCTAATTTCTTAATTTCAGGACTGTTTTTCAGGCCGTACTCTATAGCTTCATCGAGAGTAAAATTCATCACATCTGAGTCAGCCTCAGCTTTCTCAGGCTGCCATGCCGCTCCTGTTAAAATCCCTAATCCCAATATAAAAACCAGCAGAATTGATTTTCTTTTCACTTTTCATACTCCTTCCTCATATTTTTATAACTCATTTTTTACTTAATTTTTTTATATTTCAATACTTGATTTTCTCCTTCTATTTAATTTTCTTGCAAACAAGTTTTTCGCGTCATCTGTAAGTGTATATGCAACAGGAACTATTACAAGAGTTAACAACGTACTAACCGTTAAACCTCCAACTACAACTGTAGCAAGTGGAGCCTGTGATTCTGCCCCCTCTCCAATTCCAACTGCAATAGGGAGCATGGCAAGGATCGTAGTCATTGCAGTCATGAAAATCGGCCTCAGCCTTATAGAACCAGCTTCAACGATTGCTTCTTCCCTACCTTTGCCGCTTTTACGCAGCTGATTGATGTAGTCAACCATAACAATAGCATTGTTCACCACAATACCCGCCAGCATAATCAGCCCGATAAATGCAGGAACGTTAAATGTTCTTCCTGTAATAATCAGTCCCAAAACTGCTCCAACTAAAGCAAACGGCATTGAAAACATGATTATAAATGGATGTATGAGCGATTCGAACTGTGCGGCCATTATCATATATACAAGAGCTATAGCCAGCAGAAGCGCAAGAGAAAGATCGCTGAATGCTTCCTGCATATCCTTCTGTTCTCCTCCAAACTCTATACTATAACCATCCGGTACGGCTACATCTCTCATTTTATTTGTTATATCCTGAATAACACTGCCTAAATCCCTGCCGGCTATATCGGCAGTAACCGTTGCTGTTCTTTCTTGATTGTCTCTAGTAATTTTAGTAGGCCCTTTTACTATCTGAAAATCTACAAGTTGAGACAAAGGAACTTTTATTCCAAGTGGGCTTGTAATTTTTAATGTCCTGACATTTTCAAAATTATCCTTGTATCTTTCCATTGCTTCTATTCTAATATTTATTTCATCACCATCTGCTCGATAAAGAGTAGCCACTTGACCTGTTATTGCTGCTCTAACTGCTGATGCTATCTGTGCAGATGTAAGACCGTATGAAGAAGCCTTATCTCTGTCTATTACCATACGCATCTCCGGCCTGCCTTCTTCAAGACTGAAGGAAACTTCTCTTGTTCCTTTTACTGACTTAACTATAGAAGATATATTACTTCCTAAATCTTTCAGTACATCTAAGTCGTCGCCTTTTATCTTTATACTAACAGGTGAGCTGCTTCCCGCCATTGAGAATCCATTGCTGATATCTATTTCAGTTTTAACTCCCGGAATGTCCTTGAACTGCTGGCGCAGATGCTCTACCATTTCTTCTGTTGTGATGTTTCTATCTTTGGCATCACATAAACTTACAAATATTTCTCCCGTGTGCGACTGGCCTTCGGTATCCATCTGTAAATCCTGAGAAGTACCTCCTGCTACAATATAAAGGTATTCAACTTCATCGAACTCAGTAATATAGCTCTCAAGCTTCTGGATCATAGTTTTAGTTTCCTCAAGCGCCGTACCTTTAGGAAGTTCTACTGTTATTTGAAATTCTCCCTGATCCATATCAGGAATAAATTCGGCACCTATAAATGGAATGAGCATTAAGGAGCCTGCGAAGCAGACTAAAGCCAGTGCAACTGTTTTTATGCGGTGACGTAATGTCCAACTGAGTATTTTTATATAAGTATGAACCAGTCCTTCCTGGATTCCTTTAAACTTTCTTAGGAGATTCTTTTTTACACCGGTTTTATTTGCATTTCCGTTGTTACCATTTACTGTTCTCATAAATTTTGAAGATAACATCGGAATCAATGTCAGTGAAACCGCTAAAGAGGCCAAGAGCGAAAACGCAACTGTCATTGCAAGTTCCCTGAACAGTTGAGAAGCTAAGCCCTCTACATATACAATAGGTAAAAATACTGCCAGAGTTGTTAGTGTTGAAGCCGTAATAGCGTTTGCCACTTCTGAAGCGCCATCTACTGACGAATTAAATTTGTCTTTACCATGCTGTCTGTGACGGTAAATGTTCTCCAATACTACTATTGCATTGTCAACCAGCATCCCAACTCCCAGCGCCAGACCTCCAAGACTCATCAGGTTTAAAGTCAATCCCCCAAAGTATACTAAAATGAATGTTGCTACAACTGAAATCGGTATAGCCGTACCAATAATGAACGTACTTGAAAGATTTCTCAAGAAGAAATAGATAATTAATATTGCTAGAACAGCACCAATCACCGCGTTTCTTGTCACATTATTAATCGATCTCTTAATAAATTTTGATTGGTCCATTATCGGAACAATTTCCGAGTTTTTGGGTAATACTTTCTGAAGTTTTTCCACTTCCCCCAAAACCTCACTTGCTACCTTAACAGTATTTGCTCCTGATTGTTTCTGAACAGTTATTGCAATAGTAGGTTGACCATTCATATAATTATACTGAGTTATATCAGCATAATCGTCTGCAACCGTTGCTATCTCTTTTAATCTAATGCTCCCTCCTTTAGGAAGTGGAATAAGTATGTTTTTTATGTCTTCTACACTCTGAAACTCACCCATAGTTCTCAAAAGATATTCATAACCGGCTTGATCAATTGTTCCCACAGGACTATTCAGGTTTTGCCCTGCTAAAGCACTGGCAACTGTATCCGCTGTTATTCCGTATCCATCTAACTTTGTCATGTTCAGGTTGACTTTTATTTCCCTATCTCTTCCGCCTGAAACATGTACTGACGCAACCCCTTCAATTCGTTCAAGCCTGGGTTTTATAATGTCCTCAGCATAATCTTTCAATTCTTCCTGCCCCTGAGGCCCGCTGAATGTCATTATAAGTATAGGCATCATGGATGGATCAAATTGATATACCAGTGGATCTTGTATGTCGTCAGGTAATACACTTCTCCACATGGCTATGTTTTCTCTCATTTTAAGGGTAGCAAAGTCCATGTCAGTTCCCCATGAGAACTCGGCTACAACCATTGACAGGCCTTCCCTGGTTTCCGAAGTTATATTTTCGATGTTATCGACCGAGGCTATTGCTTCTTCAATAGGTTTGGTGACCTGCGTTTCCATTTCTTCAGGTCCGCAACCTTCATAAGATGTTATGACAACAGCTACCGGAAGGTTCATTTCCGGAAACAAATCTATACCAATGCTTTTCAAAGAAACCATACCCAGGAGTAATACAATAAATATCACCATTAAAATAGTTACAGGCCTTTTAGCAGCAAAACGAGAAATATTCATTACTTTTCACCCCGCCCTATAACTTTTACCGGGGTATTATTTGTCAGGGAATGGTGTCCCATTACTACAAGCTTTTCCCCCTCTTTCAAACCCGAAAGTACCTCTACATTTTCACCGTCATCAAGACCTCTAACTATCTTCTTGAAAACTGCATTATTGCCTTCCACGACAAAAACTCCTTCTTCGCCGTTTCTCTCAACTATTACACCAAGAGGAACTGAAATCACATTATTTTTTTCAGCTAATATGATTTCAACTTCTGCAAACATTCCTGGTTTTATAGTATATCCAGAGTTTTCCAATTCAACTTTTACCGGATATGATTTACTTTCATCTGCTGCAGGGCTTACTGAATATACTGTCCCTACTAACGGCTCTGTCGATATTGCTCCAATTATTACGTCTACCTTCTGTCCTACTTCAAGATGATTCACCTGATTTTCTGTAACTGAAGATTCTATGTATACCTTATCCATATTTACTACCCGAGCAACTGCAATTCCGGGCGAAGCCATTTCTCCTTCTTCAAGATCAACAGAAGTTACAATACCCGATATCGGAGAAGTGATTATCGTATTAGCAAGATTATATTTAGCCTGTTCCAGCGCTGCCTCCGCCTGTTTTACCTGAGCTTCTATCGAGTCAGGATTTGATACATCAAGTTGAAGTCTGGCCTGATCTAACTGCTGTTTGGATATTGCGCCTTCTGAATATAATTTTTTCATTCTTTCATAGTCAATTTTTGCATTGTTATATGTAGATTCGTTCTGAACTCTTAGAGCTTTAGAAGATGCCAGAGCTGCCTCAGCCTGCTTTAAAGCGGCGGCAATTTCATCCCTTTCAAGTACTATTAGCGTATCTCCTTTTTCAACCCTTTGACCCACTTCTATATTTACTTCCTCTACCCTCCCTCCAACTTTTGGAATAATACTAACATCCTTTTCAGCTTTAACATTACCTGTAATTTTTGTTTTGTAGACTATATTCTGCTTACCAACATCTGCAACTTTGACTGAAATTTTCTGCTCAACATTACTTTGAACAGGGTCTTTTTTACCGCATCCGGGAATTAATATTAAAGTAATAATGATTAAAAAAATACAAACTGTAAAACTACGATTTTTAAACATAATAACACCTCTATTTTAGAGTAATACAACTTGACCGACAAGTCAGTCGGTACAATGCTATAATAACCATATTTTCTTCTCGCTGTCAAGAAAAATTTTTGACAAAGAAATGATCAGCCGAATTAACAAAAAAGAGGTTGGTTTTAAAACCAACCTCTTTTTTGTTAATTCGGTAACCAATTCTTAGCTGCATCATCTGCTATGATAATTACATAGTCAACAGCTTTACCATCATCATCAGTATCGATTAGTAATACAAAGTCATTTCTGTCAGCTTTGTCTACAATCTTACCGTCATCAATGAAGAAGCGTACTGCATCACTTTCTACCTTGAAGCTAGAAGTATCAGTATCGGTACTTGAAACATAACCTTCTAACATTGTGTCGCTATCATCATCGACTAATACATATTTTATCCAGTCAATATCGAGAGCTTCAAGACCAGTATTATTACCGTTTACTACAGCATCATATACAGCTTGAGCAACGGAGTCTTTTTGTTCATCCCAAGACTTGTTTTCGTAAGCAAGCACTTCATAAGTATCAATTTCGTCGCCGTCAAGCTCGTAAGCAATAAATGCACGTCTTTCAGCTGCATCATTTTCGTATGCTACTTTGCTACCGTCAGGAAGAAGAAGGATTGTTCCATCTTCACCATTAACAGTTTTGTAACCGTCAACCATAGCAAACATAGTATCACTTGTTACGTTACCACCATCAAACTCAGTTATATAAATAGCTACTACTTCATCATCATCAACAAGATAATCAAATTTCAATTTTTCGCCTTCGATGCTGTTCCAGGTAGTTACATCCGGGTCATCTACTTCATATGCGGTGTCACCAGCATAATCCATTTCTACCAAAGGAGTAGTCATGTCAAATATTACCAGATCCTTAGCCAGGTCATAGAACTTACCGCCAGCATACAATACATCGTCATCTTCATCTAATTCATCAGCATCAAAGCTGTTTCCACCAGTCTTGTAGTCAGGATCTCCATATGCAAACCAAACGCCA
>Ga0182240_100421_pt1 | contig 14008 bp, 13 predicted proteins | sample hydfrates4_PW_90_FD_145594 | JGI IMG/M metagenome (GOLD analysis project Ga0182240, IMG submission 145594) | Subsurface microbial communities from deep shales in Texas, USA - hydraulic fracturing test 4_PW_90 | ecosystem: Environmental > Aquatic > Deep subsurface > Shale gas/oil reservoir >...
TTTTCAACTATTTTTGATTCGGTTTTGTAAATTAATAAATAAGCGTTTTCTATATCTAAATCCGTAAAATAGTAGAAGTTTCGATCAGGGGTAAAGCTATAAGTTTCGTCTGCGCTTTTTACTGGACTTTTCCTAGAGTAAAGAATCAGCATCGAACCTTCTTCCAAACCGTTGCTTATTTTCACTCTTCTGCTTTTTACATCAGCCATATTGACCCCTCCTAACCCAAAAAATAGTGTAGTCTTTAGAAACTCTAAAACATCATTTAGCGCCCCTTCGCCCCGCAGCCCACCCACAAGGATGAAGAAGCTTTACCCCTTCGCTCCGCACCTTTATTTTATTTCCAAAATGTTTAGATCTATCTTAAATCTACCTTCTTATTATACCATTAAAATGTGTATGGTATCATTCTAAAGAAATAATTTTTTTAGACGATAAAAACTTAAGAGTTAGAAAAAAAGGAGTGAGCACAATGTTAGATGATGAAAATATAAAGTTGAGGATAAGTGGTGTTAAAACTGATAATTTAGATATTCCAGCGGATAAGTACAATACTTTTGAAGAGATGGTGCAAGATTATATTAGCAAAACACAAGGCGTTTTAACTAAAATAAAGATCAATGAAAAAGAAATCCCTTTAAATTATTACGATGAAATAAAAGATTCTTTCTTTGAAGGTGGAGAAGAGGTAGAGTTAGAATTCACATCAAAAAAAGAAGTTTTGTTAGATCTTATCTCTCAATCACTTGAATATATCAATAAGGTTAGGGAAAATTTAGAGAGGGTTTCAAAAGAAGTTTTGTTGAATACAAACGAAGGGCATACCATGCTTAACAGTATTGCAGAAGGTTTGCAAGCGTTATTAGACGTTATAGAACAAACACGAACTTTCAGTGATGAAGATTTTTACAATCCTGGAGACTTAAACGACGTACAAAATGTCGTCCAAGATATAATTAAATCTCAAAGCGAACAAGATTATTTAGAGCTTTCAGACATCATCGAATTTGATTTCAACGAAGTATTGTCTACCTTTGAAACAATTTTAAAAAATGCTCAAAAATCTCTTGAAAGAAAAGGGGTGTAATTTGGATGTACAACAACAATAAAAACGCTAACTATTATTTTGAAAACAGTATAAAAACAGCTAGCCCCGCGAAATTAGTCGAACTTTTGTATCAAAATTCAATTGAAAGGATAAATAAAGCCATAAAAGCGATCGAGAATAAAAATCTTTCCGAGGCTAACAAACAGATTATAAGGGTGGAAGACATAGTCACAGAACTTAACGTCTCGTTGAATCTTGAAAAAGGTGGAGAGGTAGCTAAAAATCTTAGAGCACTATATAATTACATGTATCAAAGATTATTAGAATCAAATACCAAAAAGGATATTGAAATCTTAAAAGAAGTAAGATCTTTATTACAAGAACTTTTAGATACCTGGAAAGAGTTGTTGAAGAAAGAAGCCAAAACTTCTCGTGAGTTAAACGCCAAATCCGTCGATCCTAAATTTGATCTTCAGTATTAAAAATTTAAAAACCCTCCAAAATCATATGTATTTTTTGGAGGGTTTTTGTTTAATCAATTTTGAAATCTATACCATCGTAGATCTTCAACATCTTTAATTCTCGAAGTGAAGGTTCTAAAAGCCTTTCTTTAAGTATTTCTTCCGTATCTATGCTTACATTTGCAATTACGTCTTCTTCGTCTCCCAATTTAATGAGGGTATCTCCATGTGGATCAACAGCTATGGAATTTCCGCAAAAAGGAATCGAATCTTCAGAGGGTTTACCAACGGCGTTTACACCGATTGCAAAAAGTTGATTATCTTGTGCCCTGGCGGATGTTCTTACCTCTACTAATTTTTCAAAACCTTTTGGAACAGCAGATGTAATTATTAGTATTTGTGCCCCTCTAAGGGCCATTATCCTATATAATTCCGGAAAAGCATGATCATAACAAATGGATAAACCTATTTTTATACCCTTCCAATCTATTATCTCTATAGACGTTCCTTCGGAAAGTCTAAACTTTTCTTTTGGAAAAACAAAGATTTTTCTATACTTTCCGAGCAATTTACCTGATTCATCTATTAAAATCGAAGTATCGTAATACTTACCAGTTATTAATGGATCTTTTTCTAAAATGTTTGCAATAATAGATACGTTGTATTTCTTTGCTATTCTTATAACTTCTTGAGTAGTTTCTCCATCAGGTATAATTTCGGCTAGATTTTCAGCGTAATTGTTAATATTTTCAAGATCGTATCCTATGTTAAAAAACTCTGGTAGGATGTATAAATCCGCTTTTTTTGCTTCTTTTGAAATCAATGAATCTAGCTTTTTAAGGTTTGTTTCTTTGTCGTTTAATTTCGAGTTTAATTGCGCTAAACCAAATACTTTTTTCATAATGATGTCCCCCTTTAAAAATTGCAAAGATTCAAACTATTTGAGAGTAGCTAGTAAAAATTCTATGCCCCTCCTTTTTATTCTAACATCGTTCAACTCTACAATTATATGTTCTATTTTAGAAGGATCCACACTTCCAATCTTAGATCTGTTATATAACGAGGATAACTCTAATTCTAGGGCCTTCCTCATTAATTTATACTTTTCAAAAAGCAATTCGTATCTGTCAATACCTTGAGTTTCTTTTATTTTCACTTCTAAATCTTTTATTTGTTCTTTAAGATCTACGGCTTCTTTTTCCATGTTATTTATTATATTTATATCCGGTTTTGATAGATCTTCCGAGATATCCCACGTAAATTTAGGATATACTATGTTAACTTTTGAGCCTTGATCATCAGAAAAAGTATTAAAAGATAGCTTAGGTATTTTTAACGTTAATATCTCTTTTGGTTTGATTGTTCCGTCGAATTCTTCTAATTCGTTCTCTATTAAATCTGTTTTTATTGTTTTATAAGGTAATTTTATCTCTTTTTTCTTGTGAGTAGGATTAAAAAACCGTAAAGTTATCCCTTCTTTGTCTATTGAAGATTTCATATTCACAAATTCTATATTTTCATCCACTGAAGAATAGAAGTTATGAATCACCCAGGCCCGGTTTTCTGGGCTGGAATTATTACTATGTTTATAAAACAATAAAGGTGGATTGATAAAGGAATTTTTGTATTTCAAAAAATCATCTTTAGGTGATAGACAAAAAGCGGTTTCGATTTTCATTTTTCTTTTTACTTCCGCTCCAGGAGTATACATTACGGGACCGGCATCTCCAATTCTTCCTTTTACGTTTTCGAGAGAAAGCCAACTTACGGATCTTAATAAAATTAAAGAAACAGCTTTTTTTGCAGAAAACGCCCCAGACGGGGTCAAGGATGTCGTAGAATGTGTGGTATAACTATAAATCCCTTTTGCCATAAAGGATGCAAAAAAGTCATCTTTTTCTAAGCCAACGTAATCCTTCATAGGAAACACGTTATTAAAAGCGATTTCTCTTGCAGCAACTAAAAACTTTCTCATTTCCTCTTCTGGTTTCTCATATTTTATTTCGTATGGTCTTTTTACAGAATCAAAAGGAGCACCGCTAGTTATATCTCCCCCTCCGATTAAGGATAAAAGTAATCCATAATCTGATCCTTTTCCCAAAGATTCAATTTCGATGTTGATATAGGGCAATTCTGAAAATGTCAAATAAAGGGTGAAGTCAACTTCGTTGCTGGTAAAATCAAGAGCTATTTTGGAATAATTATCTGACCGTGCTTTCAATCTCATTCTTGAGAAAGTTAAGTTCAACTCTTTATCAAATGCAGAAGAGTATTCATCACCCTTATCTTCTACCAAAACAGGTCTGATTAAATACTCGTTATTTTCCTTTTTAATTTTAACAACCCCGTTTTCAACGAATGCTTTGAAATGTTCATTCTCCCAATGAAAACTATTTATTGGTTTTTCTAAATAACTTACTTTATACTTTTTTAAATTTACTTTTGATAAACTGCCCGACGGTGCAGAAAATCTATAAAGGGTTTCTTTATCTTCAAATAATACGGGTATTTCCTGAGGATTCAAGTTTAGACAAGTATAACCTAAAGGTAAAATCCGGCCTACCTTATCCAAAACTTTATTTAAAGTTGATTCAAAAATCTCTTTAATTTTATCGTACCTTTCTTCCATATCTTCATGAATCTGATCTACTCCTACACCTCCTATGCTGTCGTGAACTAGGTTCATTATTAAATATTCCCAAGCTTTTTGTATCTCTTTATCGTGTTCAAAATTGTCCGCGATAGCATTTAATGGTTCTAATACCTTAGAGAGCATATATTCAGAGTGCCAATTCATAATTTTTAAATACTGCCTTGTTGATAAACTCCCTGGAAATGTCGAAACAACGCTTCCATCAATGAGTTCACCAACGTATTCTTCTATTAAAGATGAGGATTCTTGATTAAAATATCCTTGTATAAACTCATCTGGAAAAACCGTTTTTAATTTACTATCAGTGGGATCTTCTGGAACAGGATCCAAGTCGTATCCGTTTAGTAAAGGTAGATAATTAGTTTGTGTATATCTTTTTAACTTGTTAATTTCCAATTCCAATCTTTTTTCCATAACTTCTGGGTAATCTTTCAACCTCATGATATTCCTATAACTATCTAGTAAAAATATACCATTAATTTTGCTACCATCGGGACTGCTCCAAGTAAACCCGATTCTTGGAAATTTCATTTTTAACCCTCTCCAGATGAAACAACCGTCTATTTCACATTTAGAATTAATTTGTGCAACTTGAGATGAAAAACCAAAATTATCTAGTAACCAACCTATATTCATGACATTTCCATATTTTTTAGCCTCTTGCCTACCCAATATAATATTTCTAATTGAGCTTTCTTCAGAGACTCTCCAATCAATTTGTCCATAGTAAGGGCCAAAGGCTATATTCTCAGAGTATTTTTTCAATTCACCCTCTGCTTCTTTTCTTTCTTCTCCTTGAAAATTACTTAAATAATCTTTCACTAGCAACATTTGCCCGTCTAAAACAAACTTGTATTCAGGATTGCTATCAATTAACTCGAAGAGTTTTTGAAATAAACTAGGTAGCATTTTTTTTGTTATATCCGCCGGAGCGAACCATTCTCTGTCCCAATGTGTGTGTGAAATGATATGGTACATCTCTTCGCCTCCAATTATCCTTTAATTGAACCAGCCTGTATCCCTTGTAAGAGTTGTCTCTGAAAGAATATTATAATTATCAAAATTGGGATCATACCGATTACAATAGCGGCACTAAGTAAACCCCAATCTATACTGTAAAGTCCCAAGAATCTGTACATTGCAACTTGGAAAACAGTCTTACTGGGAGAACTTATTAAAATCATAGGTAAAACAAATTCATTCCATGCAAATCTGAAAGTGAATATAAAAGATATACTTAAGCCAGGCCAAGATAAAGGTATTATTACTTTCGTAAATCTTTGCATGGTGGTAGCACCATCAAGAGCTGCAGCCTCTTCTAAAGAAACGGGAATGGTATCAAAATGATTTTTGAGAATAAAAATATTCAAGGGTATTATTAAAACTTGATAAGCCAGGATTACTCCCGTATATGTATCTAATAAACCCATTCTCTGAAATATCAAATATAGTGGGATTGTGTTCATAGTTATAGGTATCATAAAAATTCCCATTACTGCAGCTAAAAGTTGTTTCTTCCCCCGAAATTCGTACCTTGAAAAGGCAAAGGCTGCTAACGCAGAAATTATAACACATAGTAGGGTTGCTGGAACAGCTACTATAATACTATTCAGAAAACTTCTCATCATTTGTTCATCTTGAAAGAGTAACTTGTAGTTTTCAAAGGTAACTTCCTTAGGAATTAAAGTAGGAGGAAATGATCTTGCTTCCTCAGGTGTTTTCAGAGAGGTAACAAACACCCAAAATATAGGCATTATCGTGTAAATAGCGAATATAACAAGAATGATAAATAGTATAGCTCTAATTGTTTTGCTTTTTTTGGTCATGCTTCTTCACCCCGCAATGCTCGTAGATAAAGGAAAGAAACCGTCAAATTTATAATAAGTAGAACTAGTCCTATTGTTGCACCAATTGATAGATTACCTTGCTCAAAACCCTGTTTATACATATACAAAGACGACGTTGTAGTAGACATTAAAGGCCCTCCTCCTGTCAATACCAACTGAAGATCGAAAAGATTTACACTCCACATAGAAGTAAGGATCAAATTTATCCCTAAAAAAGGTGCCAACAAAGGCAACGTTATATTGAAAAAACTTTGAAATGAATTAGCACCATCAATTTTTGCTGCCTCATACAAACTTCTATCGATTGTTAACAACGAGGATTCTTGAAAAAGTATGGAAAACGGTGTGCCAAACCATATGTTAGCTATCAGCAAGGATATCAAAGCCATATTTGGATCTGATATCCAATTTACAGGCTGCATTCCTAATCTCATAAGCATACCGTTTATCAATCCAAAATAATCGTTGTACATCCATTGCCAGGAAAATCCAACTATAGTAGCTGACAAAAGCCATGGAAGCATAAAAAGAACTCTAAAAAATTTAGTCCCCCAAACTCTTTCAATTAAAATCCTTGCTATTAAAAAGCCTATAAAAATTTGAAAAAATACCGATCCTAATACAAAAAAAAGTGTGACTTTCAAAGATTGTAGGAAATATTCATCTTGAAAAATTTTTACCCAGTTTTGGAAGCCAACAAAAGGCCAAACATCATTTATATTAGTAGTTTTAACATCATGCAGTGATATGGTAATATTCCAAAATACTGGAAAAATCATTAAAAAGAACATTATGGCAAGTGCTGGTAGTAACAATAAAAAAGGCATCCACTTTTTCTTTTGCATCGGTTCACCACCTCCGTCTTTTCTTTACTAAAAACAGCCTCCTTTAAAGAAGGAGGGCTGCTCTGTTAAAATTTTTACTTTTCAAAATTTCCTTAGAAAATCAAAATTTCTTCAACTTTCTTTGAGGCATCTCTCAAGGCATCTTCTGGAGTTTTTACGCCATAATAGACTTCTTCTATTGCTATTCGCAGTGCCTCGGCTATTTGTGGATATTCAGGAATATTAGGTCTTCCTTCTCCAATCTCTACCGCCTTCATAAGATCTTCGAAGAAGGGTATCTCGCTTTCAAGGATAGATTTGTAAGGGTCTTGTTCCGCTATGGTTTTTTGTGTGGGCAAGTAAACATATTTAGCTAAAACAGGGGTTAAAATTTCTGGATCAAGCATTATTGTCATCAATTCCCAAGCTAACTCGGGATGTTCAGATGTTGAAGGAACAGCCAACAGCCAACCACCCATCATCGTCGAACTTTTCATACCCTCTTCGGGAACCGGAAATCCTGGTATCATACCAATTTGATCGAAGTCAAACCCTTCAGGGAAGTTCCCTAACAACCAACTTCCTTCGATCATTACGGCAAATCTCTTATCAGCAAATTCTTGGCCCCATTGATGTTGAACTTGTGGCCTTATACCTGCCTCCACCTGATCTCTCAAGAAAGTTAGAGCCTTTATGCCTGCTTCGCTATAAAAAGCTGGATAGTACTTCCCATCTTTCTCCTCAAGAATTTCTCCACCATTCATCCATAGATATGGAAACCACATATCAGGCGAATGACTAGCACCTACCAAATGCATCGGTAATATACCCTTTTTCATCGTAACGGGAGCTAATTTCTTGTAAGCCTCTATGTACCCATCCCAAGTTTTCAGCATTTCGGGATCTACACCTGCTTCTTCTAACAAATCTTTCCAATACCAAGTTACTCGTACGTCTGTCCAAGCCCAGATACTGTAAAACTTGTCATCAAATTTTGAACCTTCGATATTTGCAGGATAAAATTCATCAATTCTTCCCCAAGAGTTAACTTCTTGTGTAATATCTTTTAGAAAACCTGATTGTGCAAACTCTCCCAACCATATTTGATCGATTGATACTAAATCTCTTGGAGTTTGCCCTGCAGTTAAAGTGATAAGTTTAGATCTCGTATCATCATATGGAAGCACTTCATACTCCATAGTAATTTCCATGTCTGGATGTCTTCTGTTTAACTCTTCTAAAGCAGCTGGTATCAAATCATTCCACCTATCTGCAGGAGCGGCAAATGTTCCAGTTAAAACAACCTCTTCCACCGCTAAAGCCATGCTTGAAAAAATCATAACAAACAGTACAAAACTCACTACAACCTTCTTGCTCATCTTAATCCCTCCTCACTTGATTTTTTTGCCCGGTTGAATCTCGCCATACAAGTTCAACAGGCAAAGTTATTTTGAAATCTTCATTATTATTTTCGCCCTGAATGATTGAAATTAAGTATTTTGCTGCAACCTCACCCATATTTCGCAAAGGTTGTCTTACAGTGGTAAGATTTGGAAATATACTTTGCGCTATTGGTCTATCATCAAACCCATATAATTTCACTTTTTCAGGTACTGTAAGACCTCTTACTTGCAACGCAGTCAAAGTACTTACGGCTACAATATCATTACAACAAAATATAGTATCTACATGGTACTTCAAACATTTGTCTATAGCCCTGTCTATCTCATTTTTCCCAACTATTTCGCTATAAACAGGAATATCATACTCTTTACAAGCATCGGACATTCCGTTATATCTTTCTTTCACGGAACTAATGGAAAAATCTTCTTCAGAGAAAAACATTGTAGATTTCACTGTTGAATTTTGAATAAATTCTTTTGTTAAGTTATATGCACCTAAGTAATTATCAGACTGAACGAGTGGTTTTCTAATGTCGTTAACTGTTTTATCTACAAAAACCATAGGAACCTCTTTTTTTAATAACCTTTTGAAGATTTCATCTTCAACCAATTCTTTTGTGGGAAGGATTATATACCCTTTAGGGTTCGAAGAGAGAATATATTTCATCTTTAATTTCGTTATAGCAGAATTAGAATCTATAAACTGAACGAAAGGTTCGTATTCTGTGTTGTGATAAGCCTTCTCAATCCCCGCCAATATCTCAAAAGATAAATATTCATGAGAAATAGGAAGAACCACACCTATTTTGCTTTTTTCTTGCATAGAACTTGAAGATGACTCTTTTAGAGGGGAGACAAATGTTCCCAAACCTTGAATCCGATAAAGGTATCCTTCAAAAACTAATTTATCGAGTGCTTTTCTGACAGTTTCTCTACTTACTTTAAATTCCTTGGCTAAAGCCTTTTCGGATGGTATCTGTTCGTCAGGTTGATACGTTCCGTTTTCTATATTTGCAATCAAAAACTCTTTTATTTTTTCGTATTTTGGTTTGTTATTCATGTTCCTTGGCTCCTTATGTACGTACATGTCTAGACATATTATACCAATACATCTTAAATAAACAAAATCCGATTAACGGCAATTATATCCATTTAGAGATAATTATTTACGATTAGATGGATTTTCCTCCATTTTTTAAAGAATTAGAAAAAATTGTTAAAATAATAGTATAATTAAAAAACCCGACAACCGTCAGGGCGGTTTGCGAGTCAAAGGCAGCAGGAACTTCTTACTTATGGTTGGCTGCGGGATAAAGCCTTATCATCCCTTTTCCTTATGGGTGGGCTGCGGGGCGAAGGGGCGCTAAAACTGGTTTTCGACTTTTTAAAGCCAAAAAATAACAAAAAATTGAGGAGGAAATATTTTGAATAATTTCAAAGAACAAGCTCATAAGATCTTAGAAGAAAATCTTGTAATCGATGCACACTTCGATTTACTAATGGATGTAGCAAATCAAAGGAAATTTGGGATTCACAAAGTGATAGAAAACGATCATTTCGACAACTTTCGTAAAGGAGGTCTAAACGCCGCAGTTTCCTCTTTATTTATCGAAAGTTTTTTAACCCCTGAAATCTCATTAAGAGAGGCTTTAGATCAAATCAGCTCATTTTACCAAGAACTAGAAGAATCAAGTGAATATTTAATGTTATGCAAATCATACGAAGATATCATTAAAGCAAAAGAAAGTAATAAAATTGGAATATTTTTATCTTTTGAGGGTGTTGAACCCTTATACAACGATTTAAATTTACTCGATATCTTTTACCGTTTAGGTGTGAGATTTGTTGGACTGACTTGGAGCAGAAGAAACTATGCTGGTGATGGAAGTAAGTTTATACCGCCAGATCAATCGAAAAATTCAAATGGTTTATCTGATTTTGGAATTGATTTAGTCAATAAGGCTCAAAGTTTAGGAATGATAATAGATGTTAGTCATTTGAACGACAAAGGATTTTGGCAAGTTATTGAGCTTAGTAAAGGACCTATAATAGCTTCCCATTCTAATTGTAGAAAGATAGTAAACTTGGAAAGAAACCTTTCTGATTCACAGATTAAGGCAATAGCAGATACTGACGGTGTAATAGGAATAAATGCCTTCAACAAAATCGTCGCCAAGGATCCAGAAAAAGCCAATGTTGACGATTTAGTTAAACATATAGATCACATTGTAAATTTAGTAGGCATTGAGTATATAGGTTTGGGATTTGATTTCTGTGACCACCTAAAAAAATTTAACCCCCAGTTTGTTAACGAACTTAATCCGTCTCCATCTTTTCAAGTTTTAAATAACCATTCAAATATTGTATTACTCGTTGAGAAATTACTGCAAAAGGGCTATGGTGAAGAAGACATAAAGAAGATATTGGGAGAAAATTTTTCAAGGGTGTATAAAAAGGTACTAATCGATTAGAAATTTTAACTTAGTGAACTACATTGCCAATAAATTGGCAAGCTTCCTAATTCATCGACCACAGCGACAACGAATGCCCGTCTTACACAGTCTCCAAAGGCTTTACTTCCCCCAGTCCCTGGGGTAGAGTCAGTTTATACAGTGACTAGCTGTTTCCTTATCTGCCGTAAGGCTGTGTGGCGAATGCCTGTTTTAACCCAAACCGCCTAATATTAACAGCAGCATTTATATCTCTATCATGTTTAGTTCCACATTCAGGACATGCCCATTCTCTATCAGAGAGTTTTAAACCTTCGTTCTTATACCCACATACACTACAAACCTTAGACGAAGGTTCGAACGTTCCTATCTCGATTACCTTTTTACCTAATCTCTCTGCTTTGTATTTTAGGAATGTTTTGAATTGGTACTAACTTGCGTCTGAGATACTCTTTGATAATTTACGATTTTTAAGCATGCCTTTTATGTTGAGAGTTTCCACAACGAAGACATCAGCTTGGTTCTCACTGATTTCTTTCGTTAGTTTATGTAGAAAATCCTCTCGAATATTTTTAATTTTCTCATGTATTCTAGCAACTTCTAATTTTGCTTTTTCCCAATTCTGTGACCCTTGTTCTTTGCTTGAAAAAATTTTATATGCATGTTTTAGTTTTCTTTCGTATTTACGTAAGACTTTAGGAGCTTGATACTTTGTTCCATCGGATAGTACAACAAAATCTTTAAGTCCCATATCCATACCGATTGAGTTTTCGTAGTCTAAATCTTTTTCAGGGTAAGAACCTTCGACTTCAAAGGTTATAGACACAAAGTATTTGCCTGTTGGAGTTTTAACGAATGTACAATTCTTTGGTTTAGCGTTTGGAATTATTTTTCTATGAACTCTTACTTTGATACCTTCTTTGAACTTTGGTACGAAAAGAATACCGTATTTATCGTTATTTTCGTTTTCATACAGTTGTATATGTTGTGGAACTCTAAACGATTGTTTACTTGATTTCTTTTTAAATTTAGGGTGCTTAGCTTGTTTCTTGAAGAGACGTTTAAACCCAGTCTCTAAATCTTTTATAGACTGTTGCAAAGATTGAGAGTTGACATCGTTTAGCCATTGATATTTCTCAGATCTTTTAAGAATTGCCAATATCTTACACCAGAGGCTATAATTGATGAAAGGCGTTTTAGTATTCATATATGCATTGTTAGCAAATTCTAAGAATAGGTTGTATACAAATCGAGTATGTCCAAAATGCTGATTAAGTTTGTGTATTTGTTCGTTTGTTGGATATATACGAAACTTGTATGTTTTTAACATCCTAAATTCTCCTTTATTAGATAATTGTATACTATAATTATATCACACAACGAATTAATATAGTCTCTATGTATATAATTTTTGCACATCGAATTCATCTCGTGTTTGAAAACACGAGCCTTCTTCGAATTTTATCGTAAATTGGAAAAAATCTGGTAAAATAAGAAAGAGAGAAAGCTTTCAAACTCCAGAGATATTGATGTTATTTTTTGTGGTTCAGGTACAACCTTAGCGATTGTCGAGAACCTTGGTAGGCGATGGATGGGTTGCGATTTATTGAAGTTCACGATTCGGGTTACAAGAAAAAGGCTTTTAGATAATCACAATTCAAAGGGTTTGAAGGAGGCCGAGAGATGAATATAGAGGAGATTAAGAAAAAGGTCATCCCAATACTTAAACGATATCATGTTAAGAAGGCAGGAATTTTTGGCTCCGTTGCAAGAGGCGAAGAGACGGAAGAAAGTGATATAGATATTCTGGTGGAAATTGATGACAGGATGAGTTTACTTGATTTTGTGGGATTAAAGTTAGAACTGGAAGATGCTCTTGGCAAGAGGGTTGATTTGGGAGAATATTCCACGATCAAGCCAGTCATTAGGGAGCAGATATTGAGTGAAGAGGTGTCTGTTTTATGAAAATCCAGTGTGAACACTCTCCAATAAACAAGAACGCCCTGAACGTGGCCAAAGAGAGATAAAAGTTGGCTTTAAACACAAAACGAATTTGAGATGTTCTTGGTTGGGAATGGAGTTATGAAGTTAACGAACTCGCCAAAACGCAAGCAAAGGAAAATGGAGTCGAATTACGGCTTGTTCAGCTACCTTCTGTGAATGAGATAAAATCCTCACGTGTCGGAATTGAAAAAAGTGATTCAAAGCCAACTGAGTACAAAAAAGATGCAGATAATATTATTACTAACAAAGGTTACTACTTGGTACCAAGCACCTTGGTCAAAACAGAAAATAAAGAATTTCTACTGGATTGGGATGGCATTATAGAATGGGAGAGAGTAAAATGAGAAAAGAGTTAAAAGCAAAGAATATTCAACCCATTTTGGAAGAATTAAAAGAAAAACTTAAACAAATTTACGGTAATAAACTAAAGAAAATTATTTTGTATGGCTCTTATGCCAGAGGTGATGCAACCGATGGATCGGATATAGACATTATGATAGTTTTAGATGATATCACTGATCCTGTTACAGAACGCGAAAGATATTTCGATGCTATCTTGGAGTTAGACCTCAAATACGACACCGTAATTTCTGTAATTCCTTTTAAGGAAGATGATTTCAAAAAGAGAAGATTACCTATTCTCCTCAATGCAAAGAGAGAGGGAATTGCTATATGAAAGATAAAGATATTTTTCTGCCAGCCGTTCTTATTATGCAATGTTCTATGCGGCAGAGGCGGTATTACTGAAAAAGAATTTATCATTTTCCAAACATAAGGCAGTTATCTCATCATTTGGTAAGGAATTTATTAAAACGGATGTGCTTCCCTCTGATTTGCATCGTTATATCTTGGAAGCCTTTGATATTAGACAAGCAGGAGACTACGGTTCTGTAGGTTTGGTAAATAAAGAAAAGGCCGAATTACTAGTTGAACGGGAAGAGAAATTCATAGTTACAATTGAGGAATATTTAAGAAAAGAAGGGTATGAACTATGAAACCACTTTATGCCTTCAAAACGCGGGCATCCGATGTCCGGTTAAAAATCGCCGTGAAAAAGTAGAAAGGCAGAGAGAGGTCTTCAAAAGGGAAGAGAGATTCAGATGGCCAAAGCACAAAATATTCCAAAAATATGATAAAATAAGAAAGGAAAAGAGCAAATTAGGGAGTTAAGAGATGCCAGGATATTTAACACACATTATCTTCGGTCATAAGATTTTTCCAAACAGTTTGAAAAATGTGAAAATGTTTAACCTTGGACTGATGGGTCCAGATATTTTTTATTACAATATTTCTGATCCCAAATATCACATTATTGGTG
>Ga0182240_100422_pt1 | contig 13940 bp, 12 predicted proteins | sample hydfrates4_PW_90_FD_145594 | JGI IMG/M metagenome (GOLD analysis project Ga0182240, IMG submission 145594) | Subsurface microbial communities from deep shales in Texas, USA - hydraulic fracturing test 4_PW_90 | ecosystem: Environmental > Aquatic > Deep subsurface > Shale gas/oil reservoir >...
GTAATTTTTCTTATTTATTCAAATTGCTGATGGTATACAGAGGGGTAGAATTAAATCCAACAGCAATTTTCCCATTTAATCAAATAGATAAAAATATTATTAATAAAAGTAAAGACATTTTAGATGCGGTTTTAGAAAAGTTTAATAAAATAAAAAACTAAGAAAATCCAAGTATTTATTAGCTAATCTTAAATAATCGCTAATAAATGCCCCTAATTCCTTCTAATCGGATTTGACAAGTAGGTATCATTTTATTATAATTTTTTTGGTTTGAAATTAAGAAAGTTACTTTCTTAATAAGAAAACAAATACTTTCAGTACAAACAGTAAAGTTATTGATTTTCTTAAATATGTAAAAGGTTTTAAAAGAAATTTAAAATGCGTTTTTAGAGTTTCCAAAAAATCATAAAATACACTTATACAGGAGGGGTAAAGATTGAAAATAGGAATTATAGGAGCAGGTAGTGTTAGATTTTCATTGCAGTTAATAGGTGATATAGCTCAAACAGAGGAATTGGCAGATTGTGAAATATGCATGATGGATGTAAACGAAACACGATTAAATGCAACATATTCATTAGCTAAAAAGTATTGTGAAGAACTTGGGTCAAATATTCAAATTGAAAAAACTATGAATTTAGAAGAGGCAATAAAGGGAGCAAGTTTCATAATAAACACCGCCTACCCTTATCCCAAAGAAATAGAAGACGGATATAAGAGATGGGAGATAGTAACAGAAATAGGTGAGAAACATGGGTACTATAGAGGAATAGACAGTCAAGAGTTTAACATGGTATCAACTTATTCTTACGTTATTTGTTCTTATCCGGATATAAAATTGGCACTTGATATTGCAGAAAAAATAGAAAAGTTAGCACCAAATGCTTGGTTAATGCAAACGGCTAACCCTGTTTTTGAAATAACCCAGATTGTCAAAAAATTAACTAAAGCCAAAATAGTAGGTTTTTGTCATGGTAGTTCTGGCGTTAATGGAATATTTAACCGTTTAAATTTACCTTCATCTAAGGTGGATTGGCAAGTTGCTGGTATCAATCACGGTATATGGTTGAATAGATTCAATTATGAAGGGAAAAATGCTTATGAATTGCTCGATAAATGGATAGAAGAGGAATCATACAAATGGGAATCAAGAGAGCCGTGGGATATACAATTATCTCCAGCTGCTATCGATATGTACAGATTTTATGGAATGATCCCAATTGGTGACACTGTTAGAAATGGAAGTTGGAAATACAACTACAATTTAGAAACGAAAAAGAAATGGTATGGAAAATTTGGGGGAATAGATAATGAAATAGAAAGGCCAAAATTTCATAATTCTCTCAGAGAGTCAAGGAAAAGGATGATCGAATTATCTAAAGAAATAGAAAAAGATCCTAATATTAAATTAACAGAAGTTTGGCCAGAAATTTTCAAAAAAGGTGTAATGAGTGGGGAACAACATGTTCCATTTATTAACGCCTTAGCTCATAATAAACAGGTAAGATTAATATTGAATGTGGAAAACAAAGGAATAATTAAAGATATCCCCGATGATATAGTTGTAGAGGTTCCCGTTTTGGTTGATAAAAGTGGCTTGCACCCGCAAAGTTTAGAACCCGATCTGGACGAGAGGATTAAAGAATATTATCTGATTCCAAGAATTATGAGAATGAAAATGGCTTTAGAAGCTTACATAAAACGAGATGTGGAAATATTAAAAGAGTTTTTAGTTAGGGACCCACGAACTAAATCATTTAAACAAGTTGAAGAAGTATTATCCGATATTATGAACCATCCAATCAATAAAGAATTGAAAGAATATTTTAATGTATGAGCACGTTAAAAGTTAGTATAAAAATTTGAAGTTTTTTATCTTAAATATTAGTTGGTTGAATAAACTTACTATTCTACTGGAAAAAGCTTTTTTCATTACTTTTTAACTACTAAATAAGGGAATAAACCTAGTTTTTGCTCTGTGACATATTGGTAGGAGTAAAAATTATAATTGGCAATTCCCATACTTTCATAAAATTACAAAATAGACTTATAAAACGAAAAAATCATTTGTAGGGAACGAACTAAGGGGAATAGGGGGACGATTTCCCAACATCATATAGTTGGCAGAAAACTTATCCCTTTTTTGTTGCCAATAGAAGATGTTCAACAAAACAGATTTTAGAGTTTATAAAGATTGTAATGATTTAACAAAAAGGAGGTGAAAAACATCAAAATATTGAGTAAATGGGTAAAAAGCATAAGTGATCAAGGAGGTGTAATTATGAACAAAAAGGTAGTGGTAGTAAGTTTGTTGATAGTCAGTTTATTGGTAACAAGCATCTTTGGTTGGAATGCTTATTCAACTCCACAAGAATACTACAAAGAAACGGACAAACGAATTACTGAATTCAAAGAATCACCAATACTTACTGAAAAAGTAAAACAAGGAGAATTACCACCACTAGAAGAGCGACTTCCTAAGGAACCCTTGGTTATCGTACCCGAAGAAGAAGTAGGTAAGTTTGGAGGAACATGGAGAAGAGTCTGGAAAGGACCTTCAGATCAATGGGGAGTGTACAAAATCAACGAACCACATCTTATTTATTTTAGTGCAGATGGTGGAGAATTTCTCCCTGGTGTAGCCAAAAGCTGGGAAGTTCTAGAAAATGGAAAAGTTTACATTTTTCATTTAAGAGAAGGAATGAAATGGTCTGATGGACATCCTTACACAGCAGATGACATAGTTTTTTGGGCAAATGACATAGTTGGGAACGACGAATATACAAGCTCTAAACCTGCTTGGTATATAGCTGGAGGAAAAAGAGCACAGGTAGAAAAAATCGATGACTATACCGTTAAATTTGAATTTACAGAACCTTATAGTTTGTTTTTGCTACAAGTAGCTTACAGCCAAGGATTTACTGGTGCCCCAAAACATTATCTAAAACAATTTCATCCAGATTACACACCTATGGAAGAAATAGAAAAGATTATTGAAGAAGAAAAAGAAAAGATGTATTCTTCTTGGGTAGACGTATTTGAAGATAAATCTGACCCAATTTCAAACTTAGAACTCCCTAGTCTATGGACATGGATACCCAAGACGGATCCAACAAGTTCATTTTATATTCTAGAAAGAAATCCTTATTATTTTGCCGTTGACATAGAAGGAAATCAATTACCATACATAGATACCGTAAGACATGAATACGTTATGGACGATGAAGTTGTTCTTTTGAAAGCAATTTCTGGTGAAATTGACATGCAATGGAGACACATTGGAATGATGGGAGCTGGTGCTGGCAATTATACCCTCTTAGCTATGAATAAGGAACGTGGAGATTATCAAATCTACAACTGGATAGCAGCCAATGGTTCTGTGAGCCAGTTAATGTTAAACACTTTTGATCATAGTGATCCTATTCTCCAAGAAATTTTTAGTGACGTGAGATTTAGACAAGCGTTGTCTTTAGGGATCAATAGAGAAGAGATAAATGAAATTTTATTTTCCGGTTTAGCTGAGCCTCGCCAAGCTTCATTAGTAAGCGGGTCAGCTTATTACGATCCTGAATGGGAAAGTGCTTATGCGGAATACAACCCGGAAAAAGCGAATAAGCTTTTGGATGAGATGGGGCTTGTATGGGATTCAAAGCATGAGTACAGGCTTAGACCAGATGGAAAACCTCTGCAATTTACGGTACAAGTAGTTGAACAACCTCATATAGATATTTGGACGATGATAAGAGAATACTGGAAAAATGACCTCGGTATTGAAATTGAAGTAGAAAACTTAGAAAGAAGTTTATACTATGAAAGGCTAGATGCACATGACTTTGATGGACAAGTTTGGATGATGGATAGATCTGCTCAACCTCTAGCTGATCCTTTCTTTGTTTTCCCCGGTGCTGCAGATATTTCCACAACTTGGTACATAGGTTGGACAGACTGGATAAAAGCCTATATAGAAGGAAATGAACCAGAACCAGATGATATAGTACCTCCAGAGCCAGTTATTGAGTTGGTTGATCTTTGGCTTGAAATACAAAAGACTACAGATGAAGAAAAATTAAAAGAATTGATGAAAGAAGTTACAAAAATACACAGAGAAAACTTATGGATGATAGGAACAGTTGGAGAAGATATTGCCCCTGCTATCGTTAAAAACAATTTCAAAAACGTAGCAAAAGAGCTTGTCACAGATGATGTGCTAAGATCTCCATTGAACACAATGCCGATGCAATTTTACATTGATGAATAATTATGGTATATTTGTTTCCTTCAACCTTTTAAAAAAGGTTGAAGGAAACTTTAAATATTTTTTTATTCAAACTTCTGAAAGTCTCTAAAAAACAAATTGTTTTGGAGGTGGTTGGTACCATGTTTCAATATATAGTTAAGCGACTTCTTTTATCCATTCCTACAGTTCTTATTATAATTCTTCTTTCCTTTATTATAATGGAGCTCCCCCCTGGAGATTATTTGACAACATATGAAGTGGCTCTGAGACAAAGTGGCGAAGAAGTTGACCTAGCCAAGATAGAACTCCTTAAAGAAAGATATAAGTTAGATAAACCTGTTTATGTTAGGTTTTTTTATTGGTTTGGTAACTTATTTAGAGGAGATTTTGGTTACTCAATGTTGTATGAGAAACCAGTGGCGGATCTTTTAGGAGCCCGAGTGTGGTACACTGTTCTAATATCTTCCTTAGCAACTGCGTTTGCTTGGGTAACAGGCTTTTTAATAGGTGTATATTCTGGAACACACCAATATACTGTAGGAGACTATGCGTTTACTGTTGTGGGATACTTCGGAGTTTCTGTACCAAATTTTCTCTTTGCTTTACTTTTAATGTGGTGGGCATTCACCGCTTTCGGATTAAGTTTAGGAGGCTTATTTTCTCCTGAATACGCCTCAGCTCCATGGAGTTGGGGGAAACTATTAGATTTATTACAGCACCTTTGGATACCTGTCATTGTAACAGGAACAGCTACAATGGCGGGCCTCATTAGGGTCCTCAGAGGAAATTTGTTGGATGAAATTAACAAACCATATGTTACTGCTGCAAGAGCTCGTGGCGTGCCTGAGAATAAACTCACTTGGAAGTACCCTCTTCGGGTTGCTATTATACCATTTTTAAGCACCGCAGGATGGACTCTTCCAAATATTATTTCTGGAGCGGTTGTTACTGGTATTGTACTCAATCTTCCAACTGTTGGTACTTTGTTGATGGATGCTTTGAAAGCTCAGGATATGTATTTAGCTGGAAGCATAATCTTAATTTTAACAATGTTTACTGTTATAGGAACGATAGTCTCTGATATTTTACTTGCTTGGGCAGATCCAAGGGCAAGACTTTCGTAAGGAAGGTGATTCAGTTGTTCAATAAAAAGAAGAAGAAATCTGAAGAAGCATATTATTATGCATCCGAATCAAAACTAATTTGGTGGCGCTTTAAAAGGAATAAATTGGCAATTGTGGGTATGATAATACTAATTCTATTATACATTGTAGGTATTTTTGCGGAGTTTTTCGCTCCATATGATCCTAACAAATTAAATAGTCGTTATGTATACGCACCACCTCAAAGGATAAGATTTATTAGGGACGGGCAATTAGTTAGGCCATATGTGTATGGTTACAAAATGGAAAGAGATCCCGAAACACTTCAAAGAATTTATTTAACAGACGAATCAAAAGTATATCCTGTCTCTTTTTTTGTGAAAGGAGACTCTTATAAATTATGGGGAATATGGGAATCAAACATTCATTTTATTGGAGTTGAAGAAGGAGAATTTTTTCCTTTTGGGACGGATAGAATGGGAAGAGATGTGTTATCAAGGATTATTTATGGAGCAAGAATATCAACAACTATAGGGCTTGTAGGGGTTTTTTTGAGTCTACTAATTGGTGTGGTCTTAGGTGGAATATCTGGTTATTACGGTGGGAAGGTAGATTTTACTATTCAAAGGTTAATGGAGGTAGTAAGAAGTATACCAGATATTCCATTATGGATGGCACTTGCTGCTGCTTTACCACAATACATGTCGCAAATACAAAGATACTTTGCCATAACAGTTATTCTTTCGTTGAGAGGGTGGACCGATTTAGCAAGGGTTGTCAGAAGTAGATTTATTACTTTAAGAGAAGAAGATTTTGTTATTGCTGCGAAGTTAGCTGGGGCAAAAGAATCCCGTATCATCTTTAGACATATGCTACCTTCCCTAACAAGTCATATGATAGTTTCTATCACTCTTTCAATTCCTGGTATGATCCTGGGAGAAACAGGACTCAGTTTCTTGGGATTAGGCTTACAATCACCAACAATAAGTTGGGGAGTTTTACTTCAAGAAGCCCAAAATATAAGAACCGTAGCCTTACAACCTTGGTTAATGCTCCCTGCTTTATTCGTTATTATAACGGTTCTTTGTTTTAACTTTGTGGGTGATGGCCTAAGAGATGCAGCCGATCCTTATCATAATTAAGAATTATAGAGAATGATAGGAGGAATAAAATGGAAAGTGAAAATATTCTTGATATAAAAGATTTAAATGTTTCTTTTAATTTACCTGAAGGTACAGTTAAGGTTTTAAATGGAATAAATTTTACTATTAGAAAAGATGAAGTATTCGGCATTGTGGGCGAATCGGGTTGTGGTAAAAGTGTAACCGCTTCTTCTATTTTACAACTTTTACCTAAGAATGCTCAAAGATCTGGAGAAATTCTACTTCATACGGAAAATGGAATAATAAACATAACAAGTTTAACACCAACTGATGAAAGAATGAGACAAATAAGGGGTAACGATATAGCTATGATATTTCAAGAACCCGCTGCATCTTTTTCACCAGTTTATACCATTGGAGAACAGATGATAGAAAATATCATACTGCACAAACCCCTTTCAGAAAAGGAAGCAAAAGAGATAGCTTTAGAAATGATAGAAAAAGTTAAAATTCCAGATCCAAAAAAAATCATAAATTCCTACCCTTTTGAACTATCAGGTGGGATGCTTCAACGATGCATGATAGCTTTAGCTCTTTCATGTAATCCTATGATATTAATAGCAGATGAACCAACCACCGCATTGGACGTTACTATCCAAGCACAGATACTATATTTAATGAAGGAATTACAAAAAGAATTTGAAAGTTCGATTATTTTTATAACACATGATTTAGGGGTTATTGCTCAGATGGCTGATCGAGTTGCAGTTATGTATTTGGGAAAAATTGTTGAAGAAGGAACTGTTTATGACATTTTCAACAATCCCCTTCATCCATATACAAGAGCCCTAATGACTTCTATACCAAAAGTTGGAATAAAAAAAACACGATTAGAAGCAATAAAAGGTATCGTTCCAGATCCTTTCAACAAACCTAAAGGCTGTAGTTTTCATAACAGATGTCCTAATTATATAGCAGGAGTGTGTGATACGAAAGAGCCAAAAAATATCACCTTTTCTAAAGATCACACTGTTGCATGTTTTTTGTATGGAGGGAAAAACAATGAATGAGAAAACTATTAGCAATAAAGTCCTTCTTGAAGTATCAAATTTAAAAAAGTATTACCCAATAAAAAGAGGAATGTTTGCAAAAATTGTCGGACATGTGAAGGCTGTGGATGACGTAAGTTTTTCGATCAAAAAAGGAGAAACCCTCTCACTTGTAGGAGAATCCGGTTGTGGAAAAACTACAATTGCAAAAACTATTTTAAAAGCCCTTGAACCAACGGAAGGTAACATCTTTCTTCATGTTAACGGAGAAAAAATAGATGTATCCAATATGAGCAAAAAAGATGAAAAGTTACTAAGGAAATCTGCTCAAATGGTGTTTCAGAATCCTTTTACATCTCTAAATCCTCGAATGAAAGTAAGGGATATTATAGGTGAACCTTTACAAGTAAATAAAATAGCAAAAGGAAAAAAACTTCAAGAAGAAGTTGAAAAATTAATGGAAACAGTAGGATTAAGGAAGGAATATTTAATAAGATACCCCCATGCATTTAGTGGGGGCCAAAGACAAAGAATAGTGATAGCCAGAGCGTTAGCTCTAAGGCCTGAATTAGTTGTACTTGATGAACCGGTAGCAGCTTTAGATGTATCCATAAGAGCGCAGATTTTGAATCTTTTAATGGATTTACAAGAACAGTTTAATTTGACATATCTTTTCATTTCTCATGACTTAAGCGTTGTTGAACATATAAGTGATAGAGTCGCGGTTATGTATTTAGGTAAGATTGTTGAATTAGCAGATTCTAATGAAATTTTTGAAGATCCCAAACATCCATATACAGAAAAGCTTTTGGAAGCAGTCCCTATTCCAGATCCAAAAAAAAGAGCCGAACAATTGAAACCTTTGGAAGGAGAAGTTCCTGATCCTGCCAATCCTCCAAAAGGTTGTTATTTTCATCAACGTTGTCCTTATGCTCAAGATATATGCAAAAAAGAATATCCCCCTCTAAAAAATTTAGGAAACGAGGAAAATGAACATTTAGTTGCGTGCCATTTTGCTTCTCAACTGTCTTTAAAAGGTTTAAAAGTTTATTGAAGGTATTAAAAGTTGGTTAAAATTTGTGTTTAGGGTTTCCAAAGGCGGAAAAGATGGTAAATAAGGAGGTTTAAATCTATGTTGGACAAAGAAACATATGAAAAAGTGAGAAAGAAAAGTTTAGAACTTTTTGAGAAAGCAGGTATCGCTCTAAGAGAAGATGAAAAGGAAAATATAGAGATCGTTGATGGAGGATTAGGAAATGTCGAAGAACTAGGTCTTGAAATTGTTACCTATGTAAATACCGATAGATACTGTGCTAAAGAAATGGTCCTTTTGCCTAATCAAACATGTCCTGAACATAAGCATCCGCCTCATGATGGAGATATTGGAAAAGAAGAGACCTTCAGGTGCAGATATGGTAAAGTATTTCTTTTCGTTGAGGGAGAAAAGAACACTTGGCATGTACAACCACCAAATGAATATTTCACAGCTTCACATGAAATAATTTTAAACTCAGCAGAACAATACACCATACCTCCAAATACCTTACATTGGTTCAAGGCTGGAGAAGAAGGTGCCGTTATTTCTGAATTTTCTTCTCACAGTGACGATGCAACTGATATATTTACAGATCCAAACTTTAAAAGAGTATAATTTAAAAATATTTTTTTCAAAATTAGTTAATATAATATATTTATTGTTATTGTGAATAATTATGGAACTAAATACAGGCTTGAGGTGAGGTACAAATGGAATTTATCATGAGATGGTTTGGAGAAGGAGATGACAGTGTATCGCTTTCACAAATAAAGCAAATACCTGTTATATCTGGAATAGCTGGAACTTTAGATGATATTCCTGTTGGAGAAGTTTGGTCTTTTGACAAAATTGAAAATTTAAAAAATAAAGTAAATAAGGAAGGTTTAAAATTAGAAGTAATTGAAAGTGTAAATATCCATGAAGACATAAAAGCAGGTCTTGCAACGAGAGACCATTATATAGACAATTACATAAAAACTATACAAAATTTAAGTAAAATAGGAATCAAAATCATCTGTTATAACTTCATGCCGATTTTTGATTGGATAAGAACAGACTTATATTACAAATTAAACGACGGATCAACAACTATGGCCTATTTTGACGAAAAAATTAAAGATATAACTCCTGAACAACTCATTGATGAATTTAAGCGCAATTCAGCTGGGTTTTCGTTACCTGGATGGGAAAACGAAAAATTAAAGGACATAGAAAAACTTTTTGAAATTTTTAAAGATGTTAATGAGGAGAGGCTTTTTAAGAATTTAGAATATTTTCTTAAGGCTGTAATACCTGAATGTGAAAAATTAAATATAAAATTAGCAATACATCCTGATGATCCTCCTTGGTCTATCTTTGGTTTACCTCGGATAGTTAGCACAAAAGAGCAACTTGAAAGAATAGTTAAATGCATAGATAGCCCTTCCAACACATTAGCCGTTTGCACAGGCTCTTTAGGTGCAAGGGAAGATAACGACATCCCACAAATAATTAGGCATTTTGGAGAGAGAGATAAAATTTCTTTTGTACATGTTAGGAACATCAAAAGAATCGGAAATAAAAGATTTTTCGAAACTTCACACATGTCTAAAGAAGGGACCTTAGATATGATTGAAATTCTTAAAGCTTTGTACGAAGTAAATTTTAATGGATATCTAAGACCTGATCATGGGAGAAACATATGGAATGAGAAAGCAAGACCCGGATATGGTCTATACGATAGGGCATTAGGGGTAAGCTATCTATACGGCATCTGGGAAACATTAAATAAACTAAAATAATATAGAAAGGAGAGAAAAAGGATGAATTTGAAAGATAAAGTTGCAGTAATTACTGGTGGTGGAGGAATATTGTGCAGTACAATAGCGAAAGGCCTAGCAAAAGAAGGAGTAAAAACAGCATTATTGGATATATCAGAAGAAAAAGCAAAAGCTGTAAAAGATGAAATAATTGGGAAAGGCGGAGATGCTTTAGCTATCAAATGCGATGTACTAAAAAAAGAACAGGTCGAAAAAGCGAAAGAGATAGTGATTAATAAATATGGTAGATGTGATATTTTGATAAACGGTGCAGGAGGGAATCATCCTAAAGGAACCACCACAAAAGAAATTTTTGAATTAACTGATTTGGGAAAAGAAGATTTGACCACTTTTTTTGATTTGGAGCAAACCGGATTTGAGTTTGTATTTAATCTCAATTTTTTAAGTGCTTTTATCGTATCTCAAGTTTTTTTAGAGGAAATGGTTAAGCTTGAAAGCTCCACAGTAATTAATATATCCTCTATGAGCGCATTTTCACCAATGACAAAAGTAGCAGCGTACAGTGCAGCAAAAGCTGCAGTAAGTAATTTCACTGCTTGGTTAGCTGTCCATTTTGCAAAGGTAGGAGTAAGAGTAAATGCGATAGCTCCTGGTTTCTTCTTAACAGAACAAAACAAGAATTTACTATTAGATAAAGAAGGAAAACCTACTGAAAGACATCAAAAAATAATCAACAATACACCAATGGGTAGACTAGGTAGGCCTGAAGAACTTATAGGAACAATTAAATGGTTATGTAGTGAAGAAGACTCCGGATTTGTTACCGGTACTGTTATTCCAATAGATGGAGGATTTTTAGCTTATTCTGGTGTTTAGTAATTTTGATTTTTTAGTAAAATAAAAAATTTGTAGTTATTAATAGATTTTATAACTACTATGGTCCAAAAGTCAAAAAAGAGTGTAAAGTAATAAATAAAAAGGTCAGGAACGAAAAAATTTTGAGGAGGATTCCATGGATAAATTAAAAGTGATGGAGCAAATTATAAATGTTGGAATAATTGCTGTAGTAAGAGCTGATTCTCCTGAAGAAGCCTTGAAAATTGCCGACGCTGTTAGAAAAGGTGGTATCGAGGCCATTGAGATCACGATGACTGTTCCTGGAGCGAATGATGTTATCAAAGAACTGAAAAAGGTATATTCAAAAGGAGAAATTCTTATAGGTGCAGGAACTGTTCTTGATCCTGAAACAACGAGAATTGCTATGTTAGCTGGAGCAGAATTTTTTGTAAGTCCCTATCTAAATAAAGAGATGGTAAAAATGTGCAATAGATATCAAAAAGTTTCTATGGCTGGAGCTATGTCAATAAAAGAAGTTGTAGAAGCTATGGAAGAAGGTGCTGATTTTGTTAAATTGTTTCCAGGTAGTGCTTTTGGCCCTTCAATAGTCAAAGCGATTAAAGGGCCTCTTCCTCAAGTACCGATAGTTCCTACAGGTGGAGTGAGTCTCGAAAATGTAGAAGATTGGATAAAGGCTGGCTGTGTTGCAGTTGGCGTTGGAGGAGAATTAACAAAAGGCGCAAAGTCTGGAGATTATGCGCTTGTCCAAGAAACAGCAAAAAAATTTGTTGAAGCCATAGCAATGGCAAGATAATTCTCAAGAATACAATAAATATTTGAAAGGAGATATTGTGATGGCTAACAAAATTGTTACTTTTGGTGAAATTATGATGAGACTTTCTCCTCCCAATTATTTTAGATTTGTTCAAACAGATTCTTTTGATGTAACTTACGGTGGCGCTGAAGCTAACGTTGCTGCTTCTCTTGCCAATTATGGAGAAAATGTTTATTTTGTGACAAAAGTTCCAAGCAATCCGATAGGGCAATCAGCAATAAATCATCTTCGGCGATATGGGGTAAAAACTGATTACATAGTTCGAGGTGGAGAAAGATTAGGTATTTATTTTCACGAATTTGGAGCATCTCAAAGACCTTCTTTAGTCATTTATGATAGAAAATACTCATCTTTTGCAGAATCTAAACCTACAGAATACAAATGGGAAAAGATTTTAGATGAGGCAAAGTGGTTTCATTTTACAGGGATAACACCTGCAGTGAGCGAGAATGCGGCACAGGCATGCCTTGATGCGTTGAAAACAGCAAAAAATAAAGGAATTATTGTTAGTTGTGATTTGAATTATAGGAAAAAACTGTGGTCACCACAAAAAGCAAACGAAGTGATGGCAGAACTTATGAAATATGTCGATATAGTTATAGCTAATGAGGAAGCTGCTGAAAAGGTATTCAATATAAAAGTTAAAGATTCTGATGTAACCCAAGGAAATCTACAATTAGACGATTATAAAAATTTAGCCAAACAAATTTCTGAAAGGTTTGATTTGAAAGGAGTCGCTATAACACTCAGAGAAAGCTTTTCTGCCTTTGATAATGGTTGGGCAGGCTTATATTATGATGGCAGCAAATTTTATTCCTCCAAAAAATATCAAATTCACATAGTTGATAGAGTAGGGGGAGGAGATTCCTTTGCCGGTGGATTAATATACGCTTTAATAAACAATTATCCTCATCAAGAAGTAATAGAATTTGCTACAGCAGCCTCATGTCTGAAGCATTCTATAATCGGAGATTTTAACCACGTTACAGTAGAAGAAGTGAAAACTCTAACAAAAGGAGATTCCACAGGTAGGATTCAAAGATAGATAAAAATGTCATTAAATTAATAATCAAACGGGTTTCAAAGTCCTTTTAATTATTAAAATTTGTGATATAATGAAATTTAGTATTTTACAAATAGGAAGGTGAAAATATATTCAAACTATCAGAAAAGTTCTGGAGGTATTAGATTATATAGTCTATGCACCAAAACCAGTTAATGTAACAGAAATTGCAAGAGAATTTGATATGTCTATATCTAATGCTTACAAGTATTTAGACGACTTGTACAAAGGGGGCCTGCTGTCAAAGAATAGCGATAAGTCATATTTCCCGAGTTTTAAACTTGTGGAGTATGGGAGTATTATTTTAAAAAAAATAAATCTAAGGGAGATTGCACATCCCCATTTAGTTAATTTAATGGTAAAAACAGGTCAAACAGTTCATTTGGCTATTAAAGAAGGATATGAAGGAATATATATTGAAAAGATAGAAGGTCCTAATTCTTTACCAATGATGTCAAGGATCGGAATGAAGATAAACCTTTATGCAACAGCATTTGGAAAAGCTATTTTAGCTCATTTACCTGAAAAAGAGATAGAAGAATATCTAGAAAATGTGGAGTTGAAAAAAAGGGGTAAAAACACAATTACTGATCCCAACAAATTGAAAAATGAACTTAAGAAAATAAGAGAAAGAGGATACTCAATAGATAACGAAGAAAATGAAATTGGGATCTTTTGTATAGGAGCTCCTATATTTAACTACGATAAAAAAGTTATAGCGGGTGTAAGTATTTCGATGAGTGCCTCTCGAGCCGAAGAAGAGAAAGTAGTTGAATATATTCGTTATGTTAAAGAATGTGCCGAAAATATTTCAAAGTTGTTGGGGCATAAAGGTTAAGGTTTTTCAGGTATTTCTCTAAAAGGTTCAACGATAATGGTTTCATAATTTTTATACAACCACATTCCTGGTTTTGCTC
>Ga0182240_100423_pt1 | contig 13929 bp, 15 predicted proteins | sample hydfrates4_PW_90_FD_145594 | JGI IMG/M metagenome (GOLD analysis project Ga0182240, IMG submission 145594) | Subsurface microbial communities from deep shales in Texas, USA - hydraulic fracturing test 4_PW_90 | ecosystem: Environmental > Aquatic > Deep subsurface > Shale gas/oil reservoir >...
TAGCGAGGGACTTTATATGTTTTGAAAGCCCGGACGTTACAATAATAGTCGCCGACGCAACTTGTTTGGAAAGAAATTTAAACCTTGTTCTTCAAGTAATGGAGATTACATCAAATGCTATTGTCTGTTTAAATCTTATTGACGAAGCCAAAAGAAAAAGATTGGAAGTAAATGTTGAAGGTCTTTGTCAAGAGCTGGGAATACCGGTTGTAGCAACCAGTGCAAGAAATGGTGAAGGAATTCCAGAACTTCTGGAAATCTTACATGATGTTGTCAATGGAAAAATAGTGCCCCAGCCAAGACAGGTAGTTTATAGCAAATATATCGAAGATTATATATCAAAATTACAGCCACAATTAGATAAACGTTTGTATGGCAGGCTTAACTCGCGCTGGGTAGCGCTGCGCATCATGGAGGGAAATCCAAAAATAATTGAAGCAATTCAACAGTATTTGGGGCATTCTATTCAATTACCTACTCTTAAGGAGGTTATCGTTTGATTAAATCTAGTTTACCCTCAAAGCCTAAAAAAATTTTAGTAGACAGTGATAATTCAAAAACAATAGAAATGCGAGATGCAATAGTTTACAATATTTATAATACTGCAGAAGAAATAGCAAGTAAGGTTGTTAGAAAAACTGAAAGTAAAGATTTTTCCCGTAAATTGGATGATATTTTAACCTCCCCATTACTGGGTTTTCCAGTAATGCTTCTGCTTTTGGGAGTCGTCTTTTGGATTACCATTACAGGAGCCAATTATCCTTCTCAGGTCCTGGCTACAGTTTTATTCTGGTTAGAAGAGCAATTATCCGCTCTGGCTCTAAGAGCGGAAGCGCCAGCCTGGTTATACGGTATAATAGTTGAAGGAATGTATCGCACACTAGCATGGGTTGTATCTGTAATGCTTCCTCCAATGGCAATATTTTTTCCCTTATTTACACTCTTAGAAAACCTGGGCTATCTTCCTCGAGTTGCCTTTAACTTAGATAACCTTTTTAAAAGGGCAGGAACCCATGGAAAACAGGCGCTTACCATGAGTATGGGATTTGGATGTAACGCTGCCGGTGTTGTAGCATGCCGCATTATTGATTCCCCTAGGGAAAAATTAATTGCAATACTCACAAACAACTTTGTCCCATGTAACGGTCGCTTCCCAACTTTGATTTTACTCTCATCTTTATTTATGGGAACAATTACGGCAGGTTCATATAATTCATTCAGTGCCGCCGGAATGGTTGTGCTAATGATCCTGATAGGTATCACAGTAACCCTAATTGTTTCCTGGCTTCTTTCCAAAACCTTATTAAAGGGTATTCCGTCTTCCTTTACACTTGAGCTTCCACCATACAGACCTCCAAAGGCGGGAGAAATAATTGTACGCTCAATTTTAGATAGAACAGCATTCGTTCTGACAAGGGCGATAATAGTAGCCGCACCTACCGGCTTCATAACCTGGCTCTGTGCCAACATCCAGATTGGCGACTTAAGTATTATCGGGCATGTATCTGGATTTTTAGATCCCTTTGCAAGGGCTATAGGGCTTGATGGCGTAATCCTCATGGCATTCATTCTCGGTCTTCCAGCTAATGAAATAGTAGTTCCAATATTGATCATGAGCTACCTGTCTGCAGGAGCAATGCTTGAACTGGATAGTCTCATGGCTGTTAAAGAGCTGTTTATAGAACAGCACGGCTGGACGGCATTAACAGCTTTAAACACAATGCTCTTCTCGTTACTTCACTTCCCCTGTGGTACCACTTTGTGGACCATCGCCAAGGAAACCCAAAGTAAAAAATGGGCTGTACTGGCATTTGTCATCCCAACTACAATTGCCATCATAGTTTGCTTTCTAGTTGTTCAAGGAGCCAGACTACTTGGAATAGGTTAAAAACCCTTCAAATCATACCAATTGGTATTTAAATCCTTTTCAACCTTTAACGGCTTATGTAATATTTGCAAACTTACAGCTACCATTAACCAGGCGGTGCTTTCAGGCATAAGGTGACCTCCGATGATTTTCACCCCTCTATCTGATACGTATGAACAGGAAATATGGCAATGCACCGCCGGTTTATTATTTTCATCCTCTGCTATCCAGCCTGACAAATTTAAGATTTCCAGAGGCTTTTCTATTGTTTCCACAAGGAGCTCTTCTTCTTGAAAAGGAAGTTTTACAGGAAAACACCTAGCATTGCGATATGTTACTTGTTTGAGCGCTCCCACTCCGCCTAAAATTACTGCTCCTTTTATGTCATTTTCCAGTGCGTAATTTTCTATGGCACTCAATAAATCACTATTTTCATTTACTTTTAAGATTACTGTTTTTTTTACTTCATTTTCTGATACAATACTATATAACATTACTAATTCCCCCTAGATATGCCATTTTTAATTATTAATTTTATCATAAAGGAGTATTTTATGCTTGGAATTAAGAAAGAAAATATTCGAAATGGATTTTGCGCGGACTTATCGAACATCCTCTTGAACCAATGTTGCATTTTGGTATACAATATAAAGATACCTAAAGTTTTTGATTTCTCAGGAGGAATATAAATCAATGGATAATTCACAGCAAATTATAGATCGATCTCAACTCGTTGATTATTTTAAGCAGGGTGAATCTTCTCCGGAAAATTGTAAAGTTGGCTTAGAATGTGAAGTGTTTATCGTTGACAAGGAAACCCTGGAGTTAGTCCCCTATTATGGCGATAGGGGAATTGAAAAGATTTTGAAAGAAGTGGCAGCAAATTTCAATTGGGAGCCAGTATTGGAAAAGTCACATATAATAGGCTTATCAGACAAAACTGCCAATGTCACCATGGAACCTGCAGGACAATTGGAGCTTAGCGGTACAGCCTGTATGCATTTAAAAGATTGCATCACTGAATACAATAAATTTATTACAGAGTTAAAATCTGTATGTGAACCCTTGGGGATAGGTCTTCTACCACTAGGTTATCAACCTTTAAATACGTTAGAAAATACCGCATGGGTGCCTAAAGGCAGGTATAAGATACTATCCAAGTATTTTGCAGATTACGGCGGTCATCTGGCACACCATATGATGAAGCTTACTGCTACCGTCCAGGCAAGTATTGATTACTGCTCTGAAGATGATTTTAGAGAAAAAATGCTGCTTGCTTCCTATCTTGTACCGGTTCTCTATGCAATATATGCAAACTCACCACTTAAACAAAACAAATTTTCAGGCTATCTTTCATACAGGGGACACATCTGGGAACATACCGATGACGACAGGTGCGGCATAGTGCCAGCTCCCTTTAAAAAAAGCTTTTCCTATGATGACTATGTGGAATACCTACTTAACGTGCCCATGGTTTTGAGAATAGCTGGAAATGAAGTAATACCTATGCACGGGATAACATTTAAGGAATACTTAAAAAAGGAAAATGCAACAATGGCTGATTGGGAAATGCATACATCATTCGCATTTCCCGAAGTAAGGGTAAAAAATTATATAGAAATCAGATCTTGTGACTGCCAAAAACCGGAACTGGTACCTACCATTCCCGCCCTAATTAAAGGATTATTCTATTGTCCCAAAACACGTCACAATACCCTGTCTCTCTTTGAGGGGATATCATTTGAAGAAATTGTTGCACTCAAGAATAAGGTTACTAAAACAGGACTACAAACAGTCTTTAAAGGCAGGAAGGTTTTGGAACTTGCTCAGGAAATCTATAAAATTGCACAAAATTGTCTCAAAGATTTTGCCGAGGAAGGTAAGGTTGCCAACAGCAACGATCTAAAGTATTTAAGCCCCCTTGAAGAGTATCTGTTTGACAAAAAATGTTCTCCTGCAGAAGAACTGCTAAACTTATGGGAAAAGAACGGTCAGGACATTCTAAAAATTAGAGATAAAATTTTAATTTAAATAAGTTAAGGACGGGATGATGTTATGTATCGTGAGTTTGATAAATATCTTGAAAAATTAGCCGGAAAGCCGGCTTTTATTGCCAGTTATGAACAATATTTCAGGGACATAGAAAACAGTAATACTAAACTAGCAGGAAAAAGTCTGCCTACTGTTTTTCATCCGGTTGTCATTACTAATAAAGATTTTCAATTCATGAAAAGTAAAGCGGAAAAAATGGCTGAAATTCTGCTGAAAACGGTAGACATTTATCTTAATAATCAAGAAGTACAGGATTTTTTTGAATTTCCCGCCACCTTGCAGGAATGGATAGAGATAAATCCGGGCTATAGATTTCCTTTTCCCATCTCTCGCTATGATGCTTTTTATAAAGATGGAGAATATAAATTCTGTGAATTCAATACTGATGGTACAAGTGGTATGAATGAAGTAAATACTCTGGAAGAAATCTATTTAGGTACTGAAACAGGTCAAGATCTTCAAAAAATCTTTTCACTAGAGATGCTTGAACTCAGAAAAGCTACCTTAGATGCAATTTTAAAAAATTATTGCGAGTTTCTTGGAAAAGATAGCCTGGAAGGGTCAAAAAAACCAAACATTGCAATAGTAGATTTTAAAGAATCTGCAACCATATCGGAGTTCAAAGTGCTCCGGGAGGTTTTTAATAAATGCGGCGTACCTACGGAAATCTGTGACGCAAGGGAATTGAAATATAGAAAGGGCAGCCTCTGGTACAACAATTATAAAATAGATCTTATCTACCGCCGGGCCGTTACAGATGAAATGCTGCAAAATAGGGAAAGCATCACTGACCTTATTGCTGCTTACAAAGACGGTGCAGTATGTATCGTTGGACCTTTAAGATCCCAAATCATCCACAGCAAGCTCATCTTCACCTTTTTAAGTAACCCCCTTGCGGAAAAATATTTTCCAAATGAAGAAATAGATTTTATTAAAACCCACATTCCCCGGACAAGACGACTGACTTCTGAAGCAGATCTTATAAAGGAAATTTTGCATAATAAGGATTATTATGTGTTAAAACCCCATAATGCTTATGGAAGCAAGGGAGTATATTCAGGAAGCGAATTCAGTAACAAGGAATGGGCTGAAAAGGTAGAAAGCCTGGTAGAGAGCGGTCAACATAAAAATTACCTGGTCCAAAGAAAAATTCAACTCCCTGAAAAAGAATTCATTATTGATCCCCAGGGGAACAAGCAAAATTTCAAGGTTAGTTTAGCCCCTTACGTTTTTAACGGCAAACTGCAGGGATTTTATACAAGGATTTCAGAGGTCGATGTGATAACTACCAACCTGGGAGGAAAGATTCTGCCGTTGTTTGTAAGCGAAAAGTAATTTAAGGAAAAGTGCCCGTCTTTTGTAGACGGGCATTTCAATTATAAAGATACAACCCCACTGATTTTTAATAACATGCGAATTGCAGATACTATTACTAAAATCCAAAAGCCTGTTAAAAGGGATTTGGATTTGATTTTATGTATGAAGCGAGGAATAAGATTAGCCGAAATTACGGTACCAAGAGATAAAAAAATAACATAATCCCATTGAATAGAACTGTACCTTAAAAAGACTGCAAAAAAATTAGCAATAAAAATAGTAAATGTAGAAGTAGCTGTAGCAATGCCTGCCGAACTGCCTTTTAATTGTGTCTCTGCTCAAGTCTTCTTTTTTTCCTTACTCCTCCTGGTTTGCTACACGTCGCCAGTGAACTAAAAATAAAGGTATTGCAATAACTATCATTGTTATATTTTGAGCTAAATCCTTTATATTACGCACTTTCATTCTTTCCCTCTCAAGTCTTCGCATTTCCTCGGCCTTCTTCTCCGCCTCTTCGGAGGTCATCATTCCTTCTTCCACTTGTTTATCAAATCTTTCAATAATCCAGGGACCATCAGGGTCAGGATACATAATATCCAAGAAGTTTCCCACGGCTTGAACTGTTCCCATGACAAAGATAATGATGCTCATGAAACAAACCAGGTAAAAATAAAGATTTCTGACGTTAAATTTGCCAATAGTCATTTTATTCCCCCTGTTATCATAATGCCCTTATGGGTGATTTTACACCACAGTAGTTTTTGTCAAGGCTATGCGTTAGTAAACCCATACTTTTTAAATATCTCCTGACCTTTTTCACCGGTCAAGAATTCATAAAAAGCTTTAACATTATCTTTATTTTGAGAACCTTTTAGTATAGCTGCCCAGTAGCTAGCCTTGACATTGTATTCATCCGGTATTTGTAACAGTTTTACCTTGCCCTTTACACCAGGTGTAATATCAGAAGAATATACAAATGCAGCATCCGCTTCGCCAATGATAACCTTGGCAAGGACCTGCTTAACATTGTTTTCTCTGGATACAACATTTTCCAATACTTTTTCCTTATAATCTGTTCCAAATTTTTCTTCAAGATTATTGAGGACCTGCAATGCATAACTCCCTGCCGGTACTTCCTTTTGTGCTACAACCAATTTACATTGTTTTGTAAGATCTATTAAATCATTTATATTAGCAGGATTATCCTGGGGAACAACTACAACCATTGTATTGGAGAGAAAATTCTTGCCTTCTGCAACAAAGCCTTTTTCCCTAAGGATCTCATAATGCCTTTTATTGGCAGACAAATAAATGTCAGCCTGGACACCCTGTTCTATCTGGACCCTCAAGCGGCTAGAACTGGACAGGTTTAACTGTATATTTGATTCCGGATTAATTCTCTTAAACTCTTCTACAATTTCTTTCAGACTTTCCGTAAGAGAAGCAGCAGCAAAAACTGTTATCTCCTGAGATTCCTTACCGGTGTTTATCTCACTCTTATCACTGCAAGCACCGGACACAAAAGATAAAATAACAAGGCTTATTATAAAAAAATATTTCAAATTTCGCTTTGTTAACATTTTAGTCAACCACCTTAATTTCATCTCCAACTTTAACGATACCGCCCTTTAAAACCTTTGTAAAAATACCTTCACGCGGCATTATACAATCTCCCACCGTATAATAAATGTTACAACGATCATGACATTCTTTTCCTATTTGAGTAACTTCCAACTCCGCTTCACCTGCTTTAAGCTTAGTTCCTACAGGCAGCTTGGCCAGGTCAATACCTTCCACCACAAGGTTTTCTCCAAAGTCACCCTCTTCTACTTCTACACCTTTTTTCTTGAATTCTTCTATCTTTTCATGAGAGAGAAGGCTTACCTGCCTGTGCCAGTCACCTGCATGTGCGTCACCTTTAATACCATGGTTTTCTATTAATTCTGCCTGGCCAACGTTATTTTTTTGCTCACCTTTTTTAGTACTTACGCAAACAGCTAATATTTTACCCATTTTATTTCCTCCTAACCCCCGATTTGGGACATGATCCTGCCATCCGAAACTTTTCGTGAGATAAACCCGTGCTTGTCAGGTTTTCCTTTAATAGCTTCTGAAATAATCTCCGTTAATTCTTTATCTTTAACTCCGCTTCTTAAAAATTCCTTTAAGTTTATACCTGTTTTCCAATGCAGACAGAGTTTTAAAAAACCTTCCGAAGTCAAGCGCACTCTATTACAGGTGCCACAAAACTCATGACTCATCGGACTGATAAAGCCAATGCTACCTTTGCTGGAAGGTGTTTTAAAATACTTGGCAGGTCCGGAACCCTTAACTTCTGAGCAAGGTATTAATTCCCGATGCTTCCGAATAGCCGTTTTTATCTCTTCATTGGATACATGAGTAAATTTACGTCCTTCTCCTATTGGCATTAGCTCGATAAAACGTATATCCAGCGGTAATTCTTCACCAAGCTTCACAAAATCCATTATTTCCGAAAAATTTATTTCCTTGGTAACTACAACATTTAATTTGACAGGTGTTAACCCTTTTTCAATGGCAAGCTTTATACCGCGCAAAACTTTATCCAAATCTCCAAGACGGGTAACGCGAAAGTATTTTTCCTTATTCAGGGTATCTAAACTAATGTTAACCCTATCGAGTCCAGCCTTGTCGAGTTCATCCATATGTTTTTCCAGAAGGGTGCCGTTAGTAGTCATGCTTACTTCTCTGATACCGGGCAGGCTCTTGATACTCTTTATAAGCTTTGGCAAACCCACCCTTACCAGCGGTTCACCGCCTGTAATGCGAATCTTGTTGATTCCCAGTTGCGAGGCGCTTTTAACTACCCGAAATATTTCCTCGAAACTTAAAATCTCTTCATGGGGTATTAAATCTATACCTTTTTCGGGCATGCAGTACATACATCTTAAGTTGCACCTGTCCGTGACAGATATTCTCAGGTAATCTATTTTGCGCCCGTATCCATCAAGCACAGCAAACATCTCCCTCCTATTTCTTTACTAGGATGTTCGAAAAGTCCGCGCGAAATCCACTTCGAATTTCTGCGTTGGCTTGACTTCTACGCTGCTCACGTACTTCTATGTACGCTCCGCTGCTCAAAGTCTACGCCGCCTTGAACTTCTCGTGTCTCTCGTGCTCCTTTTCGAACACTCACTTTAAGATCTTTTCTTCAATGATATCTACCAGACCTGCTGCATCATCCAAATCAAAAACAGGAACTCCGGGTATATCATGGTCTACGTCACTGGCAATTGCAATTAGTTCTTCAGGTGAACACAACAGCTCTTGATATTTTTCTGAACGAAAAACCTCTATTTTAGGTTTATTGCTTCTTTTATAACCCTCCGTTAAAATCAAATCGGCATCACTGTTAAGCTCAATTAATTTATCGAGCTCCCATTCTTCATCCACCTTTTTGATCATTGCCACACGATTGGGAGAGGAGATTGTAACTGTATCTGCACCAGCCTGGGCATGGCGCCAGGTATCCTTGCCCGGCTTGTCAATATCAAAGCCATGAGTATCGTGTTTAATTGTAGCTACTTTGTAATTTCTCCTTTTCAACTCCTTTATCAATTTTTCAAGTAATGTTGTTTTTCCTACATCAGATTTACCTACGACACAAACGATTGGCGTCATTTAACTCATCCTTTCCGTTTTATTTACAATATAAATTATAATCTTCCGGAGTATTGATATTTTTAAATATCCTTTCATAACCCTTAAATCTTGTTAATTCTTCATCTTCAGCATATCTAACATTAACTTCAGGATAAAATTCTATAATCTTGTGGGTATTGTTTTCCAAAAACCTTTCTATTGACGGCAAGCAGCCTTTACCATAAACTGCACACAGCGGTTGCAAGTATTGTCCTGTTTTCGGAACAACTACATCATAACCTTCTGCTATCTCTCCCAGGTATTCTAATAAGTCCTTCTTCACAAAGGGCATATCACAAGCAACAACCAAACTATGGTGGTATTGTGCATTTATTAAACCGGCATGAATTCCGCTTAAAGGCCCATGTCCCGGGATGATATCCTTGACAACCTTAACCCCCAGGTAATCATACTGGGAAGGGTTATTGGAAACAATAATGATTTCCCGATAACCGCTCACCTCTTTAATTATTCTTTCAATGAATTTTAAGCCCTCATATTCCAGGAATGATTTATTTCTATAATTCATCCTGCTGTTTTTGCCACCGGCAAGTATCACTGCTGTTTTATCCAACATTTAAATCACCGCCATTCCTTCATTAACGGTGGTATCGGAATTACCGGAACCTAAAACTGCAATACAGCTTTTTTTCAAAGAAACTCTAATTTTTCTGCCTATGTCAATGTTGTATTTTTCAATGACATGATTCGGAAGGAGCATTTCCAGTTTTAACTTCTTATCTATTAACTGTAAAATAAGCTTACAGTTTTGAGTTCCGGAACTTCTCTTGATAACACATGCAGAAAAAATATTGTCCTTAATTTGTTCCCCAACTACCTTATCTTCCTTTACAAACATAATATCTTCGGGCCTAATTCCCAGAGTAACCTTTTGCCCACAACTACAATTGTGTAGAGGAGTTTTTAAAGTTATACCGGCTGCCTGGACTGCTAGGCCATTAGCAGATAATCCTGTAACTTTTCCCCGGAGAATATTTTTCATTCCTACAAACCTGGCTACATCAGTATTCACAGGCTGCCTAAAGACCTCATCCTTTGAGCCTATCTGGAGGAAAAGACCTCTATTCATAACCGCTACCCTATCACCAAGTTGATAAGCTTCCTCCAAATCATGGGTAACAAAAATCATAGGTATCTGGAATTTCTTTTTTATATCCAGCAGAGTTTCCCTTAGTCTTAATCTCCTAAAATTATCAAGAGCGCTGAAGGGTTCATCAAGCAATAAAATTCTCGGTTTTATCATCACCGCCCTTGCTAAAGAAACCCGTTGCTGTTGTCCTCCGGAGATTTCAGAAGGTCTTTTGTCTGCAAGAAAGCCGATTCCCAAAACATCCATAACCTTTTTTATTTCCGCTTTGGCTGCGCTGCCTTTAACCCCATATGCAATGTTCTGCATAACGGTTAGATGAGGAAAGAGGTTGCTTTTTTGCTGTATATAGCCGATTTTTCTCTTATAAACCGGAACATTTATTTTAGGGTATTCATTATATAACAATTTACCATCATGTTCTATTTCTCCACCATCAGGCTCCACTACCCCTGCAATCAAGTTTAGAAGGGTTGACTTCCCACAACCGGAAGGACCAAGAATTGTAAGCAATTCTCCCTGCTGCTGGTTGAAATCCACTTGTAGCTTAAAATCTCCCCAATTTTTACGAACATTTACCCTGAGCATCACAGTTCCCTCCAACCTTTACCGGCAGATAATTTTAGAATTGTTAAAACAGAAAATGAAACCAGCACCAGAATGACTGCAATTGCTAAAGAAAGATCCAGATCCTTTTCCATGGCAGTGTAGATTGCAAGGGGCAGAGTTTGCGTCTTACCAGGCAAATTGCCGGCAAACATAATGGTTGCCCCAAACTCTGCAAGCGCCCTGGCCCATGCCAAGATAGCACCTGAAAGAAGCGTATTCCACGATAGTGGAAGGGTTACTTTCCAAAATGTTTGCCAGGGTGTATCCCCTAGTGTGGCTGCAGTAATTTCCAGGTCCCTATCTACTCCCTGCAGGCCGTTTCTTGCCGATTTTATGAAAATTGGCGCTGCAACAAAAATTTGAGCCATAACAACTGCCGTAAGTGTAAATGGTATTTGAAACCCCAGATCGTAAAGATATCTTCCTAAAGGGCCATTCCTCCCAAAGGTTATTAAAAGCAATAAACCTGCTACTGCCGGCGGGAGTACCAGCGGGAGTTCAAAGACCGTATCTAAAAAGCCCTTACCGGGAAACTGGTAGCGCGCCATCACATATGAAGCGGGAAGTCCAAAAAGTATGATTATCACCAGCGAAACTGCTGTGCTCTTTAAACTGGTTATAAGAGCTTGCACTACAAGGGGGTCTCCAAGGGCTGCTACAACCTGAAACCAGGGGCCTAAAAGTAGCGCCACCAGAGGACTTATCAGAAAAAATGCACATACAGCACAGCAGAAATACATCAACCATTTCATTGTGGCACCCTATCTTTCATTGATGAGTGTTCCACTTTTGCCACCTGTCTTTTTAGCAAGGTGGATATCACCAATAACCATCTTTTTATCTACTGCCTTGCACATATCATAAATGGTTAGTCCCGCAGCTGAAACAGCTGTCAAAGCTTCCATTTCTACACCAGTTTTTCCTGTTGTTTTAACAGTTGCTTCTATTTCAATCTCAGATTTTTCCTTGTTTATCTTAAACTTCATGTCACAACCTGTAAGCATTAAGGGATGACACATGGGAATTAAATCAGATGTTTTTTTAGCAGCCATAATCCCAGCTACCCTTGCAACTCCCAAAACATCCCCCTTTCCCATCTCACCCTTTTCTATTAATTCCAGGGTTTCAGGAAACATGGATACTTTTCCCCTGGCAACGGCAATTCTTTTCGTTTCATTTTTTTCACTGACGTCCACCATAACCGCCTTGCCATCTTTATTAAAGTGATTTAACTTAAATTCTTCAGCCATTTTTACCCCACTTTCATTATATGGAACTAACTTATATCCCTACTATAATGGTATAACTTCAACGGGTTCTCCCGCCTTTAAAGGCGGCGAGCCGCCCGGAAGGTCTATTAAACAGTTGCTGTTTAAGATGGAACTCAACACGCCCGGTGTTTGTTTACCCCTTGTAAGTTCAACAATTCTTCCCTGTGGGGTTTCAGATAAAAGTCCCCTTAAAAAGCGCCTGCGGGAACTCTTCTTTGAGAAGCTATCCTTAAAAACTGCAGTAATTTTTTTAAGTTCCAGGTCTTCTCTTCTAGTTATTTTTGCTAGAAGTGGCCGTACCAGAAGCTCAAAAGTTATAGTAGCTGCAGCAGGATTACCTGAAAGACTAATTATTAATTTTTTATCCAGGACACTACAGAGGGCTGGAGTACCGGGCTTAATATTAATTTTCCAAAATAATATTTCAGCCCCCATACCCTGTAATACTTCTTTAACAATATCTTTTTTTCCTACTGAAACTCCACCGGTAGTAATCAAAAAATCCGCTTTATCAAGTCCCGCTTTAATATTTTTTTCGATACTTTCTCTATCATCACCTGCTATACCCAGAATAACCGGTTCTCCGGAGAATTCTTTCACCCTGGTAGCTATTGTATAGAGATTGCTGTTATATATTTTCCCCGGTATTAATTCTTCTTTAACGTCCAGTAACTCGTCTCCCGTACTTAAAATAGCCACCCGGGGTTTTTTATAGACAGAAATTTCATTTACCCCAAGGCTTGCAAGAACTCCTATTTCAGCAGATTTTAAGAAACTGTTTTTCTTAAGCATCAGGTCGCCCTTTTTAAAATCCTCTCCCATAAAGCAATAATTGTCCCACTGAGAAAGTTCTGTAAAGATCTGAACAGTATTGCCTTCTTGAGAAGTATCCTCCTGCCTGATGACGCAATCCGCGCCTTCGGGAATAGGAGCACCTGTCATTATTCTAATGGCAGTCCCTTTTTCTACCTCTTTTTTTGCACAGGAACCAGCATGGATTTCTTCAATTACTTGTAATGAAACAGGATTATTTTTGCTGGCTCCTTGAGAATCCTCTGCTTTAAATGCATAGCCGTCTAAAGGAGAACGATTAAAGGGAGGTTGATTTATGGAAGAATATATATCCTCTGCAAGCACTCTCTCGTGTGCTTGCAGAAGATCTACCCTTTCCGTTCCAAGATATGGCATTCTCTCATTTACAATTCCTTGTGCTTTTTCCAGTTCTATCATTTGGAGCACTAACTATCACCAGCCCTTTCCGAAGCTGCAAGCAGGGTATTTACAGCTTTCACATTCAACGCAAAGTCCCCCATGACCATATGCGGCAATATCCTTTTGAGTGATTTCATCTTCTACCAAAACTCTGGGTAAAACCAAATCAAAAATTGTTGTTTTAGAATACATTACACATCCCGGCAAACCGAGGATAGGTATTCCTCCCTTATAGGCCAGTAAAAACATTGCTCCGGGGAGTACCGGCGCTCCATAGGAAACTATTTCACCACCCGCTTTCTTAATACCGGATGGTGTAACATCATCAGGGTCTACAGACATTCCACCCGTACAGATAACCATTTCGGCGCCTTTAAATATTAATTCTTCAATGGAACCTGCAATTTTTTCACTGTCATCAGGAACTATTTTTTGATCTATAATTTCACATTCATATTCAGCTAATTTTCTTTCTACAACAGGTCCAAAACGATCTTTTATTCTGCCATAATAAATTTCATTTCCTGTATTTACCATTCCTGCTTTGAATTTTTTAAAAGGAATCACCTTCACAATATCTTTTCCGGCAGCAATTTTTTCGGCTTTTATAATTTTTTCTTCCTCTATAACCAGTGGAATAACCCTTGTTCCTGCCACTTTTTGACCCTTTTTCACAGGATAGTTATTATGCCTGGTAGCCAGAATAATTTCTCCAAGTGAGTTAAGCTCCAGGAGAGTTTTTGTATCGATTTTTAAAAGTCCGTCAAAGTCAGCAATAAAATTAATCTTTCCTTCTTTAACCTCACTAAAGG
>Ga0182240_100426_pt1 | contig 13913 bp, 13 predicted proteins | sample hydfrates4_PW_90_FD_145594 | JGI IMG/M metagenome (GOLD analysis project Ga0182240, IMG submission 145594) | Subsurface microbial communities from deep shales in Texas, USA - hydraulic fracturing test 4_PW_90 | ecosystem: Environmental > Aquatic > Deep subsurface > Shale gas/oil reservoir >...
TTTAGATGATTGTGTTTTAACGCCACCGATAATTTTTTCAAAGTTTTCTTTTATTGCTTTTATAGAAAGATCGCATTCTTCTAATTGTTCTTCTCTTGTGGCATGAGAAACAAACTCGTCTTTCACACCAAATGAGTAAATTTTCTTATTTCTCAGTTTGGATATCTCTTCGTTGAAACCACCTTTCAAACTTCCTTCTTCATAAACAAAAATATATTCAGCCCTTTGTTCTAGTATTTCCAGAAAATATTCATTTAAAGGTTTGACGCTTCGTACCCCAATTATATTAACGTTATAATCTTTGAGCGCTTCATAAACGTTTTGAGAGATAGTTCCAACGGCAAGAGCGTAAATTCCAGAATCAGCCATTTTTAGATACTTCCATTCTCCATCTACTATTTGAAGATTATCGATTATATTTTGTATTTCTATCGTTTCCCCGTCTCTTGGAAATCTAATAAATCTAGGTTTTTTCAAACCCTTTATCACAGAAGTATAAATCATATTAGCTAAATCTTGGGCGTTCAATGGCGTCCAGATTTCAACATTTGGAATTAACCTAGTATATGCTATATCAAAAACCCCATGATGAGTTGGGCCATCTTCTCCAACCAAACCAGCCCTATCTAACAAAAATAGAACTGGGATCTCTTGTAAGGCTACATCATGAATAAGTGAGTCAAATGCTCTTTGCATGAAAGTCGAGTAAATATCTACAACGGGCAAAACTCCTCCTAAAGACAGAGCAGACGCCGTAGTGACTATACTTGGTTCGGTGATACCCATATCAATGACTTTGTCCGGACATATTTCTTGAAGTACATTTAACCCAGTTCCGTCTGCCATGGCTCCCGTAAAAGCTAAAAACTCATAATCTTTTAAATGAGATAACGTATGCCCAACAATTTTACTGTAAGAGACTTTGTTCGGTTCTTTTCTTGATACACCATGATACTTGGTAGGAGATTTCTCAGTTTCTTCGAAACCTTTACCTTTAGTGGTGACAACATGCAGTATTACAGATTTCTCATCATAAGCTTTAATGAATTCTAAAAACTCTTCCATTTTTTTGATATCATGTCCATCGACAGGTCCATAATACTTGATTCCCAACTCTTCAAATAGTGATGCTGGAGTATCGTAAATAGAGAATTTTAAAGCGTTTCTGACTTTCTTTAAAACTGATTCTACATCCTTACCCAAGGAAGAGTCTTCTAAAGAACTCTTTAAAATTTCTTTTGCTTGGGTATATTCTTTTTTTATTCTAAAATTATTCAACAATTGGGAAATCGTTCCTACATTTCTGGAAATAGCCATGTTGTTATCGTTTAGAACTATTTTAACTTTTGCATCTTGATAGTTCAACTGATTTAACGATTCAAGAGCCATCCCACAACCTAAGGCTCCATCTCCAATAACAGCAACTATATTTCTTTTCCTATTTTTTATTTTATCAGATAGTGTATAACCCAGGGAGGCTGCTATGGAAGTCCCTGCATGCCCAGCACCGAATCTATCAGCTTGTGATTCGTAGATATTTGTGTACCCACTTATGCCACCTTTTTCACGTATGGTTTTGAAATCTTTCCAACGACCCGTCAAAAGTTTATGTACGTAAGATTGATGACTGGTATCCCAAATAATAACGTCTTCTATGGGATCAAATATCCTGTACAATGCGATTGTTAGTTCCACAACACCCAAATTCGAAGCAAGATGACCATTGTTGTTGTATACAACGTTGAAAATATACTTTCGAATCTCTTGGGCTATTTCTTCTAATTCTTTGTAACTCATGTTCTTAAGTGCTTTATACAGAGGAGTATTTTGTGGCGCCATACATTTCGTATAGATTTTATTTATTTAAAATCTATACTTCCCCCCTTTCGATTTTGTGGCTCTACATAATCGATGCCTGCGAACGTGCGATCTTATCCATAATACCATTAACAAAAGCGGCGGCTTTTTGTGTCGCATAAGTTTTGGTTAACTCCGTTGATTCATTTAATATTACTTTAACGGGTATATCTTTTTTGTTTATTAGCTCATAGATAAAGATCCTCATCACGGTTTTTTCGATGTTTCCTATCCTTTCTACAGGCCAACCTTCAGAGTATTTGTTGATCAACGCATCATACTCATTTTTATTTTTATAAATATCTTCAATGTATTGTTTAGCTTCCAAATAATAACTCTCTTCTAAATGTGCCTTTTCGTTTAATTTTTCAAAAGTGAATAATATGTTGTCTAACTTAACATCCTTTATTGATAGTTGGAAAAGACTTTCAAAAATTAACTTTCTCATCATCCTTTTTTTCGGTATGTTTTCATTCATTCTTGTCCTTTTGTTCTTCATCCTCCTTTTCTTCACTTTCAGGGGATTCTTCATTTTCTAAGGTTTCTTCTTCTATTTCTTCGTATTCTTCTTCCAACTCTTCGGGTTTTACAAGATTTTCGATGGATACGTCAATGTTTGATACATAGACCTCTGCAATTCTTTCAAGATCGTCTTTAATCGCTTTTTGAATATTTTTAGAAAATTCAACAATGTTTTGCCCGTATTTAGCAGGTACCTTTAAAGAAATACTAACACTGGCATCGTCATTAATTGTAATCTTTATACTCTTTTGCAATTCTTTTTGAATTTTCTCGTTATAGACCTTTTGGTCTTTAAGATAACCCTCTACACTTTTGAAAACTAAATCTTTTAATACATTTTCTGAAATACTTATTTCTCCAAAATCATTTTCCTCGTTCAAAGGCATTGTTTTTCCCTCCTTAGGATTAATATTTTACCTATTTTTTAATTATATCATAAATTAAAACATTTTTAACTGATTTTCATGTGATTCATATTTTTTCTTATTAATATTTTTAATTCTCTTCAATCTGCTTTCCAAGTCAACTCTATTTGACAATTGAGTTAGTATTTCTTTTGATCTTTCAATTATTTCTAGGGGAAATCCTGCCAATCTTGCTATCTCTATACCGTAACTGTTGTCACTGGTGCCATCTTCAATTTTGTGTAAAAATATAACCCCATCCATAGTTTCTACAACTTTTATTCTTTTTGCAGCAACTTCTTCGTATATATGCGACATATAAGTTAACTCGGTATAATGGGTAGCAAAGATTGTATTGCATCTTTTAACTTGAAATAAATATTCTGAGATTGCCCATGCAACAGAAATCCCATCTAACGTACTCGTCCCTCTCCCAACTTCATCAAGGAGCACAAGACTGTTATCCGTTGCTTTATTCAATATAGTTGAAACCTCTAGCATCTCAACTAAAAAGGTTGATTTTCCGCTAACGATATCGTCCCTCGCTCCGATTCTTGTAAATATACCGTCATAAATTGGGATTTCAGCCTTTTCAGCGGGCACAAAGCAACCAATTTGTGCCATCACACTTATAAGCCCTATTTGCCTTATAAAAGTCGATTTTCCACTCATATTAGGGCCTGTCAAGATTATATAAAATTTGTCTTCGCTTAAATTTAAGTCGTTAGGAGTAAACTCATCAACAAATCTTTCCACCACCGGATGTCTTGCGTTGATTATCTTTATTTCTTTGGAATTTTGCACAAAAGTTGGTCTTTTGTAATTGTAAACTCTACTAACCTCTGCGAAAGATCTAAAAACATCCAATTCAGCGATCTTATTGGAAAGTTTTTCTATTTTATCTACATATTGACTTAGATGTGTTAATACCTTATCGTAAATATCTTTTTCAATAACCTTTATTTTTTCTTCTGATAAAGCTAAGCGCTGTTCAACTTCTTCTAATTCTTTTATTGTGTACCTTTCCGTATTAACTAACGTTTGTTTCCTTACGTAATTATCGGGAACTTTAGAGGATTGCGCTTTTGAAACTTCTATATAGAAACCATAGATCTTATTCCTTCCAACTTTCAAACTGCTAATCTTAGTTTTTTCTTTCTCCCTCTTTTCAATACCTTTCAAAACGTTATCTAAGTTATTAAATATGTTTCTGTATTCATCTAACTCTTCTGAAACACCTTCTTTAATTACTTTTCCGCTACCAGGAGCAAGAGATGGTTCTTCGATAATGGTATTTTCGATAAAATTTTTAACTTCTTTAAGTAAATCTATACCATCAAAAAAATCAGACAATCCTGGATTTGAAGTTAAAGATTCGATTATATAGGGAATAACTTCCAAAGAATCCTTTAAGGCTATAAGGTCTTTTGGGGTTGCCTTCATCAAAGAAATCCTGGAAGAGATCCTTTCGAGATCTTTTACAGATGACAAATATTCTTTTAGTTCTTCTAATAAAAGAGGATCTTCAACTAAATGTTCGACTTTGTTTAACCTTTCTTCTATATTTTCTTTATCGGTGAGAGGAGTAAGGATGAACTCTCTTAATTTTCTATTCCCCATACTGGTTTTTGTGAATTTTAGAATATCGTAAAGAGTTTTCCCTTTGTTTGAATTTGTAGGAAGAATTCCAAGATTTTCTATAGTGTTGGAATCTAAAAACATGTAGTTTTTCGTCTTAAATCGTTTCGGAAGTTTCATGTGTTTAATCTTTGAAAATTGTGTGACTTCTAAGTACTTTAAAACAGCATCAGCTACTTTTAATTCTCCATCATCGTAATCCAAATGATCAAAACTTAAAACTTCGTACGTTTCTTTCAAATGGTCTTTAAAATTGTTTGAAAAATACCATTCGTCCAATATTTCTACATAAATCTCATTGGTTGAGTTTTTTATCTTTTTTGATAATGGTTCAAGTTCTTTAGATAGCAAAATCTGTACCAACCCAAATGAAGAGATAAAGTCTAATAGTTCATCCTCTTTGAAATCAAATGTGTCTAAATAGAAGTCACCGGTTGAAAAATCAAAAATAGCTATTTTATACAAATTCCCATGGTTGGTGATCAAGGCGGTAAATCTGTTACTTTCTTCCAACATACCTTCATCTATGATGGTACCAGGTGTCAGTATTCTAGTTACTTTTCTATCAACTATACCTTTTGAGCTTTGAGGATCCTCCATTTGTTCACATATAGCTACTTTATACCCAGCATCTAAAAGCCTTTTTAAATAGTTGTTCAAGGCATGGTATGGAATTCCTGCCATAGGATGACCATTTCTTTTCGTTAAGACAATTTGCAATATTTCACTGACTTTTTTAGCATCTTCAAAAAAGGTTTCATAAAAATCTCCGAGTCTAAAAAGTAAAATAGAGTCTTTATATTCTTCCTTTATTTTTAGATATTGCTTTATCATCGGAGTTAAATCACTCATAATTGACCCTCCTCATATTCTTTGAGGCCTTGTTACTTTTTTAAAATCTAAATCTTGTTTTTCAAATTGGTTTATTGCTAATATAAAAGCTTTTTTTAATCAAAAGAAGGACGCATTGTTTCTGGCGCCCTCTTTTGATTTGAAATATTGATAAAATTTGGTTGATGTTATTCAGTCATTGTTTCATTATTTTTTGTTGTTTTCTTTAGTGGCTTCACTCTTCGTTGTTATTACTTTATCTATAAGACCATAGTTTAAAGCTTCTTGCGCGTTCATAAAAAAGTCTCTCTCGGTATCTTTTTCTATTTTTTCTAAAGATTGTCCAGTATGTTTACTAAGTATGTTGTTTAGGTCATCTTTTAATCTTAAAATTTCTCTAGCGTGGATTTGTATATCCATCGCTGTTCCTTCGGCGCCACCCCATGGTTGATGTATCATTATTCTTGAATAAGGTAAAGAATACCTTTTACCTTTTGTCCCAGCGGCCAACAAAACAGCTCCCATAGAAGCAGCCTGACCTATACATATAGTTGAAATATCCGGTTTAACATACTGCATTGTATCGTATATGCCTAATCCTGCGGTTACAGAACCTCCAGGAGAGTTTATGTATAAAAAAATATCTTTGTCTGGATCTTGAGATTCTAAAAAGAGTAACTGGGCAACTATTAGATTAGCTACATCATCGTTTATCGGTGTTCCTAAAAAAACTATTCTATCTTTCAACAATCTAGAATAGATATCATAAGCCCTTTCGTATCTTCCTTCAGTTTCTATAACTACCGGCATAGGTATTGCCATAATTTATCGCCTTCCTTTCTTGATCTTTTCTATAATTTTTTTGGCTTCGAGTGTAGATAACACTATTTGACCACTATCCATATAAATAATTGATTTGACCGCTTTGCCATATGAAGCGTCAATCAAACTGACTGAAGCACTTAATGGAGGTGGCAAATTTTCTAACTCGTTTTCATCTCCAAATTGAGTAACTACATCTATTCCTTGATAGATCTTTTTTATTCTACCAAATTGAACAAAAGAATCGGGCACCACAGAATGAATCCTCTCCGTAGGCACAAAAACACCTTTTCCAACCGCTATAAACATTATTATCCATCGTCCTCTTTTAAATGTTCTTTACTGCTATTATTATACACAATAAATATTATTTTTTGATTAAATTAACATTAATCGATACCAGCCGACTCGCTTAATTGACTCTTTATTTTTTCGTATTTTTCATCAATTTGTGCTTTTTCTTCCTTTAAATTGACTAATTTTTCTCTTGCGTAGGTAAGTATATCTAACGCTTTTTTGTAAATTTCAAGGGCATTTTCAACGTCCAATTCGTCTTGTTTTTCATTTTGAAAGTAATCGTTGATACGTTCCAAGAGTTCTAATTGTTCTTTGAAACTTAAGTTTTTAATTTCTTCTTCACTGAGTTTAATTATTTCTTCCATCCTTCTTTATTCACCTCTTTCATTGAATTTCTTCTTGCTTTTAGAAACTTTAACCATGTTTAGCGCCCCTGCGCCCCGCAGCCCGCCCATCTAAAGTTATCACCATTTTTGAATCTTTTCGATGCTCGAATCTGCTTCCCCATCTTTAAATATTAATTTAACCTCATCTTTTCTTTGTAATTTTTCAACACTATCAATGATCTCTTCACCTTTTTTTACCAAAACTCCGTTATTTAAAAAAGCAGCAAAAGGACTCGACTTAGTAAGTTCTTGAAAAGTACTAAATAAAATTCTTTCTGATATTTCGAACTTACTTTTCAACTCAGAAATAATTTCATTCGTTGTACTTATTATATCCTGATTGTAAGTTTTGATGCTATATTCTATAAACCTTTGAATAGAGACTAATTTGTTTAGAGAGATTGATTTTTCACTACTTTCAATCATTTGGTTGATCTTTCTATTAATGCTAAGTTGATCCTCGTCCAAAGTTCTGAACAAATTTATTAATTCTCTACCGAGGTAATATTTAATATTGTTAATTGTATTGAAAGAAAGTAAGTTCTCCATCTGGGAATAAATATTGGTAAAAGAATAGGTTATATTTTTTTCTAAATTCTCTAAAGTATCCGTGAAATAGTTAATTTGATTGACTATATCTCTCGATACTTCCGTTGGTGTTGAATAGTTTTTCCAACTAACAAAATCAGGGATAGTAGAATCTTGTTCGTGACCTATTCCTGTAAGAACAGGGATCTTTCGGCTAAACTTTGCTATAAGGGAACCAAGTTCAAAATCATCAAAATACATCAGGTCGCTTTTTGAACCGCCCCCTCTGATTATCACAACTACATTATAATCAATACCCGATTTTAAAATGGCGAACAGAGCTTTTTTGATCCCAGGTACCGTTTCTGCTCCCTGCATAGGAGCAGGATATAAATGTACAATAGGAATGAACCTAGAATGATTAATGTTTTTTTGAAAATCCCCAAAACCTGCAGCGGTTGGTGAAGTAATAACGGCTATCTTTTTTATTGGATCTAGTTCTACTAGTTCATGTTCCACTTTCCTTAGCAAATTGCTCTTTTCGAGCTTTTTCAATATTTCTTTCTTTTTCTTTTCTATTTCAGAAGCACCTAAAGGTATTATTGATGAACCTGATACTACATACTTAGCTTCTCTTTTCCAAAAGTTAACAATGCCCTGAAACTTCCACCTTTTATTGAGGAGCTCTTTTTCGCTGTCAATTCTGCAATGTTTAAAAACATATGGAACAGCAGATTGGCTGAAAATAATAGTTATTGAATAATTTGAACTTCTCACTCTTTGAGAAAGTTCAACGTAGAGGTCCCCTCTTTTACTGTACTTTGCATGAGTAACATCACCAATAACCTCGATCTCTTGTCTGTAAAGAGGAGAACTGCTGAAGATACTGTTCAAATATTCTATCAACTCTTGTATACTTTCAAACTTGAATTCTTCTTGTTGGGGAAATAACAACGGTGAGCTCTCCTTTCACTTGATCTTTGGATCCGAAAAATTTTATCCCTTCAGAAATCTTCCCTTTAAAAAATTCTTGATAAAGCTTCGTCATTTCTCGGGCAACGAGTACATCTATATCTCCAAAATTTTCCAAAATCTCTTGTAAAGTTTTTTTTATTCTATTTGGAGATTCAAAAAAAACAATTGGATATTCGAACTCTTTTATCTCTCTCAAAAGTCTTCTCAATTTTTTATCCCGAGGTAAAAAACCTAAGAACAAAAACTTCGAAGCAGGGAATCCACTCACAGCTAAAGCAGAAGTTAAGGCAGAAGGTCCTGGCACCACATCTATTGGAATCCCTTTTTCCCAACATTTTTGTACCAAGTTAAAACCGGGGTCAGCTAAAACAGGCATCCCCGCATCTGACACTAAGGCTGTTATATTATGACTTTCGATCAAAGATAGAACTGTGTCCATAATCTTTTCTGAGTTTGTCTCGTTGAAAGTGAATAACTCCTTTTTGCCCAGTTCAAAATGGTTTATCAATTTCAAGGTAACCCTCTTGTCCTCGGTGAGTATCAAGTCAGCTTCTTTCAACGTTTTTAAGGCTCTTAACGTAATATCTTCAAAATTACCAATGGGCGTGCCAACTAGAATCAATTTCCCCATTTTGATTTTTCACATCCTAACAATTTTATTTAAATCGCATTGATGTTCCCCTGCAAAGTCAGAATTGTTGTATCCATCTAAATAAGTTAAGTCTTCTAATTTCCAGAAAACGTCGCCTAAAAAATCCATCAAGAACTTTGTTAAATCAACCTTTTTTCCCTTTTCTTCTATTTCTAGAAGATACATTATCTCCGAAAATTCTTTTTTATACATTATACAATTATCGGGATTCAACAACTCGTCGACCACTATTTCCGGGTCTTTATTTAAAAGATACCTTTTTTTCATTACCATCCTTTGACTTTTTAAATTATCAAAGTCGATTTCTTTTTCGTTTAGAAAGTCTTCTTCCTCTTCTCTAAGCCCCTTTTTTATCTCCTTTTTAAGATTTGTAGTCCACACTTTTTCGCCCTTTTTAATTTCTAACCTTGTTCTCAATCCTTTTTTATCGTACCATTGAAGTATGAGCCATTCATCAAAGGCAAGTGAGACTAATTTTTTAAATATATATTTATCGGGAATTCTATACTTTCTCTCATTTTCATATTTCAATGCAATCTCCTCTTTACTTGACTTGTAATTATATATATAATTATACCATATCAACACCATTTTCTTTGAAAAACGCACAAAATCTTGGTAAATATCCTTGAAAAAGAATCTTTAGGTCACAAAAAAGAGAAATTTCATAAATATTTTACTTTTATGAAAATAATAAACTTGACAAAACCAAAATAACTCATTATAATTGACACGAATTTTATCAATGACCAACGTTCGGAAAATGGATGATAAATAATGGCTAAGGAGGTAAACAAATATGACAAAGGATGAGTTGTTCGAAAAAGTAAAAGAAATAATCGTAGATACATTGAGTGTCGACGAGGATGAAGTTACATTGGATGCCTCATTTACCGATGATTTAGATGCAGATTCTTTAGAGCTAGTGGATTTAACCATGGCTTTTGAGTCTGAATTCGGTGTAACAATAGAGGATGAAGAGTTAGAAAAAATCAAAACCGTTGAAAATGCGGTTAATTTATTAACTGAAAAATTGAACATTGACGATGAGGATTGATTCAATCACCAAAAGAGGGGAGCTTTCGCTCCCCCTTGTTTTTTAAAAAAAGGTCATTTTTTTCTTAAAAAAGAGGTGAAATAAAATAATGGCTAAAAAATATATTATAGTAACCGGTGGAGTACTCAGTGGGATAGGAAAAGGAGTCGTTTCTGCTTCGATAGGAAGGCTTTTAAAAGAACTGGAGTTAAAAGTCAATTCATTGAAAATAGATCCCTATCTAAATGTAGATGCAGGAACTATGAATCCCAATCAACATGGGGAAGTTTTTGTGACAGAAGATGGTTATGAAGCAGATCTAGATTTGGGCCATTACGAGAGATTTTTAGGGATAGAGATGAAAAGTTTCAACAATATGACAGCAGGTCAAGTGTATAAATATGTTATCGAAAAAGAAAGAGAAGGAAAGTATTTAGGCGCCACCGTTCAAATGGTACCTCACGTCACGGAAAGAATAAAAGAAAGGATCGAAGGGATAGATACAGAAGTCTTGCTCATTGAAATAGGGGGCACTGTTGGCGATATTGAAGGTGAAATATTTTTAGAGGCAGTAAGAGAGCTATCCTTTGAAAAAGGTCGAGAAAATTTTATGTTTATACATGTAACTTTTGTTCCTTATTTACATGTTACCAACGAGTTTAAAACTAAGCCAACTCAGCAATCCATTCAACTCTTGAGAAGGATAGGAATTCAACCAGATATGCTTTTGGTAAGAACGGAAAAAGAAATAGATGTTTCCAGTCTAGAAAAAGTAGCTTTGTTCGGAGGTGTTCCTTTAGAGTATGTCGTCAACCTTCCTGATTTAACCAACGTTTACGAAGTACCACAAATGCTCTACGAAAAGAATATTCATTCGCTTATTACCAGTAAATTGAATTTGGATGTATCAAAAGAAGTAGGGGAATTAAGTTGGAAATGTCCCAAAACATTTAAAAACCTAAAAATTGCTATGATTTGCAAGTATTTAGGTACCGATGATGCCTACAAGAGTATAATGGAAAGTGTTTTTTTAAGTGGCACTAAAAGGCCTGATCTAATTAACTCCGAAGAGTTAGAAGAGCTGAGTGAAGAGGAAATCAAAATACTTTTAAGTAAATATGAAGGTATAATTATCCCAGGTGGATTTGGAGCAAGAGGAATTGAAGGAAAGATAAAAGCTATAAAATATGCCCGTGAAAATAATATTCCTCTTCTAGGGATTTGTCTGGGTATGCAACTAATGGTGATAGAGTTCGCTAGAAATGTTTTTGGTTACAAAGAAGCTAATTCAACAGAGTTTGATGAAAATACTCCTTATCCTGTTATTGATTTAATGGAAGAACAAAAAAAGATGCTGAATTTAGGCGGTACCATGAGACTAGGAGCTCAAAAAATTGAAATACTTCCCAACACGAAACTTCACAAGATTTATGGAGAAAAAAATTCTATCTTTGAAAGACACAGACATCGTTATGAAGTTAATTACAAAGAATTCGACAAAATGTTTGAAAAAGGGAAAAATACTCCAAATAAACTTTCTATATCTGCCATTACGGATTTCGTTGAAGCAATTGAACTGAATTCTCATCCTTTTTATGTTGGCGTTCAATACCATCCGGAATTTAAAACAAAAGTTGGAGATCCTCATCCTATCTTCAAAGCATTTATTGAAGCGATTGAACAAAATAAGTGAAAAGGGGGAAAACAAATGACTTTTTATGAATTGTATTTACGTTCTTTTTATGATTCAAATGGTGACGGCCTGGGAGATTTACAGGGATTAAAACAAAAATTGGATTACCTTTGTGATTTGGGAATTGATCATGTCTGGTTGTTACCAATTATGAAATCTCCAGCCTTTCACGGTTATACAGTCTCCAATTTTTTTGAAGTTAACCCTGTTTATGGAAATTTAAAAGATTTAAGAGAGACATTACAAGAGGGTCATAAGAAAGGTATTAAATTTATCCTTGATCTTCCTATTAATCACGTTGCAGTAACATCAGAATGGTTTCAACGCGCACTTAGGGGAGAAGAGCCCTACAAAAATTGGTTCATTTGGGCTAACGAGAAGGCTGATTTAGAAGAAAAAAGACATTGGGATGAAAATAAAATATGGCAGAAGATAGGTGACAGATATTTTTACGGCATCTTCGGTCCCGCCTCACCTGACCTTAATTTTGAAAGCAAAGAATTATGGGAAGAGATAAAAAGAATCTTTAAATTCTGGTTAGATAATGGTTTTGATGGCTTCAGATTGGATGCCGCAAAACATATTTTTGATTTTGACATTGAAGAGATGAGGTTCCATTACCAACATGAAAAAAATATCGAATTCTGGAAAGAGATGGTTAGCTATATAAAATCGATAAAAAATGATGCCTTAGTTATAAGTGAGGTGTGGGATGCACCGGAAATAGTAAGAAAGTACGAAGGAATATTCGATATAGGGTTCAACTTCCCGCTTGCAGAGGATTTAAAGATGACTTTAAAAAACGAGTCCCCTCAGGATCTTGTAAAAACATTGAAAAAATGTATGTCAGAGTATCTACCAAATGGTAAGGTCCTATCTATGTCAGGTAATTTCTTAACTAATCACGATATGACAAGGATTCTATCTGACTTAAAGGATGTAGGGAAAGTAAAGTTAGGTTTTTCAATTCTTTATACCCTTCCAGGGATTCCTTTCATCTATTATGGCGAGGAAACAGGAATGAAAGGTATCCCAGTTGATGTTAATTTTACCGAAGACAGTCAAGAACCATTTCATTGGTATGAAAATGGTTTTGGACCTGGTCAAACAGAATGGAAAGGGTATAAATTCAACCCTCCATATTCGGGGGAATCTTTTGAAGAGCAGATAAACAAGAAAAATTCGATTTTAAATATCATAAAAAATTTGATTAGATTTAGAAAGTCTAACCCCTGGATTGATGACTCACGGATTGAGATTTTGAATTTTGACCAAAATATGGTAAAATTAAGGTGTTATAGTCAATTAAATGAATTTATAGCTTATTATAACCTAAAATCTTCCAAATGCTCCGTTTTGCTCGAAAATGGAGAAGAATTACTGTCTATTGGAAATAATAAAGTAGCACAAGGTTATGTTGAACTTTCACCTTACGGTGTTTATTTAATGAAAAAAAGTTGAAGGGATTGTGGGGATTCATCAGAGAGGTGATACAAAAATGCTCAAAAAACGTTATTCAGCTATTATAATACTCTTAACGTTTTCATTGGCAGCGTTCTCTATATACCCCTATGTAAATGTTAACAGTCAAGAGGATGTCAAAGAAGATATAACGATTAAAACCGTTTTATTCGATTTTATTTCATCACAATACAAAGTAGCAGTGGGGAAAGATATGCCGCAAGATAGGTTGCAATTAATTGTTTCCTCCATTATGGAAGCCTCAAAAATCTTTGAAATATCTCCTTTGATGATAGCGGCAATAATAGACACAGAAACAAATTTCAAAAATATTATTGGCAGTTATGGAGAAGTAGGTTACATGCAACTCAGACCATCAACCGCACAGTTTGTTGTAAACAAATATTATGATCTTTTTGAAAGCTTGAATTATACCGAAACGAGTTTGGATTGGATTGAAGATAGACTTTTATTAGATCCCAGGTATAACATACTTGTTGGGACGGCTTATTTGAAGTATTTGATGGAAACTCACGGTGATACTTACAAAGCCATAGGTTGGTACAATGGTGGTGGAAATGATTATTACGCGAATAAAGTGGTTTATAAAATAAACAGAATTGCTATTAAATATCCGGTTATTTAAGAACACCATTTGATTTTTAATGAAAAAATTTTATTTGAGGCTGTATAATAAAAATGGTTGATGAGATACTTGACAAAAGGGATAAAAAAAGATATCACTCCTCATAGAACAAAAAACAAAAAAATAAAAAGAGAGAGAGGAGTGATATCATGAGCAACAAAATTA
>Ga0182240_100427_pt1 | contig 13883 bp, 12 predicted proteins | sample hydfrates4_PW_90_FD_145594 | JGI IMG/M metagenome (GOLD analysis project Ga0182240, IMG submission 145594) | Subsurface microbial communities from deep shales in Texas, USA - hydraulic fracturing test 4_PW_90 | ecosystem: Environmental > Aquatic > Deep subsurface > Shale gas/oil reservoir >...
AATGACCTCCTTACGAGATAATAAAGATATGGTATCAAATAAATTATACAGCGAGGAGGTAAAAGTACAATATTGAAGGTATTAAAACTTAGTTACAATGGGTGTTTTAGAGTTTCTGAAGACAGTATATATTTATAACTTGAGGAGGATTTACCTATGTTCACAAAGATGCAGTTAACGCAATACACTACTTTGTACAGAATCGGCAAACCTTTTAAAACAGGGGCGGTGATCGTTGACTTAGAAAACAAAGATTTCCAACAAAACGATACTATTCCATATTTTCAAGTTGAAGAAAAAGACAACAAAATAAATTTCATATACAATATGTCGAAAGAAGATGTTGTATATGGATTAGGAGAAACTTTAGGGGCATTGAACAAAAGAGGTAAAATATACAGATTCTACAACACTGATGATCCTGAACATACCCCTGAAAAAATGTCTTTATATGGTTCTCACCCTTTTATGATCTTGGATGGAAAAAGTACTTTCGGTTTGTTCATTGATTATCCTTCCGAAATAATATTTGACATAGGGTTTACAGATAAAGATATTTTAAAGATAACCGTCCCTTCAAAAGATTTTGATTTGTATATCTTTGATTCTGATGAAAAGCTATCCATAATAAAGGAATACTTTAATTTAACTGGAAAACCTTACATCCCTCCAAAATGGGCTTTTGGGTTTCAGCAATCAAGATGGAGTTACTTCTCTGAAGAGGAAGTTAGAAATGTAGCAAAAAAATTTAGAGAAACTGGAATTCCTTGTGACGTCATTTACACAGATATAGACTACATGGATAGTTACAAGGTTTTCACGATAAACAAAGAAAAATTCCCTAACTACGAAGGAATGGTAAAAGACCTAAAAGAAATAGGAATAAAAGTTATACCGATTTTAGACCCCGGGGTAAAGATAGAAAAGGGCTATGAAATGTACGAAGAAGGCAAAGATAAAGGCTTTTTTTGTGTAGATGAAAACGGTAATGACTTTGTTGCAGCTGTCTGGCCAGGGCCCACGCACTTTCCAAACTTTTTGAACTCAGAAGTTAGAAGATGGTGGGGTAAGAAGTATAAACTCTTTACAGATATGGGAATAAAAGGCTTTTGGAACGATATGAACGAACCTTCAATATTTTATACTCCTAAAGGTTTAGACAATCTTTTTGAACTCTTAAAAGATTTGGAGGAAAATAAGGAAAATGCCGGTATAGAGGTTTTCTTGGCAAGAGAAACACTTTTGAACATAGCCAACAACCCAGAAGATTATAGAAGCTTCTTTCACAAACTAGATGACGGTAGTTTAATAAATCACGATAAGGTTCATAACTTATATGGATTCAATATGACGAAAGCCACTGCAGATGAGCTTAAAGAGTTAAACCCGAATGAAAGATACTTGCTACTGTCAAGAAGCAGTTATCCTGGTCTTCACAGGATAGCTTCCATATGGATGGGAGATAATAAATCATGGTGGGAACACATGCTTGTTAATATAAGAATGCTGCAATCTTTAAACATGATGGGATTTTTCTACACAGGGGCTGATATTGGTGGCTTTGGAGCAGATTCATCTGCTGAATTAGTTATAAGATGGATGGAATTGGGAGCATTCACACCTTTTTACCGAAACCATACCGCACTAAATACAAGGCCTCAAGAACCTTGGCAGTTCGATGAAGAATCATTGAACATCATGAGAGATATAGTGAGGCTCAGATACGCTTTCATACCTTATACTTACTCAGAATATATGAACTCCGTGAAAGAATCGGTCCCATTTGTAAAACCTTTATCTTTTGTATTTGAAGGAGATAGGGTGAAAGATATCGAAGACCAGTACATGTATGGAGATTCTTTGATGGTAGCCCCCGTTCACGAACAAAACAAAAAGGGAAGATACGTACACTTGCCAGATGTGAAGTGGCTAAATTGGACCGCTTGCAAGTACGGAGAAAGAAATATGAAGGTTTATGAACCCGGAGATTATTACATTCAGGCATATTTAAATGAAATTCCTCTTTTTATAAAAGAGAATAGCTTGATAGTTCTGTCCGAACCTATGAATTATGTAGGTGAGAAAGACATTACAGAACTAACAGTCATAGGTTTGGTTAGCGATCACGCTATTTACAATTATTATGACGACGATGGAACTACCTACAACTTCACAAAGGGTGAGTTTGGTAATTTAAAGATAGATATAACAAAAGTAGGCAAGGATTTCAAAATAGATGTGAAACCATACGATCCAGCAAATATTTTGAAAATAAAAAAGATCCATTTTGAAATATACGACAGTGATGGAAGTGTGATTAAAAAAGATATGACCCTTTAGAAAAGACTTGGGAGTATCCCAAGTCTTTTTTTGAATAAGAATTGACTACTCATAGAAATATTTGGTGCGGATACCCCTGGATTCATTCATAGGGAGGAGCACCATTCTCCTTTCTTTTCGCTTAATAATTACATTCCTACCAAAAACATGTTATAATGCTATTGGAATGAGGTGATATTACGTATCGTACCCAGAAGAATCAACTAAGAAATTTAAACAAACAAGAATATATTGCCCTTAAAGAATTATGTAAGCTATCTAAAAACCTGTATAACTCAACTCTATATGCTATTCGCCAATATTACTTTACAGAGAAAAAGTATTTACGCTACGAATCAGCCTACCATATCTGTAAAGAAAACGAAAACTATCAACTTCTTAATACAGACATTGCGCAACAAACGATGAAAGTAGTCGACCGCAACTTTAAATCTTTCTTTGCACTTATTTCTAAGGCTAAAGAAGGCAATTACAAGTTTTCAGACATTCGACTTCCACATTATCTTCCAAAAGATGGATACTTTATGTTGATTATCCCGCGTTTCAAGGTTAAGGACGGTTATTTTACCGTGCCTATGTCCAATGCCTTTAAGAAGGAATTTGGAGAAGTTAAACTTCCGTTTCCTGAAAGGTTAAATGAAAAGCAAGTAAAAGAAATCCGTATCTTCCCTAAGCACAACTCTAAATTCTTTGATATTGAATTTGTATACGTTCAGGAAGAAGAAAACCTTAACCTTAATACAGGTAACACTCTTGCCATAGACTTTGGGCTTGACAACCTCGCAACTTGTGTTACGAACACTGGGGCGTCCTTTATCGTGGACGGTAAAAGATTAAAATCAATTAACCAGTGGTATAACAAAGAAAACGCAAGGTTGCAGTCTATAAAAGACAAGCAAGAGATTAAGGGTATAACCAATCGCCAATATATCAATACCAAGAAACGTAATAACCGTCTTAACTATTATATGAACAAAACTGCAAGAATTATCGTTAACTACTGCATCGAAAACGATATTGGCAATATTGTCGTAGGTTATAACCCTGACTGGAAGCGTAATATCAACCTTGGTAAAAGCAACAACCAAAAGTTTGTTCAAATATCACATGGTAATTTGCGCCTTAAAATCAAGTCCCTTTGCGAGCGTTATGGAATTAACTACATTGAGCAGGAAGAAAGCTATACTTCAAAGGCTGACTTTTTCGCCAACGATGATATTCCCGTTTACAATGCCGATAATCCGCAGGCATACAGCTTTAGCGGTAAGCGCATATCCAGGGGGCAATATAAAACTTGTCAAGGCACGATTATCAATGCTGATTGCAACGGTGCATTAAACATACTTCGCAAAAGTAACCTGATGGACTTAACCATCCTACAGGCTAGAGGCTGCTTAAACCAGCCCCAAAGAATAAGGGTTTTAAACCAATCTTCTTTGAAATCCCCTATCCTTATTTGCCGTGAGGCTGCTTTCAGGCATGGGGAAGTTTAATCTTCTAAATATAGGAAGGGATATCTATTGAATTTGAAGTTGAAAAGGCATTTGTTAAACCCATTGTTTGGACCTAATCCATTGCATTTGTGGGAGTCTAGGTTTGTTTTTAATCCTGCCGTAGTTTATGATGGGAAAGTCTTCCATATGTTGTACCGCGCCCAAGGAGAAGATATGGTTTCTCGGATTGGTTATGCTGTAAGTGTAGATGGTCTACACTTTAATAGAATGGAAAAACCTGTATTTGAACCCTCAGATTTATCGGAACTATACGGTGTCGAAGACCCAAGAATAACGCATATAGATGGAAAATATTATATGTGTTACACAGCTTATTCTCCGAGAAATATCAAAATATCTTTAGCTGCCACAGAGAATTTCTTCACGTGGGAAAGATATGGAAGTATTTTGCCCGAAAGTCCTAATAAAGATGCTGCCTTGTTTCCTGAAAAGGTTAATGGAAAATATATCTTAATTCATAGGTTGGAACCAGATATTTGGTTTGCATATTCTGATGATTTAATACATTGGGGCAATTATGTAAAAATTGCTTCTCCAAGAAAAGATTATTGGGATAACTTAAAGATCGGAGCAGGTGGCCCACCTTTAAAAACTCCTTATGGTTGGCTGTTTTTGTATCATGGTGTTCAAGAAGATATCAGGCCTATCTACAGGTTGGGCTTTATGCTATTAGATTTAAAAGATCCAACAAAGGTATTAAAAAGAACAGAAGAACCTATTTTGGAACCTCAGGAAAAGTGGGAAATTTTCGGAGGAGTTCCAAACGTTGTGTTCTCAGATGCATTGGTTGAATATGGTGATCAATACTATGTTTACTATGGTGGAGCGGATAACTACATAGCTTTGGCAACTATTTCAAAAAAAGAAGTTTTCGATTGGATAAAGGAGTGAACTTTTTTAGGCAGGGTTTTTTATAGCAGCTCTTCATAATAAAAGTCGGTAGATTCGATCTCCCGACTTTTATTACTTAAATATTACTTTAAATCTTTTTTCCTAGTCAAAAACTCTTCTCTGGAAATCCGCCCCAGAGCATATTCTTGTTTGAGAATGTCCAGAGCATGATAGCTGCTGCGTTTTTTGTTTGCTCCAAATAACAGCACAATCACCGTTACAAGCAATCCCCAGAAAAGCAAAGGTATAATCCACCAATATCCACCTAGTATACTCTGACCATAAGCACCCCACAGATAACAATATCCCATAATATACACTCCTCTCCAGAAATCTATTTACTCATGCCACTCATAGTCAAGCCTTTTTGTCTCTACAACCTTAATTTTTTGAATCCTATTTCAAGTCCTTTATTATCTGATCAAATTCTTCCTTGCTTATTTCACCTCTAGCATAACGCTCTTTAGCGATCTCTTCAGCTCTATCAACTTGATGAGGAAAGTCATTATTATTGTTGTGATATGAACTCGAATTATCGTCATTCTTATTATTAATAAAATAAATCGCTGCTATGATAATTATTATCAAGAAAATCAAAGAAAATCCTCCCCACATCATTCCCAAACCGAATCCCATCATAATTTATCACTCCTTTCCAAATTATTGTAACTTTTTATAGCTGCATCAATTTAACCACGCACTGTTTTAAGTTTTCTAAGAATCTTTTCGTGTTTCATAAAATTGTCTCTTTTTATCCATCCCACTGGGGGAGGGTATAAAAATTATAAACTTTTTTCATTACAATCAAATTAATATGGATTACCAAAAAAGTAAACCTATGGTACAAAAAATGAAGCTCTATTCATTGAAGAAAAAATAAATCTTTCTTGCTAGGTTAGCCATAGAAATACAAATCTTTGTTGCTAAAACTCTATTTTATGTGATACAATTAAAATACCGTGGCGGGGTATGGCTAACTTTTTATAATTTGGAAAAAGGAGTAAATCGGATGAATTCTCTTGCAATAACAACTTCTGTTACTTTTTTAACTGCGTTTTCTGGTGGGTTATTATCTTTTTTTAGCCCTTGCGTTTTCCCTTTAATACCAGTTTTTTTCGCATTGGTGATCCCTGATATCTCAAACACTCGTTTGGTCATCAAAAGGAGTTTGGGCTTCTTTCTTGGTCTTTCTCTCTTTTTTGCCTTGTTAGGTAGTATTTCTGGTAGTATTGGTATGATGCTTGCACAATATCAAAGCGTTATTAACATATTTGCTGGTGTATTAATAATATTATTTGGATTTCTGCTTTTGATGAATAAAAGTTTGATTTCTCCAAAGAATATAGATCTAAAAAAATACAATAAAAATAATTCCTTTTTTTCCGCCTTTTTAATTGGGATTTTAATTTCTTTAGTATGGATCCCGTGCGCAAGTCCAATATTGGCTTCGATTCTAACCTTAGCAACGACTACTGGAGAAGCAATGAGAGGTGCTCTCTTACTTTTTATTTATTCTTTGGGAATTTCCATCCCGTTTCTATTCTTTAGCGGTATTGTCAGTAAAATATTATCTAAAGTAACTTTAGGAGAACCTAAATGGCAAAAATCCTTGAGAATTATTGGCGGTATTGCGCTTATGGTAGTGGGGACTATGGTTTCCTTTGGGATTTTTAACAATCTAAGTGTAATATAAAATGGAGGTGTGTTTTTTATGAAAAAATTTTTTGTTGCATTGTTATTTATACTACCAGTAATTACTATATTTCCTGTCCCGTTAGATGATTTTGTTTTTGAAAATTTCAATGATGCTTTCGAAGTTGCCAAGTTAACAAACAAAAAAGTTGTAGTTATGTTTTCATCACCCACGTGTCCAGTGTGTACTCAATTTAAAGAAACAACCTTGTTGGATGAAGAGATTCAAAAATGGCTACGCACAGAATTTGTTTTTGTTGAAATCTACCCTACGACGGAAAAAGCCACATTTCAAGGAGAAGAATATAATTATGGTCAGTTGTTTTATGCTTTTGGTGCCAGATATACACCAACCTTTGTATTCTTTGACGAACAACAAAATCCTTTTGGAGCAATCACAGGGGGATATCCAGCCGATATATTTATAGATATCTTAAAATATATATCTTATGAAAAAAATGAAGAGATTAGCCTCGATAAATTTTTAGAAGATGGATTAGGAAAAGATATCCATATTCTTCCAAAAACTCTTCGTTTATCAAAAGATCAAATAGAAAGATTATTGGACTTGGATCCAAATTCCAAAGTCTATGAACCCGGTAAAAATTATGATCCGTATACAAATATAGTTTTACTTCAGAACAACACAAACGAACAAAACTTAGAGAATTTTTACGTGAAAATATTTGAATCTAAGAATTAGAAGGTTTATTTCTGAAAAATAGCCCAACCTTGGGCTATTTTTCTAATATTTTGAGAATATCTTCAAGTTTTATGTCGCCGCTTATGTTACCTCTTACTTCGCTTCCCCCACCTTTGATGTTGTTATTTGTTTTTAATTTTTCTATTAACTCTTTACAGTTAATATTTTTTGAGAAAATAGAAAAGGTTTTGTCCTTTTCATCCTCAACAATGAGTGTGTAATCTTTCAAATCGACGTATTTGTGTAAGAAATCTGCTGTTTCATCCTCTTTTTTATAATAAACTATTTTATTTTTATTTACTACCAGCGCCTTTTCGATTAAATCTTTTGCAAGATAATAAGCATTTTTTTCTGCTAACTTCTTCATACGATTCTTATAATCTTTGTTTTCATTTAATAGACTTTCTACTTTATTTTCTAAATCATACAATCCAGATGTCAAGATAGAAGAAATGTTTTTTAAAATCGAATCTTTTTGTGAATAATCATTAATGGCTCTAAGACCCGCTAAAAAATATACCCTCGTTAAATTCCCTTTTACTTTTTCTGTATTTGTTATCTTTAAAAGATTGATATTTCCTGTGTTTTTCACATGGAAACCACCACAGGCAGATATATCAAAATCATCGATTTTTATCAGCCTTACTTCACCACTTATTTTATCACTTAGAGGTTTTCTTAAATTGTATTTTTGGGCTCGTTCTTTATCCGTATATATTTCTTCCACTTCTATGCACTTAGAAATTATATCGTTTGAAAGTTCTTGGGCTTTATTCAACAATTCTTCTTCAATATTCTGTCCATCTAAATCTATAGTGGAATATTCTTCACCCATCTTGAAACTAACGGTTTTTAATGAAGCTATTCTTTCAAAAGCGGCTGATAATATATGTTGTGCAGTATGTTGCTGAGCTATATCAAATCTTCTTTTTTCATCTATTTCATAAGAATATTCTCCTGGGTTTAAATGTTTGTTTAATACAATACCTGTTTCTGTGGTACTTAAAACTTTAGCTGTATCAATTTTACCCCTATCTCCAAGTTGCCCTCCTTTTCCATCAGGATAAAAAGGATTATTCTCTATGGTAGCAAAATAGTTATCCCCCTGTTTTATTACATTAATTATTTTCACTTTTTCACTCAAATTTAAAGCCTCCTTATCTTGCTTAGCGCCCCTGGCCCCGCTCAGTCCGTCCGCACCCAGCACTGTTCATTTTTTAAAGCCTTTAATTTTTATACTGGGATTCTTTTTAAGGTCATTTTATTATATAATAATTAGTAGAGAACCAAAAATCTTTGAGAGAGAGTTGAGTGCTTTGAGAAAAATCTTCTTAATTTTTTTCTTGACTATTTTCAGTATAAACATATTCTCCAATTTAATAGTAAATAATTTTGAACATTCAGAAATTATTGATTTTTTTGTAAATGAAAGTACAGGCGATATTTCCACAATTGTAGAGAATAATTATCTTAAAACTTATGATTTGAATGAAAAGCGTATTAAACGTTATTATGAAACTTCTTCTATACCAACACATGTGGAATGGATCCTCAACAATAAATATACTATAATCGCCGAAAGTAACGGAATTATAGAAGTTTTTAACAACGATACCTCTCTTCTCAATTACAAAATAAACGTAACCAACGAATCTATTACCTCTTTAACAAGCTTTGGTGACAAAATATTATTTACTTCCTTAGATAAAACGGTCTACGTTTACAATATTACCAAAAGAAAGATCGAATTTCAACGGAAGTTTTCAACCATACCAACGGTTGCAGAATTTTATGATGAAAACACAATATTAGTAGCAGACCATTCTGGTAGTATTTATCTCATAGATTATTCAAATGGTACAGAAATTAAGAAACTTAAAATTGATAACTACTCAATAATAAAATTGGCGATAGTAAACAACATTGTATATGCTTTTTCTATGAACGGAAATATTTATGTATTGGATAAAGACTTGAAGATAATAAATTCTTTTTCATTAGGTTTAACAATTAGAGAGGTCTCTTTTTCACCATTAAATGAAAATTTTACTGTTTTAACTATGAATAATCAGATTATCCTTTTTGATTCTTCAACTTTAAAAATACTCGAAGAACTAAAGCCTGATAATTTTAATATAAAAGCTATTGAATGGAGTAATGAAAAAAACGATATTCTTTATTTAAACGATGGAGTTAACATATACTCTTTAAATATCTATTCAAAATCAATTGAAAAATTACTGGAATTAAAAAAACCCGATGTTATAAAAATTATAAGAAATAATAATCATATTTATTACTTAACTTCCGACAGTGAAATAGGTGTATTTAATATTGATTCAGGAATAATTGAAAATCATTTTTCTTTTTCTGAAGAAATAGTTGATTTTGAAATAACAAAAAATGGATATTTGATACTTTCAGAAAATTCTGGATACCTATCGCTTTACAATTCTGAAGGTACGTTAATAGAAAATAAGAAGATAAGTGATTTTAAATTAACCACTTTGGAGATTTCTCCTTCGGAAAAGTTTTTAATTGCAGGGGGATGGGAGAATAATGTTTATGTACTTACGCTACCAGATTTGAGTGTTTATAAGGTAGTTGAAAATCTTCATAATAATTGGATAAAAGATATTTCTATTAATTACAACGAAACTAAAATAGCAGTGGCAAGCTTAGATAAAAAAGTAAGTATATCAGATTTTCCAAAATTTAAAAATACAATTTACATCGAAGAATTCCCATATATTATTTGGTCACTAGATTGGGCTAATAATTCAAATTTTCTTTCTATGGGAGGATTTGAAGGGATTTTACGATTATGGGATGGAAGATTTAATCAATTATATAAAAGATTTGAGATTATTACAGCTTCAATAAAGGCAATTGAATGGAGCCACGATGATAATTACATAGCCACAGGAACAACTGATGGAAATGTGTACATTTGGAATAGTAAAAACGGAAACTTAGAATCGACTATAAATGTTTCCAACGGAGAAATTGTTGATTTAACTTGGAGTAATGATGAAAGGTACTTGTATGCCTTGAGTAAAGGAAACTTATTGAGCCTTATAGATCTTCAGCAAAATAATATACCTTTGCAAAGTATTATTTTTGAAAAAGGATATTCTGTTTCCTATAGAAAAAATGGGGAGTATACCACTAATATCCCTGAACAAGTAGAAAACAAATTTTTCTATAAAAATAATCCTATAAGCCTTTTCGAAGCCGTAACATTCGAAAGGAAAGAATCTATAAACATTCCTATCTTAGAGGGTCCTGTTATAAACGTACCTTCAGAATTTTTGATTTCAGATAAAAACAACTCTTTGCTTCTTAGTGCTTTTGATAACAATCTTATTACAAAAGTTGAAATATTAGGTCAAACTTTTTTAGTTAACAGCCAATCTTACTATCTATCATTGGAGATAAATCCTGAAAAGCTTACATCAAATGTGCTTGAAATATCGGCTTATGACGACGATGGAAATAAATCCACAAAGTATGTTCATTTGAAGTTTGAGAATATCTATCTGCAAGTATTCACTAATCAAGCAGAAATCACAAACGAGCAAGGAGAAATAATAGCTATTGCAAGTCGTGGAGACATCCTAAAATTAAAAGGAGTTTTAGGAGATACTTATAAAGTAGAATATATTGACAAAGAGGGATATATTAAAAAAGCATTTGTTACGCTTTAAAACATGCCCTCAAATGAGGGCATGTTTTTCTTAAATTTATTATTCTAATTTAATTAAGCTTTTTGTGTTTTTTTACGCCTTTTTACCATACCAATAACAACTGGACTTGCGATATACAAAGAAGAATAAGTTCCAATTATGACTCCCACAGTTAATCCAAATGCGAATGAAGCTATTGATCTACCTCCCAAAAGGAACATCATAAAAGCAACTATGAATGTTGTCAAGGAAGTGTTTAATGATCTTACAATAACTTCGTTAATGCTTTTATTGGTAACTCCCTCTATATCCATCCCACGATTTTTAGTTCTATTTTCCCTTATTCTATCGTAAACAACAATAGTATCGTTTAAAGAATAACCCGCTAAAGTAAGAAATGCTGCTACAGCAGTTAAATTCATTTCTATACCAAACAGGGAATAAAAACCTAAGGTGATTACAACGTCATGAGCTAAAGATAGAATTGCCCCCACACCGTAGGAAAACTGAAACCTAATGGTTATATATACTAACAAAACTATCAAAGCAGTAATTACAGCATACCAAGCATACGATCGAATCTCCCTAGCTGCATAGCCTGAAACATCGTTGAATTGTTCAATATTTAAACTAGAATCAGAAAAAGATTCTTCTAAACTATTTATAAACATTTGTTTTTCTTCCAGGGTAGGAAAGGAATCACTTACTGTAATTATATAAAAGAATCGATCCGAAGTTCCTCCGCCTGGGTTAGTTTGAATTATCTTAGCGGTGGTATAATCTGGATCTATAGTTTGCAAAGTGTTTCTCAATTCATCTATTGAATAACTTTTATCAAAGGATACGATTATTTCACTACCGCCAGAAAAATCAATGCCAAAATTGAACCCTTTTACAAAAATCACTATTACAGAAAAGAGTATCAACGCAAGAGATAAATAGATGAAAAAATTTCTTTTTCCCACAAAATCTATATTTGGCATTATTTACTCCCCCCTTTTTCCACAACAATTCCCTTCACATACTTTTCAGGTTTCAAAAAGTGTGAAGTACTTTCTAATAGCAACCTACTTACAACAAGGTTGGTGAACATCGCACCTAAAACACCTATTATGAGTGTAACTGCGAAACCTCTAATACTTCCACTTGTTAAAAAGAATAAAACTAAACCAGCTAAAATAGTTGTTATATTGGCATCAAAAATAGTTGAAAAAACTTTATTAAATCCAAACTTTACAGCGGTTAAAGGGGGCCTACCTATTCTAAGTTCCTCTTTTATTCTTTCGTATATAATAATGTTTCCGTCAACTGTAGTGCCAAAAGTTAAGATTATACCAGCAATACCTGGTAGAGTTAATATTGCTCCTGTCCAACTTAAAATTCCCAGTAACAAAAGTGTATTATATATTAGCGCAATATCAGCAATTATCCCCATCCATCTATAAACAATAATCATGTAAATCATTACTATTAAAAGCCCAATGATTCCAGCGTTTATAATTGTGGTCACAATATCTCTTCCCAAAGTAGGGCCGAGGGTTCTTTCTTGAAATTTAACCAAATCTACTGGTAAATTCCCTGACTTTATCAGCACAGCAATGTTTTGCGCTTCTTCCATACTTTCTATTCCGCTGATTTCGGCTCTTCCCTGCGATATCCTTTCTCTAACAACAGGTGCAATTATTACTTCGTCATCTAAAATGATCGCAATTCTTTGATTTACTAAATTTGCAGTCGCTAATTCAAATTTTTGTCTTCCTTCATTATTGAAATTCAAATTAACAACGAATCCTGCCCCTTGACTATTAAGAGAAGCAACGGCATCACTGACATCTAAACCGGTAATCTGAAATGGAGCATCTCCAAATTCGAAAACATTTTTCACCCTATACCAAAGGTTAGGGTTATTACTATCTCTAACGTAACTATACATTTCTATTTCTTCACCATTTATTTCTATAGTCCTATTTCTCGTAATTTGTGGGGGTGTTTCAGATTCCACAACTTCCAATACTTCTGCAAAGTAAAGCTTTCCTTTACTACCTATGAGTTCTTCAGCTCTCTGAGTATCTGATATACCAGGAATCTCAACACGAACTCTGCTTTCTCCACCGGAAACAACTTCGGAAACTATTGCTTCTGTGTAACCAGCATTGTCCAATCTTCTCCTTAGAACTGTAATTACGTTACCTACAACCTCAGAAGTATCTACTCCTTCAGGCACATCTAAACTATACTCTAAAAGCACTCCCCCCTGAATATCCAGACCTAAATTTATATTTGGGAAAAACCGGAGTATGCTTATATCATTCACATTATCTGATAAAGGTAAAATTAAGCCTAAGAATGCAAAAACAAAAACTACTATAGTAAAGAATATTCGTATCCTTCGATTTCTCAACTATTTCACCCCCTGAACAAAGTCAATGTTAAAATACTATTTATCATCTTCAGCTTCAGGTTTTTCTGGTGCTACTTCGGGTTTATCGCTTTTAGAAAGAACCCCTGCAATAGCATTCTTCGTTATATCAATCTCTGTTTTATCTGCTGTTGAAATTCTGATTCTCTCGTTAGTTATAGATATTATTTTTCCTATGATTCCTGAGGATGTAACTATTTTATCACCTTTTTTCAAAGAGGAAATCATTTCCTTGTGCTTTTTTTCTTGTCGCCTTTGTGGAAGGAACAACAAAACCCACATTAAAATTATGACTATTAAAAGAAACAATAATCCACCAAATCCACCACCTGTGGGAGCAGTTTGAGCTTGTTCAACTGTGTTACCGGCATCTGTGGCACCTGCAGGACCAAAGTTAATAAAATCAAATACTTTTTCTAACATAAATACACCTCCAAAATTATTCTTTCTTTTTAAACTCTATTTAAAAATTCTAAAACTGGCCTTAGTAAACCATCGCTTCGCTCTCTATCCAAAAGAGTTTTGTTGTTAAGAGTTTTTGTTATAACATAAATTATTACAAAAAATGTTTACTGTTAGATTGTATCATATTTTTCTTTTATGGTCAATGAATTCTTCACAACGAACTTGCCAAATAA
>Ga0182240_100428_pt1 | contig 13879 bp, 18 predicted proteins | sample hydfrates4_PW_90_FD_145594 | JGI IMG/M metagenome (GOLD analysis project Ga0182240, IMG submission 145594) | Subsurface microbial communities from deep shales in Texas, USA - hydraulic fracturing test 4_PW_90 | ecosystem: Environmental > Aquatic > Deep subsurface > Shale gas/oil reservoir >...
CTGACACAATTAGTAATTATTTCTACACTTTTTACAATATGGATGAAATCCATCATCACTATCATTTTTTGGACTAAACTCACCCTTCATCATATCTTTAAACTCCCCACATTTACTACATTGTTTAGCATGAAAAATAGAACTGCTTATGCAGTTCTATATATGTATTATACTCCTAACTCTAACAACGCTCTCCATACTTCACCCCCAATTCATCTATTAATAACCCTTTATTGTCATATATCTCTATAATGTCGTTATTTTGAATTGCAACTTTCCAATTGTTGTCAAAGTAATATTCATAGAATTTCATACTATAATCGTCTTGCTCAACTATGATGTCTATGTTGTAGTATTGTTTTAGTTTTTGAATGAGTTTTGCTTTCATTGTTTCGCCTCCTTATTTGCTTCAGTTGATTTACTTTTTGCATAATCAACAATGCGATGTCTTGAATTTGCTCTTTATTTAGTTCTAGTTTCATAGTTTTTACCTCCTAGAGTTAATTATCAACCTTATATTGATAAGTATATCACATCTGTTAACTTTGTCAATGCATTTTTTAACTTTATATTGTAATTATTGTTTTTTTATAGTAATATATTATTATTAGGAGGTGATTCACTTGTTGAAATGTAATTTAAGAGTACTTATGGCTAAACAAAAAATAGACACTATTCAAGAATTAATGAAAAAATCAGGATTAAGCAGAAATGCTATTAATAATATATACAGAGAAGAAAAACTTGAAGGTACTAAATTAGAAACTTTTATTAAACTTTGTGATGTGTTTGATTGTCAACTTTCAGATATAATCGAATATGTTCCAGATGAAAATTAGCAAGTTACAACTTTAGTAATGTTCAATAGGGTATTTTTTAAAAAATTAAACTTGCATTATATTTTTAATTTTTGTTATAATAATTATAGAAATGCCTTTAGCCGTCTAATCACCATCTTTTTTAAATGATAATCACACGGCTAGATCATTTTTATTAAGTTTATTTTTTTTACAGTTTTAGCAAATCATTTGCATATGACTGCCAATCTATGCAATGTATATCAGTTCCTGTTATCCCCAGGGACTGATATATTTTTTTGAACATTTCTTCAATAGATTGAGTCATTTTTGATTTGCTGAAGCATTTGGTTAAATACTTGTCCCAATGATAAATGTCTAGCCGATTCTCGACTAGTTCATATCCTATATTGATTATAGTTTTAAGGACTGTTGACTTACTCAATTCTAAAACTGTTGATAACTTTTCAATTAATTTTCTAGCATCTTCTATAGAAAAATAAGTATTCTGTCTATTATAATTCTTTCTGTCAAAATTTTTGACACGGTAATTTTCAATTTCTTCCTGCAATGCTAAATCATAGTATTCTTTTTGCAGGTCTAATATTATTTTTTCATAGTGCTTGCGTGCATAAAACTCTGGAGTTAATAACCACGGGAACATATACATATTATAATCCCATTTTCCATTTTCAGGGTTACGCATTTGTGTTACAACGATAAATGGTAGTCCATTTATCGTTATTTTTCTTAATTTCTGAATATGATAATTAACTGTTTGTCTTGTAATATGTAGCATCTTTGCTATACGTTCTTGAGAAGGATATGCACTCGCTTTACCTTTTTCCCAGATGTGTGAAAGTATACAATCTACTATTGCTTTAGCAGTAGGTTTTAATTTTAGGTCTAGGACTTGATTATAGTTGTATTTGTTTAAAGTAACCATTCATATCACCTACTTATATATTCAAATCTTTTAAAGGGTGATATTTAAGAAATTGTTCTTGTAGTTCTTTGTCGGTCAAGTCCAAATAAACCTGCGTTACTTCTATAGATGAATGTCCTAGTAGTTTAGATAATACATATATAGAACCACCATTTTTCAAAAACTGAATTGCAAAAGTAGCTCTCAATCTATGAGGGAATACATTATCAATATTTGCTTTTTTTGCTATTTTTTTAAGTTTAGTTTCGTATGACCCAATAGTCAGTTTAGTTCCCCTATTGGTAGGAAATAGCAAATCAGTTTGAAGATACAAATCTTTAAATTTAATCCAACGCTTTAAATCACTAGCAATTGTATGAGTTAGATATGCATATCTTTCACTTTTATTCTTAGTATCCTTTAAGATTATCGCTTTATTTCTAAAATCAACGTCTTGTTCTTTAATTGATAGAGTTTCCCCTACCCTTGCCCCAGTAGTAAGAAGTAATCTAGTAATAAGCCAATCCCTATATTCATGGAATTTTGTTGTATCAAACTCTTTAAGCAATATATCAATTTCTTTTTCTGTAAGTGCTTCTTTTTTTCTCTTTCTTTTCTTTAGATATTTAATATTTTTGATAGGATTTTTTCTCAGTTCTTCTTCTTCAACTAAAAAATTATAAAAAACTTTGATATTTCTGATATAATTATTGATAGTATTAGGGCTTATTTCTTTGCCTAGGTCTGTACGATTTTCAGGGCAATTTTTATCCATATTTGTAGTTTTAACAGTGTATTTTCCTCGTTCTTGTAAATATTGTATATACTGTCTTAAATGTGATGATCTAACTTCTAATGGTGTATCTATACCCAATTCATTTTCTAGGTAGTGGAAAAATAGATTGAGGGTTTGTTGATATGATTTGAGAGTTTTAGGAGATAAATTTTTAGAAGTGCAATATAACATAAAATCGTCTAGGTAAAACTTGTATTCTTTTGATTTAAGCATAGAAAATTCCTCCAATTAGTTTTTTAACTGATTGAAGGAATCTATTTCTAAAACTATGAAATATTTATTGGAATATCAAAGTATTAGTAGGTTTATTTTAGCAATGTCGAAAATCGTACAAACATTGAATTACCTATGTTTAACTAATTTGCTGTTCTATTCTTAATTTGTCTGCAATCATAGCTATAAATTCACTATTTGTTGGTTTGCCTTTACCGTTATGTACAGTATACCCTTTGAAAATACTAGATTTCCTTCAAACAGTTATTTATATGTTTATCGTAGTGTTATTAATAAATTAGTCGGTTTTCCTCATTATAAAACTAATTGGATTTAATGTCAATTAAATTGATGACATTATTTAAAATAAATTCTTTATCAATATATCTTTCTCTACATATTCCCCTGTTTCATTATCAGTAGCCCTCAATGTTATATTGGTATAACCTTTCGTATTATGCTTAATAGTACAAGTATCATTATCAACTACAGTTAATACATAATAATCAGAATTGCCACCATCAAACACTTCAAATGTAAAGTTAGCATCAACGGGACTACCATTTATCTTTTTAACTGCATTATATTCTTCTGTACTTCCCCAGAAGATAGTATCAACTCCATCAAGTTCATATGTTACTGTTTCTTGTTGTTCTTCTACAACTGTAATAGTATGTGTATCAAATATATTAGGCATATCTGTTATTTTAGCGACAATATTAACTTGTCCTAAAGCTAAAGCAGTAACTACTCCATTTTCATCAACTGTTGTAATAGAATTATCGCTAGTTTCCCAAGTTACATTTATTCCTTGCTGCTCTACCCCATCTTTATATACTTTAGCACTAAAATCAACTGTATTATTTTGTTGTACTTCTGTAATATCTTTTTCAACTATTTCAATAGTCCACTTGCTTAATCCTGCTGGTATTTCATTTTCTATATCATCACCTTCAGCAAATAAGTCCTTTTCTGCATATAAAGAAACAAGTCCGTTAATGGACTTGTCTATGCCAACAACTTTCCAAGCACTACCCATTTTTATAAATCTATCATTAATATTAATATCATAACCAGCAGGTATAGTTACTATAATTTTACCTTCTACAAGTGTTAAATACTGTCCTGTATCTGTATCCATTGTTTTAGTATCAACTATTGCAGGTATAGTTGTTAGTGTATCATTAATAATGAAGTTAATTTCAAATTGTATTTTTCTAACTATTGCTTTATCATATACATCATTAAAATTCGTTTCCTTGCTTATTACAAGCCATTTTTCATTCAAAGCATTAACTATACTGCCTTGTTTGACTAGTCCTATATCAACAAATAAATATTTTGTGTCATTACCCGTAGTATTTTCTATTTCTTTAAGAAAGCCAGTTGTTTCAGTTCCATCAACTACAATTGATACTCCATAATTTTTTAGATAATATCTAAATTGATTTTCAAGTGCATTAATCATGCTCTATCACTTCCATATATCTATTTAATTTAACGTTAAAATTTACTGTATATACTTCATAGAATGGATTTTCAACAGGTATTACTATATCGGCAGGATACCACGTTTGCATATTGTCATTACTATATAAAAAACTACTTTGCCACCCTTTTTTATCATCTATGAATAAACCCCTATTAATTATCCAACATTCTTCATTAGTATCTAAATCTTTCATCTTAAATAAATCAATCTTAATTCTTGTTAAAGGATAATTGTTTCTATTAGCAATTTCATATAATTGTGCTATGTATTCTCTATATTCTGGTAGTTTTTGATAACTAATTGTACCAAATCTATTTCTATTTGTTGCTATATGTTCAAGTTTTAATTTCTTTTTCATGCTATCACCTCACTAATTCTTATAAAATAATAATGCAACATTACTATATTCTTCATCACTTCCTGGAATAGTGGCAATTCTATTTTTTATTCTTTCTATTCTATCGTTTAAGTACTTAATTGCCTCGCTTGTTGTTGCAAATTCAGTTTCAACTTTTCTCATTAAGTCAACGTCATTTGCAACTGCTTCAAGAATATCAACTACTGTATAGAGTAAATCACGCTGCATAGTTGATTTATTATATGTGTCGTTAGCGTTTAGGTTGTTTTCTTGTAAAAACGTAGTATATTCTGCATCAGAAAAATATTCTTTGTTTGCTAGTTCTAGTTTTAAACGTTCTAATACTGTCATAGTATCAACTCCTTAATTTCTTGACTAATTAAAAAATTTATTGGCAGAAAAAAAGTAGGTTTACTAAGTGCAAAAAATCAAAAAAGGGGTAATTAAAAAAAGAAATAAGCATTAACGCCTATTTCTTAAATTCTTCATAGCATTTTCTAGTTCATCATCTACAATATGCGTATATATCATTGTTGTTGAAATATCAGAATGTCCTAATGCCTTTTGAACTAATCTAATATTTTTAGTTTCCCTCAGTAGATCGGTCGCAAAACTATGTCGTAAAGTATGTGGTGATACCTTCTTTTCAATACCTGCTTTTTTAGCATATTTGCTAATCATTTCCCTAATATCCCTTGCCACTAACTGTTTACCATTTCTATTAGTGAATACATATTCTGTTTTTCCTAATTTTTCAGCTTGTCTTTCTTTCCATAAACCTAGTATTTTCAACGTTTCATCATCTATCCATAGTATTCTGTCTTTTTTTCCTTTGCCTTCCACTACTTTAAGTTGACCAGTTAGTAGATTAATGTCAGCCCACTTCAAATTAATAAGTTCTGATAATCTTAATCCAGTATTTAGAGTTAATTTAATCATTGTTTTATTTCTTTGACTTGTAAAATATCTAGTATTAAATGTATTTAATAATATTTGCTGCTCTTGTTCTGTTAAAAATTCAGGTATTTTTCTTTTAGCCATGATAACCCACCTTTCATATTTTACCACCTATTTTATACATTATAGGTGGTTATTCACTTATATTATTATTATAAACTAAAATAAGTGATTTTACAAGTAAAAAAGGTGGTTATTCACATAATTTACTTCATAATACACATTAGAAAAAGTGAATCATATTAGCCCTAAATATCAATATATGATATTTAGGACTAACTTTCATGCTTATATCATACCTCTATTATGCTTTGGGATTTATAATTTGTAACAGCGAATTATTTCACGTCCAATCCTACCGACCCACTGGTCAGTTTAGTTACATAAATGAACGATTATTCATTTATCTTATACTCTATATATTGTATTTGCTAAAATATAACAAACTATATATAGTGTATAATGCTATCTACTACATATAGTGTATCTATTCTATACCATCCACAATATCTTCCTTTAATCTTCCTTTATTCTCTTAATTTCTACATCAACATTATCTGTGAGTGGCGACTTCTCTATATATGATTTCAAACTAATAGCCCCATCATTGTATTGTTTGCTTAATTGTTCTATAACCTCGCTTGTATCTATAGGTCTATTAAAATTAAATTCAACATCTATATAATCATCATTAGCAAACTTGATACCTTGCTTATTTAATAATAATTTTATTTTCTCAAATCTTTCCTCAAAACCATCTCTTAAATAAACTTCTAATTCACGTGCCATATTATCTAAGTTTTGATAAAGTATCTTTAAACTAACTTCACTTACATTAGCTATATTGCTTTGTCCGAATACATGACTAGGCACACCTGATATTACTACAAGTTGCTCTATCAAAGCATTATAAAGCATCTTTATACTTTCGCTATCTAGATTAGCTACTGCATATTTGAATTCTCCGTCATCTAGATTTATAACATACCCTACTGCATCAGCATCAATAGCGCCTTCCACCCTCTGCCCTGTAGTATATGCCAATGGGTTCAAACTAAGTATAGTTATTGCATCATCCATTTTATTAAGTAGATACTCTATCTTATTCAGTATCGGCTTAATATCTTCAAGCAAACTACGCCCAAACAATTCATCTTCGCTGTTCTGTCCGTTCGTGTAGTGAATTGGTAGTCCCGTCAGATTAACTCTACTATCAACTAAAACATAGTTTCCACCTGCATTAGTCCATTTATTAACCTTATTCTCACTATATATAATATAATAGCTTATATTACTTAAACTATCTGTCCAGTGTTCAATAAATCCAACATATTCACCAAATTCATTATAAATAGGATATGAGTCCTCTGGTGCTATTAATTTACTTGTAATTTTACCTTTATCATAATATACATACTCATAAGCATCTCCATATGAGTTAAGGGTCTTAACTATTTTGTAATTGGTATTGTGAAATTTCCCACTTCTGAATACCTTGTTAAATTCTCTAATCATATCATCACTACCAGCCAATGATACTCTTTTACCCATTATATAACTGTTGTGAGTTCTTAATATACTCTTAGCTGTTTGTAGTATCATCTTAGATACTTTTAGTTCTTTATCTTTATATATTATATCTTCTCTATTCAATACTTCATGAAATTTTCCGTCCAAGTATTGCTTATTATTAAGTACATTAGCAATTCTACTCATATGATGTGCTTGTTGTACTTCTTCAATAAACCAATAAGGATTATTTGAATATTGGTTTTGAATATATTTTTCTAAACTCATATTATACCTCCTATTTCAAAACTAATATTTTCAACCAAAGTAGTATCTAAATCAATCTTATCTTTTTTAATTTTAGCCACAATATCACTCCTATCACACACTCTTATACCAAATACCCGTATCCATTCCCAACAACGCCATAGCAGTAGCCATTACTGCATCATCATGCCTACCCCTTATAGCACCCATTTTTTCACCACTAGCAATGAAAACTTTCATTTCCTCTAGCAAATACTTGCTATTAATCAATATTTGTCCTTCTTCAAATTTCTCTCTAAGCCCATTTATGAGAAGTGTCTTAGTTTTGCTATTAGTTACAAAACCTACCTTTTTCTTCGCTCTACCCCTAGCATCATATTCTTTGTGCTTGTGCATATTCTTATATTTGTAATCATACCTTAATTTTGATACTATTGTATGTCCTGCTGATGCTTTTTCTACAACTAGATAAGCATAATTGTAGTATTTTGCTATTTCATATACAACTTCTGCAAACTGGTGAGGTGCTATCTTATTATCACGAAATTCTGCGACTTGTACGCCTTCATCTGAAAATACTTCTATAACTGAATAGTCCTGTCCAACACCTTCTCCACTATCAACACCGATATAATATTTCATATCTATTTTTGATTTTTCCCAAATAAATAATGACTTGTTTAAGTACCTTTTAAGTACACTAGACAAGTCATTAAGTTTATTTCTTCCTATTGGTTTAGGTAAATATCTTAATCTTTCTAATATCTTTGCACTATCGAATATATTATTGCCCGTAACTAAAAATGCTTCAGTATCTGTCGCAGGAAATTCTTGTCTAAACTGCTCAAGTGAACTATTTGCTATCTTTAACCTACGCCATATCAACTGCTCTATAGTTGCACCTTTACTCATTAAATCCAATTCTTCAGCGTCAAGTTCACCCTTAGTTAGTAGTATGCCATTTCTATTTTTCCAAATTTTAACTGCGTTATCATAGTCCTTCTCAAACATTGACTTATTTTCATACCAATTCGCAAAATAAGGTTTATACATATTCTCGCCATTCTTTGCTTTCTGCCATAGTTCATGGAAATAGTTCATACCATTTGCAGTTGACTCAAGTACTATTTTTCCATCTGGAACAAGTGCCTGTTCTATCGCAAGTAATTGTTTTTCTATTGTATCCTTCATAAATGCCACTTCCGACAAATGTGCAAATTTCAAAGTAAGTCCCCTCGCAACATCTTTATTACCACAAGTCGCAACGATTATCCTGCTACCATTTACAAATTTCAATTCTTTTTTATTGTTATTAATTAATGCAGGTCTTAACGGTTTTGGAATAGTCCAGTACATCTGCTTCAACTTCTCAAATATACCTGTCGCACTATCTATAGAATAAGACATTAGCAAGCATGTAGAATGAGGTTGGGTAGTTGCTATCCACAATGAATAAGCAGTCATCAATACACTAAATCCAAGTTGTCTACTCTTTAATATAATATTATACTTATCAATATTTTTTATAAAATCAGATTGCAATTCATTTAACCTAAACGGTACTATCTTACCTTCTTTGTTTGCTATCTGCAAAAAACTTTCAATCCATAATCTGGGATTATCTAATATCTTTCTCAACTTCTCTGCATTAGTCATCTATATCATCAACCTTTATTCCTGCTAATAGTTCGTGTAATTCGTCCTTTTCATCTGCGAAAAACTCTTTACTGAAGTCCATGAGGAATTTTGCAGATTGAACATCGCCTTGCATAGCTTGTTCATAGAATTTATCGTAAAGTTTTTTTAGCTTGATAGTATGTTGCAACTTCATATAATACTTAATTGCACTTGTAACGTCAGGTTCAAGCAACCAATTTTCTATTGTATCCCAACCAACACCATTCAAGTGTCGCTCTGAAAATGCTTTAAAATCTTCTCTTTCACTTTCATCTGTACAATACCAAATCACAAATCTACCTTTTGTCTTGTTTGTACGTGCAAATATCTTTTGTTGTGCTAGTTTTTTAGGTTTTTTAGTTGGCATATTATTCACCTTCTTTCAAATATTTCGTCATATACTTCTGCAACGCTTGGTATTCAAATTCAATTATTTCAATTTTTTGTTGATTTTTTTTTGTTAATCGTTGACAATATTTTAATAATTGAATTATTTCGTTCATATCCTACTCCTCCTCAACAACATAAGATAACTATATATAATTATCAAATTTTACAATAATAAAAGGGTAACCATTTTCGGCTACCCTATATTGTTCTTTAATTTTTTTGTTAGCACGTATTCTTATTAAATCATAACTATCCAATATTTCCTGTAGTGATCTTTTAATTTGTTTTTCAATCTTAGTTTTATTATATTTCCATTTCAACCGATCAATAATTTCTTTCTCCATTACATATCCTTTTTCTTCTAAAATGCTAAAAATAACTCTAACTATCTCTAATGTTCTTTCATCACTAGATTTACTTGTTGTTCTATCCACTACCTTACCTTGTTTAGTTATCTTTTTATACTGTGGATACATTCTATCGGCAACTTCTTTACCTTCTGCACGATAAAACATCTCTCTACTTACACCTTTCATAGTATATTTGTTTTCTTTCCATTTCTTTCCTTGTTGTTCAATTTCAGCATATAGATTATATGTATATGAAGGTATAGAGAAGTAATTGATATGCTTATACTTATTCTTATTATCCTTTACATTAATATGTTTTGATTTATTCAATAAATCCTCTGGAATTTCTGTATCATCTATTTTGTTCAATAACTTATGATAAGCAAGTACAACTAATTTTTGTGATATTTTATTCAACGAATTAGCGCTTAAATTAAGTTTATCGGCTATATAACTTCTACTAGCAAAAAATAATACATTACCTTCTCCGTCAGTTAGTTTTTCATTATATATATTATCTAATGCTATCAAGTGCATTTGCTCTAAATATCTTAATATCCTTTTATTATTTTTATATGTTTGAGGACAATTTATCTCTAATTCTCCATTATGTATTGCCTTTAAATTTTCGATTAATATTTCTTTTTGTTCTTTTTGCCACTCTGTTTCCATAATCTCTAAATTAAACAATTCTTTAATAAAATTATATGTTTTAGGTCTACTCTTGAAATTTCCTAATCTTTCAATAATGCCAATAATATTATAAGAAACTCCACAACTATTACTATTGCAAGAATATATATAATTACCAGTTTTAGGATCTGGAAATATACTAGCACTTGGATTTTTGTCATTGTGGAATATACAATTAAAACTTCTATGGTTATCTATATTTAATAACTTTGCCAAATCTATTTTATAAATATAATCTAAAAATTGTTGTTGAGTTTCAAGTACTATTTTATTATTATCTTCTATATCTAATATAGATTTAAGGTACTTAATATTATGTTCTTTAATTGCTTGAATATTATAATTAACTTCTTTATCATCAGTAGGGGGGTTTTTGGGGTACCTAATATAATTAATATTATTTATATTATATTTATTAGGTACCCCTTTTCTCTCTAACCTTTTATCATACCATTTTTCACTATATTTATTCAATATATTTTCAACGTTTATTACACTATTATAATTCTCATATACAATACTTCTACCACCAAAATATATTCTATTTAGGTTTTTACAATGTTCATCACCAACAAATAGTTGATTTAATATATTTTGTATTGCTAATGCTTCATCAATATTAGTTATTATTTCATCTACAACAAACACTAATCTAAATTTGTGTTTTTTTTCTGTATGACTAAACGAAGTGTAAATAAAAGTAGGGACTATATCAATTTCCCTACTCTTATTAATTGCTTGTTCAATTGTCAATCCATCATCTACATCAACCATAAATACTTGTTGTTCTTGCCATTCATCTTGTTTTCTTCCACATATTGCAGGTTTGATGCTATATCCTTCAATAATCTTATTTGCTAATTCTTTTACACTTATTTCTACTACATTTTCTTCTCTACCTAATCTATTAACTATACTTCCTATTTCTTTCCCTGTAGGTTTATTATTGTATTTTAAATTATCAATCATACATTTTATTTTCATCTAATCTCTTCCTCCTAACTACACAATACTCATTTTCAAAAAATTCTTTCGTACTAATGCACTAGAAAAAATCTTTTTCTTGTTCAAACTTTTTGAGTTTATTTTGTTTAAATCTACCCCCACATTTATTTATTTTCTGTATTTTTTTCTGCTTTCTTTTTTAATCTTCTATCTCTTATTTCTAATGCTCTTTTAGAGTTTAGATATCTTATCCATTTTTCTAATACTTTGGGCTTTATTTCTCTATGACCTTTCTCCATCATATTTATATAATTTGATTTAAATCCTAATTCATTTGCAACTTCTTCTTGAGTTATATTTCGTAAAATTCTAATATATCGCAATTTTTCTCTATTCATAATATCCCTTCCTTTTGTGATTTTTTTGTAACTGGAAAACAAAATAAAAAAGCAAGGGGATTATCCCCTCACTCACTATGCAGTTGTTTTTCGTATTACTACAACACCATCATCGCTTAATAATTTAGTAGCATAGATCATATCAGTGAAAATACCAGTTCTTTTAAATTCTGGCTCTCTCTTTAATTCGATGTTTAGATCCTTTTTCATCATATATCCTAGTGCATTTTTCTTGATGATGAAAGATACACATTCCCCAGCATTATCATCATATGTACCATGATTAGCTATAAATACAGGTATTCCTCTGAAATATCCTAGTAGCCCATTTCTTACTATACCATTATTAGCCGTTGAAGTAGTATTTATTGCACTTGTAAAAGATTCCATGCTATAAAATGAAGGTACTAAATATGAGTGTACAACTATTCCTGCATAGGTATCTACATCTAAATCATCACCAAATAGCATATTTGCAGTATCTAATTCAGTTTCGGTTATTGCTTTAGCATTAGCAGTTGGTGATACTAGAGTTGATGTTTTAGCTTCAGTGATTAAGTCCTCATCAAGTTTTCTAGCGAACAATTGTGCTTGTTGTGATGCACCTTCTTCAATTTGATTTCCTAATGCAGTTTTATTTTCAATATCATACACAAGGAAACCATGTGCAACTTGTTTGATTGTTGCAGTTGAAGAAGTTTGCTTTAATTCTTCTGTTGTAATTACTTCACCTTTAGTAAGTTCAACAGGTTTATTCGTTGCTAAACTCCACTGTGGGAATAGTATAGTTTCCCCTACCGATCTAAACCCGTCAATTTCCCCTACATTTTTAGCAAGTTGTAATACTTTTACTTTTGAGTCAAATTTCTCTCTCACCATACCTGCGTACACTTGTGGCTTTAAAAAACTCATATTATCAATCCTTTCTTATTTTTTAAATTAAAAAGGGGTCATGACGACCCCATATATAAAAAGCACCTATCACATCATGTAATAAGTGCTTATTTTGACAACTTACTATATAGTTCAGGATTATTTTCAAATAGATTCATTCTTTCAATATAACCCATTTTAGCAAATTGTTCTTTAGTAATACCATCATTATTCTTCTTGTTTGTTGGCTTATATGAATTGTTGAGCATATGCTTGTTTAGAACTTCTGATAGTTCATTTACAACGCTTTCAATATCTTCTCCTGTACTTAAAAATTTTGCTAATTCTGATGGTAGTTGATTCTTTTCAAGTGTTTCTCTTATTTTGAACTCTCTTTCTTTTGCAAGTAACTCTTGCTCTTTCTTTTCGAGTTCGAGTTCTTTTTCTGATTTTTCAGGTGGTAACTTACTTTCTAGTTCTTTGACTTTTTTCACATATTCAGTTCTAACCTTGTCAGTTTCACTCTGAAGTAGTTTTGTTACTTCTTCTTTAGTATAGTTATCTTTTTCTAAATCAAACATAATAAAATCCTCCTTCTAGTTGCTTGATATTAGCCCTTTTTCAAGTTCTAACACTAACACTCTATTATTTTTTTTAGTTTTACTAGTTTTTCATGCGATAGATTTTTTCTTTGTGCAATATAGTGTGATAGCATAGAATTTGATACTCCTAATTGTTTAGCAACATATCTATACTTCACACCGTTTTTTCTAACATAATCAATTAATTTTTTTCGTAAATCATTCACAAAGCTATCACACCCCTTTTTTTAGTCAATTAATTTTGACTTAGCATCAAAAAATATATAAAACCCCTAAAAGGGGTATTATTGTAAAAAGAAAGTGCAACGCATCAATTCCCGTTGCTCAGCCATTTTTTCTTTTTTTTTTGGAGGAGGAGGTGGGACTCGAACCCACATCAAAATGGCAAAATTTCCGTATGTCTAAACCTTTAAAAATTGAAAAAAATAGGAGGTAATATGTTTACAAAAATAAACTCTAAAGCAAACATCTAATTTGTATTAGATACTTGATTTAGAGTTTATTTATACCCCCTTCTATATATAGCGACTTTTAAGGGTAAATACATAACTTTTTTATAAAAATTTTTGTATTTTTTTATTTTTTATATATATCCTTCTCACTAATAGGGACAATTCAAACTAAAGTCAAGTAATTT
>Ga0182240_100429_pt1 | contig 13855 bp, 11 predicted proteins | sample hydfrates4_PW_90_FD_145594 | JGI IMG/M metagenome (GOLD analysis project Ga0182240, IMG submission 145594) | Subsurface microbial communities from deep shales in Texas, USA - hydraulic fracturing test 4_PW_90 | ecosystem: Environmental > Aquatic > Deep subsurface > Shale gas/oil reservoir >...
TTCTACTTCTTTTAGCTTTTCAACCAGCGGTAATAGTACATCAACGTCATGTACATTTGCAGGTAGGACAATGGACAATAATGGTACTGGTCCTTGGCTGGAACGACTGATAATAGTATGTTTTCTGTAACCAACAAAATATCTATTCATGTTAGTTTTATTCCTTTGAACGCCTACTGCCGCATCGGGATCAGTAAAGGTTTCTGGACAGTCACAACTCTTCTTATCCTGGCAGTTGCAACGTTTTCTCTTTGGCCCGGCAGTATTGGCATAAAGAGGGCGAGAATCAATGGATGTTAAGTTGGTATCAAGAAAACCATCGATTCTAAGAGCTTGAGCTATAAAGTGAAACATAATCTGGTAAAAACGCTCTATACCAACCTTTTTGCGAAAATCACTCATACAATTATGTGATGGAACATCTTTGGGTGATGGTGCAGCAATAAAGTTCCTGTAATCTTGGTTCTTAGGGTCTTTAAGCATCCTTTCCAAGTGCCGGTAGGAGGTGATTTCCGGCTTTATAAAGTACAAGTAATGGGCACGAAATTGAGTAATCGGCCGTTTTGGTGGTCGTCCTCCCTCTTTATAGAGGGGAAGAATAAGTTCGTCAACTATGCTGTCATCTACAAAATCTAGATAATCAATCAGTTCCTTATCAAAGCCAAGTGTGTTATAATAGACCATGGGTAATAGATCCAATTGAATTACCTGCGTCAATTTTGATGCACCTCGCTTGGTTTTGGTATTATTTCGCTTAAATATACTTCAACCAGCGATGGTGCATTTCCTATTTGTTTAGAAAAAATATTTGTGTGAAATTACTTTTCGAACACGCTCAATAAATAGATTCTCGGATGAACGGGTTGGGAAATGATATTTCAATATCAACCGAAGGGGCAAAGGTTCAAAGCAACCTGAAACTCTCAGGTATCACCTTGATTCTTGGTGATGGAAACCATCCCGGGACGAACCTCTGGAGAGACCTGCAAAAATCAGGCGCCGAAGGAGTAATTCTCTCAGGCAAAAGGACAGAGGAGGAGAAGCGGAAAATGATTTGCGTTCTCTTTGCTTTTTTCCAGAGGTCAAGGTTTTATACCTTGCTTTTTTTATTTTTTCCATATTTTTAGAGAGGGGATGAGACGGAAAATATACTTAAAAAAATTTTTCTATGGGTTAAAAAATTTTAATATTAAAGCCAGGGAGGGTTCTAAAATGAGAGTTATTGTTACCGACGCTCTATCGAATAAGGGAATTGAAAGATTACGACAAGAATTAGAAGTTGATGTAGAGCTAGAATTAGATGAAGACGAACTTTGTGAAAAAATAAAAGGTTATGATGCTTTAGTTGTTAGAAGTGGAACACAAGTAACTGAAAAAGTAATCAACGCAGCAGATAAATTAAAGGTTATTGGAAGGGCAGGAGTTGGAGTAGATAATATTGATCTTGCAGCAGCTACACGAAAGGGAATTTTGGTAATAAATGCACCAGAAGGAAATACAATAGCTGCGGCAGAACATACTGTGGCCATGATACTTTCCTTGTCTAGAAATATTCCTGAGGCTAACTATTCTTTAAAAAAAGGCAAATGGGAACGAAAAAAATTTATGGGTGTTGAGGTCAAAGGGAAGGTATTGGGTATAATCGGACTAGGAAGAATAGGATACGAAGTAGCAAAAAGAGCCAAAGGTATGGAAATGAAAGTAATAGGATTTGATCCTTACATTACTAATGAAGAAGCACAAAAGCGAGGTATTGATATTGTTGATTTTAAAACACTGATTACAACATCTGACTATATCACTATTCATGCACCTTTAACTGACAAGACAAGGCATCTATTAGGTGAAGAAGAGTTTGCTTTAATGAAAGAAGGGGTAAGAATTATAAACTGTGCAAGGGGAGGCATTGTAGACGAAGAAGCATTATTCAATGCAATGCAAGAAAGTAAAGTAGCCGGAGCTGCTATTGATGTTTTTGAAGAAGAACCTCCTGTAGGAAATAAGTTGCTGGAATTAGATAATGTAATAGTTACTCCTCATTTGGGAGCATCTACTGCTGAAGCTCAAGTTAATGTTGCAGTTGATGTAGCTGAGTCGATCATACAATTGCTGAACAATGGAAGCGTAAAAAATGCTGTTAATATGTCACCTATAAGCATGGAAGAATGGAATTACCTCAGACCTTTTATGAATTTAGCTGAAAAACTGGGTAAATTCTATGCCCAATTTAAAAATGGTAGAATCTATAAAGTTGAAATGAATTATCAAGGGGAAATTACAGAGCACCAGACATCTTTAATAATGTCTTCAGCTCTTAAAGGAATATTAAATACCATTCTTCAAGAACCGGTAAATATAATAAATGCTTCTCAAGTGGCAAGAGAAAGAGGAATAAAAGTTAGTGAGAGTTATAGCCGAGAGATTGAGGATTATAGTAACTTAATTACTTTAAGAGTATATTCAGACAAAAATACCGGAGAAGTTAGAGGGACAATTTTTAGTAAGAAGAATGCTAGAATTGTTAATATCGATGATTTTAATATTGATTTAATACCTGACGGGTATATATTGCTGGCATACCATAAGGACCAACCAGGTATTATTGGTAAAGTTAGCTCACTCTTAGGTAAAAATGATGTAAATATAGCTGCTATGCAGGTAGGGCGAAAAAATATTGGGGGAGAAGCTCTAATGGCTTTGACGGTAGATGAATTTGTTCCCGAAACAGTACTCAAAGAAATAACTGAAATTCAAGGAATAAAAGATATAAAGTTTGTCACATTTTAAGTTGTTTAGGTAAAAAGTTATTAATTGAGAGGATGAAACCAAATGAATGAAAGAGTTTTTAATTTTTATGCTGGCCCTGCAACATTACCGTTATCTGTTTTAGAACAAGCGAAGGAAGAAATGCTAAATTATAACGGTACTGGTATGTCCATCATTGAAATCAGTCATCGCTCCAAAGATTTTGAAAAAGTAATTTTTGAAGCAGAAGCATTAATGAAGGAACTTTTAGGAATTGGAGATGATTTTAAAGTTTTATTCTTGCAAGGTGGTGCAAGTACCCAATTTTTCATGATACCCATGAATTTTTTATATGAAGGAAAAACTGCGGAATATATACTCACAGGAAGTTGGTCGGAAAAAGCATTAAAGGAAGCACAAATGATCGGAAAAGTCCACGTAGCTGCTTCTACTAAGGAAGAAAATTATAAACGTATTCCTTCAATGAATGAAATTATCTTAGGCGAAAATCCTGCATATGTTCATATTACTTCAAATAACACTATTTTTGGTACCCAGTGGCAGCAATTTCCCGATGTTCGTGATATTCCTTTGGTAGCAGATATGTCGTCTGATTTACTCAGCAGGGCTTTTGATGTTTCAAAATTTGATCTTATTTATGCTGGTGCTCAAAAAAATCTAGGGCCTTCAGGAGTTACTATTGTCATAATTCGCAAGGAGTTTTTAAAGAAAGCAAAGGCTCCCGGAAATACTATGTTAAAATACAGTACTCACGTAGAAAAAGATTCATTATATAATACTCCCCCTTCCTTTGCTATTTATATTGTGAACCTGGTATTAAAGTGGATAAAGGAAAATGGTGGCTTAGCCGAAATGGAAAAAATCAATAAAGAAAAGGCGGGTATTATTTACGATGCAATAGATACCAGCGGTGGCTACTATAAAGGTCATGCAGAAAAAGGCAGCCGATCATTGATGAACATTACTTTTACCATGGCCAACTCTGAATTGGAAAAAATCTTCGTGGAAGAAGCAACTGCCCAAGGGCTAATAGGTCTAAAAGGACACCGTTCTGTAGGAGGTTTAAGGGCATCTCTTTATAACGCTATGACCTTAGAAGGTTGTAAAGCTCTGAGAGAGTTCATGAAGGAATTTCAAAGAAAAAACGGCTAGAAAGTCCAATATAGAAAAGCTTGGATAGAAACAATATCACAGATTAATAACACATATACTAAAATAGTTTGACTTAGAGAGAGTAGTTTGCTAGAATGATATGGGAAAAGTTAATATTAATATCAAGAAGAGGCACGCCGGCTTCTCACCTTATGGCGCTTTTTAAAAAGTTGCTTATAAGGTTCAACTGGACTCATGATATTCATGTGTATTTTTAGGCGGGTACTCTTCACCTGCTTTTTTTATTGCATAAAAGTAGGGGAATATATTCGGAGGTGACATAAGATTAACAAGGAAACCAGAGTTAATGAAGCTATTCGAGCCCGTGAAATAAGGCTGATTAGTGAAACAGGGGAACAGCTAGGAATAGTTTCTGTGAAAGAAGGGCTAGGTATTGCTCAGGAGAAAGGATTGGATCTAGTTGAAGTAGCACCCAATGCTAGGCCACCTGTCTGCAAAATTATGGATTATGGCAAATACAAATACGAGCAAAGCAAAAAAGAAAAAGAAGCTCGCAAAAAGCAAAAAGTAATTACTATAAAAGAATTAAAACTCAGGTTAAAAATTGAGGAACATGATTTTCAAGTTAAAGTAAGAAATGCTATTCGTTTCCTTACAAAAGGAGATAAAGTAAAAGTTACTATCATGTTTCGTGGCAGAGAAATTGCGCACCCTGACTTGGGCAAAGAACTCTGCGAAAAATTTGCGAACGAATTAGTTGAGTATGCGAAGATTGAAAAAGAACCTAAGGTTGAAGGAAGAAACATGATAATGGTTCTAGCACCTAAACAGTAATAAGGGGGGATATGTATGCCAAAAATGAAAACACACAGAGGTGCAGCTAAAAGATTTAAACGCACCGCAACTGGAAAAATTAAGCGTAAAAAAGCTTATAAAAGTCATATTTTGGGTAAAAAGACTGCTAAGAGAAAGCGTAATTTACGTAAAAGTGGCTTAGTAAATAGTGCTGATGAAAAAAGAATTAATAAGTTAATTCCGTAACTTAAAATAGTATTAGTAGAGGAGGTAGTAATAATGCCAAGAATTAAACGAGGGGTAACAGCTCGTAAAAGACATAAAAAGATACTTAAGCTTGCAAAAGGCTATTATGGGGCTAAATCAAAGATTTTTCGTCCTGCTAACCAGCAGGTTATGAAGTCCCTGGCTTATGCTTATGCTCATCGTAAAAAGAAAAAAGGTGACTTTAGAAAACTATGGATTGCCAGGATTAACGCTGCTGCCAGAATGAATGGTTTATCTTATAGTCGTTTTATAAACGGGTTAAAGCAAGCTGGTATAGAAATAAATCGTAAAATGCTAGCTGATATGGCTGTAAATGATAGCGAAGCCTTTAGCAGGCTTGTTCAAAAAGTAAAAGAACAGATGTAACTTTTTAAAGGCGGCCTTTAGGTCGTCTTTATTGTATAGTTCTTTTTGATTTTGTAAAGATATAAGTAAATTGCTTTTAAAGGTGTTGGAGTTTATGGAAGAAAAAATTATGCGTCATCTAACTCCTCCCAGGATTTTAGTATTGGGTTTTATTGTACTTATAACCATAGGGAGTGTTCTCTTAAGTTTGCCATTTGCCACTGAAAGCGGTATTCCTCTTAGTCCTATTGATGCACTTTTTACTGCGACTTCTGCTACGGCAGTGACGGGACTAATTGTGGTTGATACGGCACAAACCTTCTCAACCTTTGGTGAACTTGTGATTTTAACATTGATTCAAATTGGTGGTCTGGGATTTATGACAATTTCAACACTACTTGCTCTTGCAATTGGTAAGAAAATTTCCTTTAGGGAAAGGCTGGTTATGAAAGAGGAAATAAATGGTCTTACATTGGGAGGAATAGTTAAACTAACTAAGGTTATTTTATTGCTGACATTTTCATTGGAAGGGATAAGCACCTTTATACTCGGCTTATACTGGTCCAAACAATACGGTTTGGCTAAGGGTTTTTACTTAGGTCTCTTTCATTCAATTTCTGCTTTCTGCAATGCAGGTTTTGACTTGTTTTCCAAAAGCCTGGTAGATTATAAGGGTGATATTTTAGTTAATTTGGTCATTATTATTCTCTTTGTGCTGGGTGGATTGGGCTTTACAGTTATCGCAGATATTTTGACACATGAGAAGTGGAGTAAGTTTTCCCTACATAGCAAGTTAGTATTAGCGATAACAGGTTTTCTTTTATTATTTGGTTTTGCTGCAGTGTTTATTTTTGAATTCAATAATTCCCTTGTGGGAATGCCATTAAAGGATAAAATACTGGCAAGTATTTTTCAAGGCGCTACACCTAGAACTGCCGGTTTTAATACTTTACCTATAGATGAATTACGTTTTTCGACTATCTTTCTAATTATGTTTTTAATGTTTATTGGAGCTTCTTCCGGTTCTACAGGGGGCGGGGTAAAAATTACTACTGTAGGTACTATAATGCTGGCGGTTTTTTCAACTGTTAGAGATCAGGAAGAAACGGTAGTTTTTGGGCGAAAAATACCTGAAGACATTATTTTAAAATCAGTAGCCATTGTTGTAATATCTTTAGGGTGGATAGTGTTAGTAAGTTTAATTTTACTAGTAACTGAAAACGCTCCCTTTGAAGTAATAATATTTGAGGTGTTTTCGGCATTTGGCACCGTAGGATTAAGTATGGGTTTAACCTCCCAACTTACGTTAGTGGGAAAAATAGTGATATTAATAACAATGCTTATAGGACGTGTTGGCCCGTTAACCCTGGCTTTTGCAATTTTTGAAAGGTCTTCAGCAAATAACCTTCATTATCCTGAAGAAAAGATAATGGTTGGATAGGGGGAATTTAATCTTGAAAAGAAAAGAATTTGCTATAATTGGCCTTGGCAGGTTTGGCATGAGCTTAGCTTGCAGCCTTACTGAACTAGGTCATCAAGTTTTAGCACTTGACCTTTCCAAAGAAAAAGTCCAAGAAGCGTCAGAAATAGTTTCCCACGCAATCCAGATTGATGCAATGGATGAAGGAGCTCTGAAAGATGTGGGAATCCGTAATTTCGAAACTGTAATTGTAGCAATAGGACAGGATATTGAGGCCAGCATTCTTGTTACAATGACCCTCAAGGACTTGGGAGTAAAGAACGTTTATACGAAGGCAATGAATAACAGGCATCAAAAGGTCTTAGAAAAAATAGGTGCAGACAAAGTAATAAATCCAGAAAGGGATATGGCTGAGAGACTTGCTCATCATTTAGTGGCTCATAACTTCCTTGATTACATAGAACTGTCTTCGGAATATGGCTTAATGGAGATGCGTCCTCCAAGCAATATGGTAGGAAAAACACTTAAAGAAATAAACTTGAGGAAAAAAGCAGGTGTAAGTATTATTGCCATTAAAAAAGAGGGAGAAATAGTTACTGCTCCAGGTGGTAATCAATTAATTGAAAAAGATGATGTTCTTGTAGCAATAGGTTCCTATGATAATTTTGAAAAACTTCAGGAAGGGGAATAAAAATAGTTTGACTAAAAATATAATTTCTCAACATAACCCTTTGGTTAAATATGTAAAAAGTTTACATGATAAAAAAGGTAGGAAAAAAGCAGGTGCTTTTCTGGTTGAGGGAATCCGAAATGTTAAAGAAGCTTTGCTTCATGGGGCTAGTATTGAAAGAATTTTGGTAGCAGAAGGCAAATTTAAAGAAATGGAAGAAATAAATGATTTACTATCAGATCAAGAGATAATTACCTTACCTGATAATGTATTCAAAAAAATCTCTACAACAGTTACACCGCAAGGAATTATCCTCGTAGCTAAAATTAATGAACTTGATATGGAAAATATCCAAAAATTAAAGAGTAAACTAATTGTGGCGGTAGATTCTTTGCAGGATCCGGGCAACCTGGGTACTATTATCCGAACAAGTAGTGCGGCTAATGTAGGTGCAGTTCTTATCGGAAAAGGAAGTGTTGATCCCTACAGCCCTAAAGTTGTTAGATCCACAATGGGTTCAATATTTCAGGTTCCTATTATTAGTTTGGAAGACCTGGCTGAGGCACTCCGGTGGTTAAAAAATAACTATTCTTTCAAAGTTATAGTAGGTGATTTGGAAGCTAGTGATTATTATTATGAAGAGAATTTAACAGGTAACACAGTAATTGTTATAGGAAATGAAAATAGAGGACCCAGTAAAAGTATCTTAGATATTGCAGATAAATCTGTTAAAATTCCGCTATTAGGACGAACCGAATCTTTGAATGCAAGTGTTGCAGCAAGTATTTTGATATATGAAAGTGTAAGGCAGAGAATGCTTTCCCAGAGTTGACGAAATTATTATACTTTGCCTTCGTTTTAAACGAAAGACCGTGTACTTTTCTTGTCTTTAAAGATACCTTATGTTATAATACCCGTGAGTAAATAACTTACTATAAGAAAGGTAGTGGTGCCCTGTGATTGTTTCTGCCGAAGTCCTTTGGAGAATATTTGAAAAAACCGGTTCAATTGCAGTTTACATGCTATACAGGAAGTTGATCTTGCAGTAAAAACAGGGTACACAAATGTTATATTAAATCGGTAATCGTCAATAATATTTTTCAGGGAGGCAAAATGATTTAATCCTGCTTTGGTCAAACAGATAAACTCCCGGATTGGCCTCTCTAGGATGCTTTTCGTTTTAGTAGTAGTAATTTTCACTTTGTGAAGATTAATATGTTAGTGTAGCTGAAAAGCTTTCGTCCCTTTGAGGCGAAAGCTTTATCATTATTTATAACCTGTGAGAACAGCTAGGCGAGGGGGTATAGAATTGAAGGAAAAACTCGAAAAAATTAAACAAGAGGCTCATGATTTGATTAAGAAGGCTCCTGATTTGGACAACCTTGAAAAATTACGCGTCAAGTATCTGGGTAAAAAAGGTGAACTCACTTCAGTATTGCGCGGTATGGGTAAATTAAGTCCGGAAGAAAGACCTGTTGTCGGCAAGCTTGCCAATGAAATTAGAGACTTTTTAGAAGCGGAAATTTCAAAAAGCATGGCAGAGCTAAAAAGACGTGAAGAATCACAGCGGCTTGAAGGAGAAAAGATTGATGTAACACTACCTGGCTATAATTTTGGTAAAGGAAGTTTACACCCTGTAACCCAAGTGCTGGAAGAAATTAAAGAAATTTTCCACGGGTTGGGTTATTCAGTAGAAGAAGGACCTGAAATTGAACTTGATTACTATAATTTTGAAGCCTTAAATCTACCTAAAGATCATCCTGCCAGGGATATGCAGGATTCATTTTACATAACTCCTGAAGTTCTATTAAGGACACATACATCACCTGTGCAGGTCAGAGTAATGGAAAAGAGAAATCCTGAAATACCCATTCGAATAATAGCTCCCGGAAGAGTATATCGCAGGGACGACGATGCAACTCACTCACCTATGTTTCACCAGGTTGAGGGATTGGTCATTGACAAGAAAATAACCTTTGGAGATTTAAAGGGTACTTTGCTTGCATTTGCCAGGGGAATGTTTGGTGAAAAACAGCAAATACGCTTACGACCTAGTTACTTCCCATTTACAGAACCAAGTGCGGAAGTAGACATTTCATGTATAATGTGTAACGGTTCAGGATGCAGAGTGTGCTCTCAAACAGGCTGGCTGGAGATATTGGGAAGTGGAATGGTGCATCCTCATGTTCTTGAAATGTCCGGTTATGATCCAGAAAAAGTAACCGGCTTCGCTTTTGGAATGGGTGTAGAAAGAATAGCAATGCTTAAATACGGTATTGATGATTTACGTTTACTATTTGACAACGACTTAAGATTTTTACAGCAGTTTTAGTAAGGGAGGTAGCGATCTTTGAGAGTTTCATATAACTGGCTAAAGGATCTGGTTAAAATTGATATATCACCTGAAAAACTGAGTCATGCTCTTACCATGGTCGGATTAGAAGTTGAAGGTGAGGAAAAGCTTGGAGAAGAAATAAATAATGTTGTAATAGGTTATGTGAAAAAAGTGGAATCTCATCCGAATGCAGATAAACTTTCCGTATGTTTGGTAGATGTAGGAAAAGAAGAGGATTTCCAAATTATTTGTGGTGCTTCCAATGTAAGGGAGGGACAAAAAGTACCTGTTGCCATTCCAGGAGCTAAATTACCTGGGGGTATGAAAATTAAAAAGGCAAAAATTCGTGGTGTGGAATCACGAGGGATGATTTGTTCAGCTCAAGAATTGGGAATTGATGATGTTTTAATTCCTGAAAGCATTAAAAATGGTATCTGGGTTTTAGATGATGGGGCACCTGTAGGGGGAGACTTTAAGGAATATTCTTCATTAAATGATATTGTCTTTGAAATAGGTTTAACTCCCAATAGAGCTGATTGTTTAAGTATGATAAATGTAGCAAGGGAAGTAAAAGCAATAACAGGGGCTGGATTGCAGCTCCCAAAAGTTGAATTTACTGAAACAGATACTCCCATCTCAGAAAAAGCAACTGTTGAGATTGAAGCACCTGATTTATGTGCACGTTATTCTGCACGCCTCATTGAAAATGTAAAAATTGGACCTTCTCCAGATTGGCTGCAAGCACGATTACGCTCATATGGTATCAGGTCAATTAATAATGTAGTTGATATTACAAACTATGTAATGCTTGAAACGGGACAACCCCTTCATGCATTTGATTATGACTTACTAGCCGAACATAGGATTATAGTTAGGCGTGCCAGGGAAAATGAGAAAATAACCACTTTAGATGGTGTGGAGAGGACTTTAACTTCCGATATGCTGGTAATTGCAGATGGAGAAAAACCAGTTGCAATTGCCGGTATAATGGGTGGTTACGATACGGAAGTAACGGGGAAAACTACCAATATCTTATTGGAATCTGCCCATTTTAATCCTGCAAATATTCGTCATTCCTCCAGAAAATTGGGCTTAAGGTCAGAGGCTTCCAACCGCTTTGAAAAGGGAGTTGATAGAGCAGGAACGGTAGATGCCGCAAACCGTGCTGCACAGCTTTTGGAAATGCTTGCTGACGGCAAAGTTGCCAAAGGTGTGTTGGATGAATATCATGATCCTGTTAAACCTGGCACCCTAGAGCTGAGAATAAAGAGGGCAAATGATATTTTAGGAACAAACTTAAATGAAGAATATATAATAGAATTGTTGGAGAGACTTTCCTTCGCAGTTGAAAAAGTAAAAGATGAGATTTTAAAAGTTGAAATACCTACATATAGACAGGATATTACAAGGGAAATTGACTTGGTCGAAGAAATAGCTCGGCTGCATGGTTATGATAAGATAGAAACTACGCTACCGGAAGGCGCTGCTGAACGGGTAATACGTCCTGCCAAACAAGTGGTACAGGATAAGGTAAGGAATGTTCTGGCTGCAACAGGCCTAGCAGAAGTTATTACTTATAGCTTTATTAGTCCAAATGCTTACGAAAAGTTAACTTTGGAAAGTGATAATGTTTTGAGAAATAGTATAGAAATCTCTAACCCTCTAAGTGAAGAACAAAGCGTAATGCGTACAACAATTGTACCCGGTTTACTTCAAACGGCTGCTAGAAACAACAATCGTAGAATTAACGACTTGGCAATCTTTGAGATAGGCAGAGTATTCCATCCATCTGCTGATAAACTGCCGCAAGAAAATACAATTGCTGCAGGGCTTGTAATGGGAGAAGATAAAATTGGTTGGCAATGGAAAAAAGTACCTAGAGATTTCTTCTACTGTAAAGGCATTTTGGAAAATTTACTTCAAAATCTTAATCTAGAAGCTAGCTATGAACCACTTACTGATAGGGAATATCTTCACCCTGGAAGAGCTGCACGTGTAAAGGTAGATGATAAAACTGTTGGCTATTTAGGTGAAGTGCATCCTCGAGTTATCGAAAATTTTGACTTAGTTGATAGAGCATGTGTTTTTGAAGTGAACCTTGATCTAATTGCAAATCTTTATGGAGAGAACAGAATGTATCAACCACTTCCAAAATACCCTGGTGTAACCAGAGATATGGCAATTGTAATTAAGGAGGAAATTCCTGCTGCTAAAGTTGAAGAACTCATTGAAAGATATGGTAAGCCTCTCATATCTCAAGTAAGACTGTTTGATGTTTACAGGGGAAAACAGGTTCCTGAAGGATATAAGAGCCTTGCGTATTCACTTTATTACCAGGCTGAAGATAGGACGTTAACAGATGAAGAGGTAGCAGCGATCCATGAAGATATTCAAAAGGAACTGGAAAAACAACTAGGGGCAAAATTGCGTTAAATTATGTTAACGAGTGTTTTAGATTTTGTTGAAGCGAGGTGCTTCTTATTGAGTGATTCCAAGGAGGCTGTAGTAAAGGTTACTGTAAATATACACGGGCAGGAATATACAATAAAAGGAAATGATTCCGAGGAATATATTAAAAAATTAGCAGATTATGTTGATGAGAAAATGCGAGAAATAGCTTCTAAGAATTCAAACTTACCTCCAATAAAAGTTGCTGTATTAGCTGCCTTGAACCTTGCAGATGAACTTCATAAAACGGCCCAGGAATATAAGTGGCTGTTGCAGTTAATTGAAGAGGAGAAAAAAACTTAAGCAGGCTCGGCATCCAATGTCGGGCTTTATTTCTATTATTAATGGGTGTTAATGGGAAAACTAAATAGCAAATATTTTGGAGGGTTTAGGGATGACAAATTTAGAGGTGGCATGGCTTTTAAATGAAATTGCAGATTTATTGGAAATAAAGGGAGAAAATATCTATAAAATTAGAGCATATCGTAAAGGAGCTAAAGCAATAAAAAACTTTAGCGGAGATCTTTTATTTCTTAGCAAACAGAAAAAATTACAGACTATACCAGGGGTAGGAAAAAGCATCGCCGAAAAAATTACGGAGATTGTGGAAACAGGTACTTCGAAATATTTGGAAGAATTGCAGAGAGAAATTCCCCCTGGCCTTAGAAAAATGATGAGAATACCGGGCTTGGGACCAAAGTCTGTATCAGTAATATATAAACATTTGGGGATTACATCGTTAGAGGAATTGGAAAGGGCTGCACGTTCAAGGCAAATTAGAAATTTACCTCGGATGGGCAGCAAGACAGAACTTGCTATTTTGCGGGGGATAGACCTCTTGAAAAGAGATTATGGAAAAACCCCAATAGGTACAGCGTTGCCAATTGCAAAATTTTTTAAAGAACAGTTGGAGAGTTTACCTGAAGTTAAAAAAATTGAGATAGCGGGAAGTTTACGACGAGGAAAAGAAATTGTTGGGGATATTGATTTAATAGTTGCAACTGAAAAACCGGAAACTGTAATAGATGTGTTCACAAAAAACCCCCAGGTTAAGGAAGTTATTGCCCAAGGAACCAAAAAAAGCAGTGTTTTTACATGGACCGGTGTTCAGGTTGATTTGCGTGCAGTAGAACCTGATAGCTTTTATACAGCCTTACATCACTTTACAGGCTCTCAAGAGCACAATTTAGCCCTTAGGGAGCATGGAAAAAATATCGGTATTAAAATTAATGAATATGGATTATTTACCACAGAAAAATTGTTTATGTTCAATGACGATGTTGAAGAAAAACTCCAAGTTAGTTCCGAAAAAGATATTTATAAAATATTGCAAATGCAGTATATACCTCCGGAATTAAGGGAGGACAATGGAGAGATAGAACTTGCCCTAAGAGGTGAACTGCCAAATCTTGTAGAAAAGAAGGATATTAAAGGCGACTTGCATATTCATACCAATTGGAGTGATGGGGTAAATTCCATAGAAGAAATTGTGGAACTTGCAGAAAAGAAAGAGTATCAATATATCGCAATTACCGATCATTCCCGAAATTTAAAAATAGCTGGGGGTTTGTCTGTAGAAAAACTGCTTAAGCAGCAGGAAATAATCAAGCAGATAAATAAATTTCAAAAGAAAATTAAAATTTTTTCCGGTTCAGAGGTAGATATTTTACCTGACGGGCGCTTGGATTATCCGGAT
>Ga0182240_100431_pt1 | contig 13733 bp, 17 predicted proteins | sample hydfrates4_PW_90_FD_145594 | JGI IMG/M metagenome (GOLD analysis project Ga0182240, IMG submission 145594) | Subsurface microbial communities from deep shales in Texas, USA - hydraulic fracturing test 4_PW_90 | ecosystem: Environmental > Aquatic > Deep subsurface > Shale gas/oil reservoir >...
GTATTATATTATTTAATTGAATAAAGTTAAAATTATAGGAATTTCTTATCAAGAGAGGTGGAGGGACTGGCCCTATGAAACCCGGCAACCAGGCAAAAGCCATGGTGCCAATTCCTGCAGGTGCCTTTTTGGTATCTGAAAGATAAGAAAGGCCTTTGTTAATATCTGAACAAACAAGGACCTTTCTTTCGAGAGGTCTTTTTTATTTTCTTAAAAAGGGAGAGGATATCATGAGAGAATATTTAAAAAATCACATATTAATCGGTGATGGTGCTATGGGGACCTATCTTTATCAGTTGGGCATCCCTGTAGGGATGAATTTCGAGGAGTTAAATTTGACAAATCCCGAATTAATAGCTAATGTCCATCGTCAATACATTGCTGCCGGCGCCAAGTTGATTCAAACAAATACATATATGGCAAACCGCGAAAAATTAGCCCGCTTTGGTTTGGAGGATAAACTTAAAGAAATAAACCGCGCAGCAGTGAGGATTGCAAAACAGGCAGCTAATTCAGATGTATTCGTGGCGGGTACTATTGGAGGAATGCGAGGCTTACGAGGAAAAGAACCTGATTTAAAAGAAATCACCGGCAATGTACAGGAACAGCTGGAAGTTTTCCTTGAGGAAAATGTGGATGCAGTGCTCTTTGAGACATATTTGGATTTGGAAGAATTACTTGCGGTTCTAAAGATAGCAAGGCAGAAAACCGAACTGCCCATTATCTGCCAGCTTTCAAGATACGAAGGTCTTGATTTAAGAGATGCCTTTACGCAATTGAAGGACGAAGGTGCCGATGTAGTGGGACTCAACTGCAGAACGGGCCCGCATAAGATCATTAAAGCATTTGAAAGGGTGCCCCTTTTACAGGATGTGTATTTTTCCGCTTATCCGAACGCGGGATTACCCGATTATGTAGATGGGCGGTACGAGTATGAGTCGACTCCGGAATACTTTGCCCAAAGTGCACTGCGTTTACGGGAGCAGGGGGTTCGTTTAATTGGCGGATGTTGCGGTACGACACCTGATCACATCCGTAAAATTGCCCAGGCGCTGAAAGATTTATCGCCTGTAACGGAAAAGCTTGTTGCAAATGGCAAGGATGAAAAGAAAAGATTACTGGTTGGAGAAAATTCAATTCCAAATGCTGAAAGCACCCGGCGGTGGATGAAGCCAACCCTGCCGGAATGTGTACAAAGACGCCATACGGTTATTGTAGAGTTGGATCCTCCGAGAAATCTGGATTATAAAGACTTTTTGTATGGCTGTCAGGCTTTGAAGGATGCGGGTGCGGATGCGGTGACTCTGGCAGACAATTCCCTGGCTATGATGAGGATGAGTAATATGGCTCTCGGCACCCTGGTTAAGGAAAGAATCGGTATCAGACCTCTTCTTCATGTGGCGTGCCGGGATCGCAATCTGATTGCCCAGCAGTCCCATCTCATGGGACTACATGCCCTGGGGATTGACCATGTTTTAGTTGTGACGGGAGATCCGACTCGTTTTGGTGATTTTCCGGGTGCTACCTCTGTTTATGACCTGAATTCCTTTGAAATGATCCGGTTGATTAAAGAAATGAACAAAGGGATCTCCTATTCGGGACAGCCCCTTGGAAGTGCTGCATCCTTTATAGTGGGAGGGGCATTTAATCCAAATGTCAAGAATTTAGATAAGGCAATTGAGCGTTTGGAAAAAAAGGTTGCCGCAGGGGCCGATTATATTATGACGCAGCCTGTTTATTCTACCGAACAAGTCGAGGAACTCTATCAGGCTACTAAACATATCGAAGTGCCGATTTTCGTTGGTGTTATGCCGCTCACTAGCTCACGAAACGCTGAATTTCTTCATAATGAGGTACCCGGAATCAGGCTATCCGATAAAGTGCGCGAGCGGATGTCACGGGTAAATGGCGAAGCAGCGCGCAGGGAAGGAGTTGAAATTGCCCGGGAAATTGTTGATGCGATAATTGAGCGGTTCAATGGAGTTTATTTGATTACTCCATTCTTAAGATATGAGATGACCGCAGAGCTGACAAAATATATAGTGAAAAAAACCTCTCCTACCTTCGGGAGGAGCTGGGAAGTATCATGAAGGTAATGGGGAAAGACGGCAAAATATATGTCAAAAAAAGAAGGATTTTTTCCCAGTACAGTTAATTATTTAATAGATTTAAAATTTAATCGTGAAGTCGAAAGGGCAAAATTCACGAAAGTAAGGCCGGTGATCCGGTGCTGATATCAAATAAATTAATTTTACAAATACCGGGGTTTTTAACCTCCGGTATTTGTCTTTGCAGCTGTTAGAGGAAATCATATTTCAGAAGAGGTTTCAAAGGCGTTAAGTGATGTTGTCATGAAAAATTACTATGCCGGTACTATTGATTGCATCCTTCAATAAACAGTTTTCACCTGAACTCTTTAGTAACAGTGTGCAGTTAATTTTAATTTCTATTTTTGTATATACCGGGCTAATTATTTTGGCGTGGTTATGGTGGAAATTTTTTAAAATTCCACAGGAAGAATTGAGATTTATTTTAATATTTGGGAACTTTCACACTGCCTGTTGTGATTTGGCTGGTTATTCTACTTATGAGGGAAACAGACAAAAAATCTGGTTTCCTAACCAGCTTAAATATCTTCTATGAAATGTCTAGATGTTACTATTTCTATCTTTCTAAAAAATCTTAACTTAAGTAAATGTTCATCGCCGGTAACAATACGCTTAGCTTTACCAGCAACGGCACATTCTAAAACCATATCATCTTTAGGATCTTCAGAGATAATTTTTAATTTTTCTTCTGGATAAACTAACGTTATCCAGGGAAAGTTTAATAATTTTTCTAATAATGCTAAACGTTTTCTCACAGATCCTAATCTTTCAAACTTTTTTCGGATTAATACTTTACTATATTCTTCAACTAATTCCGGACTTACGACAGGTTGAAATCTATTCATAATCCAACCATCAAGAATTGCAGCAGGATAACTTTTTTTACTCAACATGCCTGATATTAAGACATTAGTATCTATGACTACTCGCATGATCGTACTTCCTTTACTTCTTTTAACACATCCTCTTCAGTCAAACCGACTTTTTCTGCTTTTTTACGCATTTCATCTAATATACTTTTAACTTCCATTTGTTTTGCCTTTTCGGAAAGTTTTTTTAATTCTTCATATGATGAGTAACTAATTAGAACTCCTCTTGGTTTTGAGCGTGAAGAGATGATTACTACATCTTCATTTTTTTCAACTTCTCTAAGATACTTTCCTAATTGGGGACGTATTTTATCAATTCCAATAATCTTTTCCATAAAATATCTCTCCTTGTTATCATTAATCTTTACATTAATGATAATATCATTCTCTCCGTTAATCAAGTAATTTTATACATATGGCTCTGGCATATAAATATATTTCCGGCTTATCAGGAGATATCTTTTCTTTACAGGAATGCTCCTCTTTTGGGCATAAAAAAAGAGACTTATTCAGCCTCTATTACTTCTTTCTTTTCAATTAACTCGTCTTCCCTAAGAATTTTTAGCGTTGAAACCATCAAAATTTTTAATCAACAGTTAAGTGACCTGGAGGTCGATAAGTACGTTAAGAAATTGAAAAGTTTACAGATGATCAAATTAATGCTTTTGTACAACTTTAACAACAGCAAGAATTGCGGGATATCACCAATAATTTAAACAATGATGAGTTCAGCAAGGCAATGGAACTTGATTCTATTAGCGGTGGACCCATGAGGTAGGTAAAGGCATCAAGTGGTCAGTTGGCAATACTTGTATCCAGATAGCTTGACTTTTCATTTAAGCCTAGCATGAGCGGAACGAAATAAGTGCATTTACTAGAAATGCTGCTATATAGCTCCAGATAATGCTTTGAGTCATGGGAGAACCTAAAAAAAATAGTTTGGTTGACATTGACAGTCATTATCAATTAGCAAAAGAGGGAGGGTTATTATGAGTATCTTGGTGGTAGGTGGCGATAAATAAGGAAATATTCCGGATAAGCTTCAGAAAAGAGGTTTTGATAGAGTTTTTCATACATTTTAGTGGACGTAAAAAGGACATCTACGCTTTTTGAAAGCGTAGTTTTTTGTATGGGAAGAAAAATTCACTAATTCTTCAATATTATTTCAAAGTTTCATTACAAAGAGTTGTTAGAATGTAAGTAAATAAAAGGCACATAAAAAATAAACAAAGGAGGAAGTATAAATGAACAAAAAATTTATAGGTTTGCTGGTGATAGCTCTATTGGTGGTAATGGCTGTACCTGCATTTGCTGCAAATAACATAGCTGCAGAAGATGATGAACTAAAAGCGCTTTATGAAGAAATGTGGCAATTAAGACAAAAGATTGCAGAAAAAAGAGGTATAGAGCTACGGGAGTATAATGAAAATTTCTATCGTCAAATGTATGACTATTGCAATGGAATGATGGGTGGTTACGGAATGATGGGTGGCTACGGCATGATGGGGTGGTAATTCCTTAGATTACGGCAACTTAGCTGGTTGCCGTTTTTTTCGTGATTTTATACATTACGCTAGCAATAATATGAATATGAGGAAAAGAAGTGTGAATAGAAAATTATAAGGTTAAGAAGATAAAACCCGACAATCTTCTTCCTTCTTCGCAGATTAATGAAGCTAGTCTATCTGACACGAGTGAAACTGACGCTAGTGGTGCCGGAGATGGATCAGAGCAGGAAACAGCAAATGGACCAAATCGTAAAGAACTGAGCGTTAAAGAAAGTAGGAGAGAATTCCTGCAGGATTTTACAATAAATTGAGGCGCTCATAAGCTAACAGGCGCCTTTTTGTATCAAATATATTAATTTTCTTTTGTTTCATCATTTTCGTTTCCATGCTTCATATTTCTGTGCATAAAGAGGTGCATCAGGGGGCATAAAAGAATTAATATCCAGAAAAAGGGACTACTGCTGGTATCTCCCTGATGAATAAAGTACATTACAGCTAGTAGTGGCAAAATACAACACAGACTCATCAACCAGCCAAACTTACCCTTCAACATTATCACCTGCCTTAGTATTTGTAAAAATTTGCCTTAAATTTGGGAAAAATGCAGGGGTATTGCTCCGATAATCCAAATACTTCTCCCCGAATTCTTCAATAACTATTTTTTCTTCTTTTTTAGCAAGTCGAATGTAGCTTAGGGTTAAAACGGGCCACATAACTAAGGTGATTATGGTTGGCCACTGAATTAACATTCCGATAGTAACCAGGAAGAGCCCGGTATACTGCGGGTGTCTTACATATTTGTAGGGGACCGTTGTTACAAGTTCACCATCGGCTTTGTGAATGAACCACCACCCCCAGCCCATAATTCCGATACCCGCTCCCATAAAAATGCTGCCTATCTGGCATATGACAATTTTCATATTCTCTGAGACGCCAAGTAATGTCCCCAGTAAGTGTCCGTTGACATGTGAAAAGGGTTGAAATACAGGAAGCTGGTAGCCAAAATAGGAGGTCAGGATGTAAATTGTAAGTGGAAAACCGTACATTTCGGTAAAAAGTGCTACTATGAATGCACTGAAGACACCCATAGAACGCCATTCAAACTTTTTTCTGGGTTTTAAAAAACTGATAGCAAATAAAAGAAATATTGCTACATTTATTACCACAATGGGCCAAAAGCCATATTCATAAACCAAACAAATTCTCCTTTCTATAATACTGTACTGTAAAGGTAACACAGGATATTGAAGAATTTTTGAAGAGTTTATAAAAAAATTTAGAACTTTTTTTAGATGATGTCGAAAATCTTACTGTAAATTTTAAAAATCCTTCACTGTTTCTTCAATTTTTTGGTTTACATTATGAAGTATAAATTTTTTAGAAGTGAAGTGGAGGGATACTATGGAGAATTTGTTGTGGCTTGCTTTTTTGGCAGGAATATTTTCATTTTTGTCACCCTGTATAATACCTATGATTACGGTCTATTTCTCACTTATAACAGGAATGTCAGTGGAAGAACTGCAGCGTCAAAAGCATACTGCAGGATTTAGACGAAGAATTATGATGAGTACTGTTTTCTTTGTACTGGGATTTATTTTGATTTTCACACTGGCCGGTGGAGCGGCAGGTATTATAGGAAACATATTTAACCGTTACCTGCCTGTGTTAAATATCATCGGAGGTACCTTTATAATTTTCTTCGGATTAACTTTACTTGGAGTTTTTAAACCTCAATTTTTAGATAAGTTAAATCTTGAGGAGCGTGTTAATTTAAAAAAATTTCAGGCCAAGAATCGCTATTTGAACTCTTTTTTAATAGGTGTATTTTTTGCAATTGCTTGTTCCCACTGCATAGGACCTACATTATATTCAATGCTCATTTTAGCAGGTGCAACAGGAGCAGGAAGTACAGGAATGGTAATGATGTTTATTTTCTCTGTTGGATTGGCATTACCGTATATGGCGGTAGCATTTATAATTACCAGTCCTCAAGGGTTGTCTATCCTGAAAAGAATCTCAAAACACTATAAAATTGTTGCTGCAGTTACCGGTGGCATTATGATTATTTTTGGTTTCTTAATGCTTACGGGTCGCTTTACATTGATTACTTCATATATTCAGCAGTTGCTTCCCTATAGATTGCCTCTGGGTATGTAGTCAACAAACTTTTTTGAAACATGGCTCAGGAGGGGTTAGTATGAATGTTCCGTTTTGATGGTTGTAGCAGCGGTATTATTTACAGTAGCGCCATGGATTATCTAACATTAAAACCGCAGCGAATATAAGCTACGGCTTTTTGGAGTAACGAGCTTATATAAGTCTTGATTCGATTACATAAATTCTGTCCATAATGGAAACAACTATAGAGACTGAAGCTGCACTTACAATTTACAAGTTGTTAAATATGTACATGAAAAGTTGCAGTTTGAAAATCTAAAAAGTTCAGGAGGATTTTGTTAAAATATGACGAATATATCTTATCATTGTAAGTTTATCCTATAGCTAACCGTCGCTTAGCTCCTGGATTTTTTCAACTATCATTCAGGTGGAGTCTAAAACTCCATCTGATAGAAATTCACTTTATCAAACTACATAATTTAGAGAGGATGTTTAATTTATGAAGAAAATCATGCTAGGTCTTATGATGGTAGTTTTACTTTTTGGTATTCTTATTACAGGTTGTTCTTCATCATCAAATAACCGGGAAATGATGATGGATTATTCAGAAATGAGTAGTTATATGATGCAAAATCCGGAAACAATTATGAATCTCATGTCTTCACCTGAAAATAGAGATACAATGGTAGAAATAATGAGTTCTTCGGAAATGATGCCAATGATGATGGATTTGATGCATACTCCCGAAATGCAGTCTCAATTGATTAATATTATGAGTGATCAGAAAGTCCAGGAAGATATGTTTAAAATCATGTCAGATACTAAAATGACTGGATTTATGATGAATATGATGCATAACCCGGAAATACAATCACAAATGATTAGAATTATGAGTGATGAAAGTTTTAAAAAGGATATGCTTGAAATTATGTTTAATCCGGAAATGGAAGACTTTATGTTAGAGATGGTTTCAGATCCAAGAATGGAGAAGTTTTTGCAAAATTAGTAACCATTGAAAAAACTTAATTTTACAAACATAAATGCTGGATATGAAATTGTTTAGATTTACTTCATCATGTTATTACAATATCTTCAAAATTAATAGATATAATCTTATCTGAAGACAATTTTGTTCAATTTCTAATCCTCTTTTATAAAAAGTGCTACTCGCTTACCAGTAGCGCTTTTTTAATTTTTTTTATAACTTCTCTCCCCTAAAAAGCAGGCAAAAGTTTGCGCTTAGATTATAATATATTGACAATTGAAGGCAAGTACAATACTTTATAGATAAGAAATAATTATTGAAGGTTAAATTTGGGATGGAGAGAGGCGCATGTCTAAAAAGTCAATACAATTTCAGCTATTATTAAGTATGCTTTTAATTGGTATTATTTATGGCTTAACTTTTCATTATATAGTTATGCCTTTTATGCGTAATCAATTGCTGCATTGTATATTGATGGGCTTGCTGTTTGGAATATTTAACTTTTTTATCGCCCATATGTTTTTTGAAAAATTCGCTACTTTAAAAGAGACAAACAAATTTTTGCATGATGAACTTAAGACTGATAAGTTGACAGGGTTATTAAACAGAGCTTGTTTTGATAAAAATATTACAGAAATAAATAATGCAACACCTACTAGATTATAAGAAATATAACATTTGCCATAATAATGGTACTTCTTAAAGAAATACTGTTTTAAAAAATAAAAGATGGTATCTCATCGATACCATCTTAAAAAAGATTACCAACCCATCATACCATAACCACCCATCATTCCATTACAGTAATCATACATTTGTTGGAAGAAGCCTTCTTCGTATTTATTTCCACTCTTTTCAGCTATCTTTTGCTGCCCATACGGGTTATATGAATAATTAATTTTCTAAAAAAATCAAGTTATACTTGCTTAAATACAACTAATTCGATATACTTATGCTTAATTAAGAACTACTAATTCTATCGGATAAGTAATAATATATAAATTAAGGAGGTGTAAACTATGAATTTTAGTAATGAACAACTGGAAAGATATTCCCGCCATATTATTTTGAAGGATTTTGGACCGGAAGGGCAACACAAACTTTTAAACTCAAAAGTTCTTATTATCGGAGCGGGAGGTTTAGGTTCACCGGCAGCTATGTATCTTGCTGCTGCAGGAGTTGGTACTATAGGTATCGTGGATTTTGACAAAGTGGAATTGTCAAATCTGCAGAGGCAAATTATGCATTTTACAGGTGATGTAGAAAAATATAAAGTGCAGTCAGCCTGTGAAACCATCGGTCTTATTAACCCTGATATAAATGTTGTTACTTACAGGGAAAGGGTGGATTTGGAAAACATAGAGGATTTAATAACTGACAGAGATTACGATTTTATTATAGACGGCACCGATAACTTTGCAGCAAAATTTTTAATTAATGATGCATGTGTGAAACTCAGAAAACCTTTTGTCCATGCCGGAATAATACGGTTTGAAGGGCAGCTGATGACTTATGTGCCCGGGAAGGGACCCTGTTACCGTTGTATATTTGATTCCCCACCTCCTCCGGATGCAGTTCCCACTTGCAGCCAGGCAGGTGTTTTGGGAGTGACAGCAGGGGTTGTCGGAACATTACAGGCAACGGAAGCTATAAAATATCTTGCTGGGATAGGTGAACTCTTAACGGGACAACTATTAATTTATGAAGGGCTCAATATGGATTTTAGAAAAATTGAGATTGTTACCAATAAGAGTTGCCGAATCTGTAGCCAAGTGCCGGCGGAAATAGAGCTGACAGATTATCAGAACAACTGTTGTACAGGGTAAATCACTACCTGGAAACGGGGAGGAATCAAAGTGGGCGTGGACTTGCAGCAACTCAAAAAAGGAGGGTTATTAAAACAGGTTCAGAAGGAGTTTTTTTCCTTAAGGCTTCATATTGTTGGAGGTCAGTTGACTTTTAACCAACTTCAGATGATTGCACAGGTTTCAAAGGATTTTGGTAATGGAGAAATTCATTTAACTGCTCGGCAGGGTGTAGAAATACCTTTTATAAAATTGCAGGATTTTGAAACTATAAAAAATAAACTTGCACAGGTGGGACTGGAGCCCGGGGCATGCGGTCCTAGGGTACGAACTGTAACAGCCTGCCAAGGTTGTAAAATTTGCCCCAACGGTTTAATTGAGACAAAAGAATTTTCTAAAAAAATTGACGAGAAATTTTTCGGAAGGGATTTAAAGTGTAAATTTAAAATTTCCATCAGCGGCTGCCTTAACAACTGCCTTAAAGCAGAAGAAAATGATTTGGGAATAAAAGGCTGTATGGAACCTGAATGGTTACAAGCTAACTGTATTTTCTGTGGCTTATGTGAAGCGATTTGCCCTGTAGATGCAATTAAAATTAATTATGAAAATAGAGATGTGATTTTTAATCCTCAAAAATGCATAAAATGTGGCAGGTGCGTAACTTCATGTTCTTCCGATGCCTGGAAGGGTAGGGAAGGTTATTTGCTGCTCTTTGGTGGCCGGAATGGGAATGTAATAACGCGAGGGAAGCAAGTGGTGCCGGTAATTTATAAAGAGGAAAAAGTGTTAAGTGTTATTGAACATACTCTAAAGTTTATAGCCGATTATGGAAATAACGAAGAACGATTCGCAGATATTTTGCAAAGGGTAGGAAATTCACAGCTGCAAAAATATTTGAAAGAGGTGCTGGAGAGTGAATGACATCAAGGCTGATGCTTTTGTAGATATTACGGATGTTGTATGTCCTACCACATTTGCCAAAGCCAAGGTGGCCATGGCAAGACTTTCCGAAGGACAGATTTTGGAGATAAGAATGAAAGCAGGAGAACCATTACAAAATGTTCCGCGCAGCTTCAAAGAGGAAGGAGCGCAGGTAATCAAAGTAATTGAGAATGAAGATGGGACGTATACTGCCTTTATCAAAAAAGCGGGATAATTTATTATTCAAGAGGTATCTGCCGATTCCAGCGGTAGGTACCTTTAAATATTAGATGAAGTTTACTATTATCTTTAAAATTCCTTCACAGTTTTTTCACTTTTAAAAGATATACTGATTAAAACAGGGGGTGATAGTCTTATGGGCGGTTGCTGCGGAGGTGGACACAAGAATCATAAACCTAAACAGCATAAGGTAGGTAATAACCATTCAAATGATCATCATGAAGGGCATAGTGATAGTAAACGAAACTTCTTAATGTGGGCGATCTTTATTTTGGCAATAGCAGGAGTAATCTACTTTTTTTCATAGTAGTTAAGAGATATTAGCTTGGAAAAAAGGAGGGATAAAGTGAAAATTACCAGGCGGATTAGGACTATAGTGCAGAGCAAAATAACCAGGGTCATTGATAGATGGGAAGATCCTAGGGAGATGCTGGATCAGAGTTATGAAGAAATTCAGGATTTAATTACAGAGGTCAAAAAGAAAGCGCTTCAAACTGCAACTTCGAAAAAAGAACTAGAACATAAGGTTTCTATTCTGGATAGTGAAATAGAGGACCTGGAAATTAGGGCCAAGAAAGCTCTTGAGGATAGTGATGAAGAAAGTGCAAAATTTTTGCTTTACCAAAAGGTGCTCAAAGAAGAACAAAGGGATGCGGTAAGAGCTACTATTCCGGAAATACAAGACGAACTCCAAGCAATACAGGGTCATTTGGAAGAATTGTACTTACAAAAATCAGAAGTGCTTGTGAAAAAGGAAAAATTAAAGGCTTTATATACATCTTCTGAGGCGCAGGTAGCAGTAGAAGAAATGATTTCCGGGCTGGATGAAAAAGGGCCTTGGCAAAAATTGGAAAAAGCTGAGGAAAAGGTTATAAAGCTTAAGGCAAGATCAGGCGCCATAAAAGAGTTGGCAAACAACAACATTCTTAATGAAGGTAGCGATCGTCATTTAACAAATGGACGGATTCATAAAAAAGTAGAAGATCAACTGGCCTGTCTTAAAGAGGAACTGGACAAATAAGGGGTGATGGCCCTTGTTTAAAAATTTTTGGCGTTTATTAAGTATTCTTCTGGCAGGTGAAGATCCGGAAGAGGAAAAAAAACCAAAAAGTATTGAAGAGCAGCTGGAGGTGCAAAAAGTCAAGCTGCTGGATCTGCAAAGCAAGTTGTATAGCGCTATTAATGCTAGCCAACAAAGAATTGTCCAGTTGGAAGCTAAGATCGAAGAGGAAAAAATTAGCGATAATCTTAAGAAGCAATATGAATTTGAAATCGAATTTTGTAAAAGTCAGCTTAAAAGGTTAGAGGCTAAAAGAGAGCTTCTCCAGCAGGATGTCCTTGAATTGGAAAGATGGAGGAGACAATACGAGATAGGAAGTATTGAGCAAGACATCTATGATTGTCAAAATGATTTATTAAATTTAAAAATAGATTTTCTTCACTAAAATTTATAATTTTACATCAATAGATTTAAATATAAAAAAGCACCTACTTGTCCCCCTCGTAGGTGCTTTTACCTTGTTCTGCCTATTCAGGGAAAAATTAGTATAGGGACTTTTCAAGTCCAAGCCCGATGCTCCAAGGGTGATCATAACCAATGGTCTAATGGTTGGAATGTTTGATAACCAGCATGACTGGCAGAGGGTAACCCAAATGGGTGTGGCAAACTACGGACAGATGACTGCCGGTGGCTGGATGTATATAGGCCCGCAGGGAATCGTACACGGCACATATAATACACTCCTCATCGCCGGCAGGGCAAAACTAGGTATCGAAGGCAGCAATGTCATGGCTGATATGGCAACCCAGTGCTTTGCAGGAAATGCCGCCAGGGGCATGAGCCTTGTTGCACTCCATAACGGCGGTGGTGTAGGTATTGGTAAGGCAATAAACGGCGGTTTCGGAATGGTACTCGACGGCAGTCAGAGGGTAGACAATATACTTAAATCAGCTATGCCCTGGGACGTAATGGGCGGGGTAGCAAGACGCGCCTGGGCCAGAAATGAAAATTCAATCAGCACATGTATTGAATACAACAAGATGAATGTGGGACAGGACCATATTACAATACCGTATCTGCCCAAAGAAGATTTGGTAAAAGGGGTAGTTGAGGAAGCCTTCAGTAAAAAAGGCAAATAGTCAAGGAACCGGGAGTGATAACATGCTAGTTGAAAAAACAGTGCAGGGCTTTACTGAAGAACTTGCATCAGAGTCTCCAGCACCGGGCGGAGGCAGTGTGGCAGCTTTGGCAGGTTCCATAGCTGCTTCCCTGGTGTCGATGGTCAGTAATCTTACTGTTGGCAAGGAAAAATATCAGGAATATGAAGACGAGTTAAAGGAAGTGTTAGAAGAAGCTCAAGGATTGAGGAAAAAGCTTCTTCAACTCGTGGATGATGATACGGATGCCTTCAACAGAGTAATGGCAGCATTTAAGATGCCAAAGGAAACTGACGAGGATAAAAGGATAAGATCACAAGCTATCCAGAAGGCTTTTGTAGGCGCAGCTGAACTTCCCCTGGGAGTTGCAAAATGCTGCCTGCAAGCAATGAAATTAAGCGAAAAGGTTATAGACAACGGTAACCCAAATGCAGCCAGTGATGCCGGAGTATCCGTCCTGATGGCCGGTGCGGGAGCTAAAGCAGCAGCCCTAAACGTGGAAATCAACTTGGGAGCTATTAAAGATGAGGCTAAGAAAAAGGAGCTTAAGGAAAGCCTGGATGGTGTAATGCAGGCAATTGGCGAACTGGAAAAAAAGCTTTTGGGAAAGGTGAAAGAGAAGATAAATTAATAGAACTCAAATTTACCCTTCTGATTTTCAGAAGGGTTTTTTATATCTTGATTTAGTAAGACAGGCATATTTTTTGAAATCTAAATACAATTTAAAAATTATTTGATACAACAATATCTGCAATAAAAACAGAAAACGGTTTTAAAAAAGATAATATTTATGTGGGACATAAACTTGTAATTTTTTCAGGTAAAAATGAAAAACCTTCTGTTTGGTCAGCTCTAACTCATATGAATAATATGTCCAAAGTGACGACGTTTTGGTTCCGCTTAAACCAATATGACCCTACCGACCTGGAGGAAGACCGAGGTTTAATGACTTCGGTTTTTTTTGAAGACATAATCGTGTCAAAGTATTATAATGGAATAGAGTAAGAGTTTTGGAGGTACTG
>Ga0182240_100435_pt1 | contig 13650 bp, 13 predicted proteins | sample hydfrates4_PW_90_FD_145594 | JGI IMG/M metagenome (GOLD analysis project Ga0182240, IMG submission 145594) | Subsurface microbial communities from deep shales in Texas, USA - hydraulic fracturing test 4_PW_90 | ecosystem: Environmental > Aquatic > Deep subsurface > Shale gas/oil reservoir >...
TTCACTGTACAATTTGAGCGAAAGGGCTACTATGTTTATAAACCCTGGAACGGAAGTATATGAGGGTATGATAATAGGTATGAACAGCAGAAAAGAAGATATGACCGTTAATCCGTGTAAAAATAAGGGTTTTTGTCCATTTCCGTTGATAAAAAAGGTTAAAAAAGAAGGACATTCGTAAACCTTAACGTAGTTAGGTATTGATCACATACTTAACTAGGAGGTTTTACGAATGCCCGCAATAAGTATATCATCTCTATTCCCCTTTCGTTGATTAAAATTTGTCAATTCTGAAGAAGTTGAACTGGGTACTGGTTCCGGAAAAGTAATTGAACTTAAACCAGATCAACGGTTCAAGCCTATTTGTGCTTTTGGTTAAACCAAAGGGACTGGTCAACATTCTAAACATCAACGTTTTCTACGGGATCTTTCTTTAGGGCCTCATAAAACCTTAATACATCGCTATGGCGCTTAGTTTAGAACTTAATTCTTTTAGATTTTTACTGCCACGAATATTATCGGAAGATATAGTTTATAATAGTTTATAAAGGAGGAATATTAGGAGATGGATTTACTACCTTTCATTAAGGCCATTGAAGAAAGAGATAAAGATTTTTATGAAATAATGAAAAACCTGCAGGAGCTGGTATTTTCCGAAAGCAGTCTGGACCTAAAAACAAAGTTAATGATCTCACTGGCGGTAGACGCCTGTGAAGGTTCTGAGGAAGGAGTAAAATCAATATCCGATACATTGAGAAAAATGGGTGTAACAGACGAGCAAATTGCGGAGGTATTGAGGATTACATACTTTACTAAAGGAAATTCAACCCTGGTTACATCTCTGGCCGGATTTAAAAAATAAAATATTTTTAGGGCTGACCCTTGACTTATGGGTCAGCCCCCATTTTTTGTTAATTAGTTACCCCTGAGAAACGCCATTGGCAACTACTCTTAAGGATTCCATGCACCCTTCTGACGGCTTTTGAACTCCACTAAATGGATAGTTTCTCCCCAGATAAGTATATTTCGATTCACCAAAGCGATGATATGAAAGAAGCTCATATTCTACATTTGGAAATTCCTTGATAAAATCTACTATTGCCTGAATGTCTTCTCTTGTATCATTAAATCCTGGAATTATCGGAGTTCTAACTATTATAGTAGTGTCAGAAAAATGCCTGGCCAGCTTTTGAAAGTTTTGCAGTATTTTTTCATTTTTAACTCCTGTAAATTTCCTGTGCTTATCTGAATCAATGCATTTGATATCATAGAAAATAGTGTTTAGATATTTACAAACCTTTTCCAGGTTATCCCACTCAGTATGACCACAAGTTTCAATGGCTGTATCCAGGCCTCTACTTTTTGCTTCTTTCACTAATTCATACACAAATTCATGCTGAAGTAAAGGTTCACCTCCACTTAAGGTTAACCCGCCACCCGATCTAGAATAAAAAACACTGTCTTCCTCAACTATTTTTAAGACATCATTTACATCCTTATACTCACCAAAGATTTCTAAAGCATTTGAAGGACAGATATCCGAACATTTACCACAACTTTGACATAATTCCCTGTTAATCATTACTTTTTCATCTTTAGCCATAATTGCACCGGTACTGCAAACTTTTAAACATAAGCCGCATTCCAATGCCCCAATACACTTGCTTTCATTATATGCCAGTTCAGATTCACCAGCTTGAGATTCAGGGTTGGAACACCACTGGCACCTTAAGGGACAACCTTTCAGGAAAACAAGGGTTCTTATCCCCGGTCCATCATGAACTGAAAATTTTTGAATATTAAAGACTATACCAGCTTTTTTTCTTTGCAATTTATCAGATTCCTGCACTTTGCTCCCTCCCTGTGTTTGAAGAAAAATTATAAAGTAAGTCCTGCCCTTCATAGAGCAGGACTTTTATCACCCCAACCTAAAAATTTCTGGAGGTAACCTGTGATGTTCGGCAGATATTAAAAACTGTGTTCGGTTCTTGCTATAATTTCATTTTGAAGTTCTGTAGATAAATCAACAAAGTAGGCACTATACCCGGCAACCCGTACCAGCAAGTTACGATATTTTTCAGGTTCCCTTTGAGCCGCCAGTAATGTTTCCCGGTTAATCACATTAAATTGGAGGTGCCAGAGCTTCAAGTCGCAGAAAGTCCTAATCAGTGACATTAACTTTCTGGTTCCTTCTTCTCCTGCAACAGTTGAAGGAGTAAGTTTAAGGTTTACCAATCTGGCTGCTCTTTCTTTAGCTCCCATACACTTTGTATTAGCTATAGAAATTAGAGTTGCACTTGGCCCCTTGGTATCAGCTCCATGTGATGGACCACCCCCATCAGCCAAAGGCATTCCAGCTTTCCGACCGTTTGGAGTAGCCCCAACTATTTTACCTAGAGGAATATGTGCCGTTACTGGAACATATCTTACATCTAATTCTCCTCCAAAAGCCGTTGAGTATTTTTGTGAAAATTTAATAGCATGTGCTTCAATATTTCGTCCTATGGAATCAGCATACATATCATTGTTGCCATATTTAGGAGCATTTAGGCATAACTGTCTTATTACTTCTTTACCTTCAAAGTTATTGTCCAGTGCCTCCAACAATTCTCCCATAGAGACTTTTTGCTCGTCATAAACTAAATTTTTAATAGCAGCCAATGAATCTACTACTGTGCCGAAACCAAGCATATCATAAAAGCCTAAATTAATACCACCTTCGATATCGCCCGAATGCAGGTCCTTACAGTCATTCATGCAAAGATCATGAAGTACTGAAGCCAGTGGAGCAGCCAGGTATTTTGTCCTGAGTTTATCCACTACATACTGCTGTATAAAGGTGTGTTTCAGGATAAATTCTTGTTGAGTACAATATGCATCCCAAAGTTCATCAAAGTTTTTAAAATCTCTTGGATCTCCGGTCTTAGGGCCAATTTGCTCATTGTTAAATGACTTCAACTTTCCGTTATTTAATGTCATTTCAAGTACTGCCCCAAGATTAACCCAGGCACATGGGCTAGTATAAGTATCCCTGTTGGGCATCCTAACTTCACTACATCCTGATGCACAATAATCATTTGCTTCTTCAATAGACGCGCCTTTAGCTAAAAGCAAAGGAATAATTTCTTCATCATTCATCAGCTTGGGAAAACCTGACCCTTCTTTGATTGTCTCACTTATTTCATGAATAAATTTATCTGGACTTTGTGCGTGTATTCTAGCTGCAAGGTCAGGATAATTTAACGGAAATTCCCTCTTGGATCTTAAAATCAAATAGGACAACTCATTGGTTGCATCTCTTCCATCAGGAGTTTTTCCACCTATTGTAAGTGCTTCCCAGTGGGAATAACCCTCTGTAAATGCTGCTCCAGCCGGTGAAACCTTCATATTTACAAACTGAGCCATATTTACCCAAAGTGACTCTAAAAGTTCGAGGGCTTTTTCATCTGTAATTCTACCTTCCTCGATATCTTTTTTATAATACGGGTAAAAATATTGGTCCATTCTGCCGTTTCCAACAACTGCACCAATATTTTGTTCTAATCTCGAAACAACTTGTGTGAGCCATACAGATTGAACAGCTTCATGGAAGGTTCGGGCCGGATTTTCAGGAACCCATTCACATATTCTAGCAATTTCTAAAAGCTCAGTTTTTCTTTTTTCATCACTTTCTTTTTCAGCCATACTTGCAGCAAGCTTAGCATACCTTTTGGCGAAAGTAATGACTGCATCACATATAATAACAGCTGCTTCCAGGAAAGGCTTCTTTTCTATATTATCTTTAGGATCAAGAGGATCAAGTGCAGCTAATTTTTCCTCTGCTTCTCTTTTAATATCCTTAAAACCTCTCTTTAAAACCTTTTCGTAATCATGAACCCATTGCAAAGAACTACGAAGAGTTGCTGTTTGGGTAACGATATATTTTTGGAAGAATAAATCATCTTTAAATATTAACTTCCTGGTTTCTTCAGGTAAGGCTGCAACAAGAGCATCGTGCAGTGTTTTGCCTTTCCAAAATGGGACTATTTCTTCTTTTATTACCCTTACATCCTCATCAGAGACAATATAGGGGTTATTTCCATTAACCAAGATGTCTATTGCTTCTTCTAAATAACTGCCATCCAGTTCCGGGTATACAATACCGTGCCTTCCGGGGTTACCGTCACAACGACCAACAACTATATCATACTCACCTATATATACAGGGATATTTTCAACAATATGTTTTACAGCTTTTGCCCATCTTAAAGTCAAATGCTGGCCCTCGGTCTCTTTAAATGATTCAGTCATTAGACGTGCCCTATCCAAGCTTATTCGAGGAGTAGTTCCTCTGAAACTATTTAGTATTTTGTATACCCTTTCCCTACCCTTTTGAATTTCTTCAAAACCTAATTCGCCACTTTGCTCTTTTTGAATTCTAATTTCTTGAGGTGTTAAACTTGCAGTACAACAAGACATGCTTATTCCTCCTATCCCAAAATTCGTTTATATTGTTTCAAAAAATTCTAGACAAGCTCTAAGTAGTTAAATTACAAGGCCTCCATTTGGACTAATTATTTGGCCTACCATGTAATCTGCGTCATCTGATGCAAGGTAAACAGCTAAAGAAGCATACTCTTCAATTTTTCCTATCCTTCCTTTGGGAATCAACTGCATGAAGCGAGCTCTTCTTTCCTCGCTCATTTGATCAATTCCCCTCATAAATAAAGGTGTATCTATATATCCAGGAGCAATACAGTTAACACATACTCCTGCACCTGCTACCTCATGCGCTACGGATCTGGTAAAAGCAACAACTCCTCCCTTTGCTGCAGAGTAATTAGGGCTGTGAGAACTTATAGCTGATATTCCTGATATAGACGCTATATTAATTATTCTGCCATATCCTTTGTCCTCCATAATTTTAAGAGCCTCACGGGTACAGTAGAAAACACTATTCAAAGTAACTTCAATCATCTTTTCCCATTCTTCATCACTCATATTTTTTGTGATCTCTAAAGAGTGCCTTGGAACCGGAGTTGTTAGCAAATCAAGGTGCTTCATTCTATCCCTAACTCCAGCATCACCTGATCTCCAGATTCCAGCATTGTTTACAAGAATATCAAGTGTCCCAAATTTATCTACCACTTCTGAAAACATTTTTTTTACTTCCTGACTTGAAGAAACATCAGCCTTGACTGCCATTGCCTTAGTGCCGAGATCTTCTATTTCTTTTACTACTTCATCAAATTTTTCATCTCTTATATCGCTAATAACCACTTTAGCTCCTTCCTTAGCATATGCCAGGGCAATTCCTCTACCAAGCCCTCCAGTTCCTCCGGTAATAAGAGCTACCTTATCCTTAAGTTTCAACTGACATCATCCCTTTCCAAATATTTTGACGTTGTAACGACGTACGTACCAGTAGTTATTTATCGTCGCTACATGACGACGTCCTTACCGGTTAATTTATAATCCTTCATGTAGCAACGATTTCTAAGATCTATATCCCTTTTTGGTCATTTTGATGCAAAAAGCATATTTATCTGCCCTATAGACACTGCAGTTGTACTCCACTAAATTTCCCAAGGGATCCGATGTAATTCGCTCAGCTTCCAATATACTTGTATCAGAACTAATACCAAGTAATTCAGCATCTTTCTCTGTTGGTTTTGTACCAATTATCTTTTGTTCTGCTTCATATAGAACTACACCTATTGATTTGAGCAGTTTGTATAACGTTACCTGATTAAGATCGTGTTCTGCTAATTTAAGGCCGATATCGACCGGATAATACGTCCTTTCTATTGCTATAGGCTCATCTTCAGCAAAACGCAATCTTTCAATAGCATAGTACTCTTCAACGCCAAGAATTTTTGCTATTTTCTTATTGCGACTAATACCATTATTCAAAAGTTGAATCCCTGGTTTCATGCCCATATTTTCAATAGTTTCTGTAAAACTTTTAATATTACCTAACCATTCATTTACTTGTTGGAAAGTGATAAATGTACCTTTGCCGTGTATCTTTTCTAAAATCCCATCGCGTACCAGTGCATTGACTGCTTCTCGTACTGTTGTCCTACTAACAGAAAATTGGTCCATCAATTTTCTTTCACTTGGAATCTTTTCAGTATAGCTTTTATCCTCAATTTCTTTTCTCAATTTTTCTTTAAGCTGCACATGCAATGGGATGGGACTGTGAATATCTAACATGATTGCTCCTCCGTTGAATTTAGCCTTTTCAATTTTATGCAGGTATAAAGCTTACTGCGAAAATAAAGATCACCATGGAGGTTAGCATCATAACTCCTAAATACTTGGCTAGATCTGTAATTTTTACTTTATTAATACCTAATAAAGGTGCGAATAAAGATATCTGCAACAACTTAGCCCATCCTGCTCCATAACAGAATGCAAGAACTGTTTTAGCATTTGATACCCCCAAATTAGCAGCAGCATTCATTAGACTATTTCCTTCAACAAGCCACTGACTGCCTGCATTGGGTATAAAGAGGTTAAGAATTGCTGAACTTATTACTGTTATAGCAGGAAATGTAGCACCATTACTAACGGAGTTGAACCAACCAGCTATAACCGTATTCAGGCCCGATAAGTCAACCATTCCTTGTACGGCACCGTAAAAAACGATTGGTATATAAAAGACCCAGCTAACCTGTACCCCTTTGAGCACATCCTGCTGATAACTCATGGGCTCTTTTCGCAATACAATTCCTAATGCAATTAAAAGGAAAAGATAAGTCGGCATATCCATGATACTTCTGCCGACAATATGCCTTGCAACGTATAGTAACGCTAAAGCGCCAAAAGCCAAGGATAAGATCCAACTTTTTTCAAGTCTGACAGCTAGAGTGATTTCTTCATTATCATTTTTAATTTCCTCTTTTTCTGATTCAAATAAATATTCCCCTGAGTTACGAGCCTTTTTAACCATATTCAATGCTACTGGAATAGCAATCACTAATAGTATTGTAACTATAACATTTAAGCTGCTAAACGCAGTCTGTTGCAATGAAAGAATACCGATTTTTTCAGATACAATATGGTTTCCCTGAGTTATATGCATCAATGCATTTCCTGAAGCACCGCTTTCCCATACTAAAAGTCCTGAAAGAGCTGCTGCTATCAAAAGAGGATAGTTAAAATTTTGATCTGATCCTGCCTTCTTTTTAGCAATTTCTTTCGCAAGAAATACCGCTCCTATCACACCAAGACCCCAGTTAAACCAAGCTAACAGCATGGAAAATATTGCTACTAAAATTATTGCTTGTGTTTGTGTGCGGACAGAATCAGCCAATTTAGATAGAAATCTTTTAAAGATCGGAGTTATAGCAAGTGCATAACTTAGCAGAAGCAAAAGTACAAACTGCATTCCAAAACCAAAGTTGCTTACAAGTCCTTGCCCCCAAAATTTGAATAAATCTTCAAAACTACTATCAGTTAACAGAACTGCAAATAAAATTGCAAGTAAATTTACTGTAAATACAAGTGCCACAGGGTGAGGTAAGAAATTAGGAAGTCTTTCTAAAAAACTTTTTTCCTCAGTCGCTATTTTTTCATCTAAACGGCCTATGACCCTGCTTTCAGGTGTACCCATATTTAATCCTCCCTTTTAGCGTTTTATAATAGCGGGAATGGGAAAAACATTAAGCCTAAAGCAATAATTATGAAGGAAAATACCCAGATTACCGCACAGTATCCCATAATATCTCGAATTTTTAGACCTGCAAATGCCAGAAGTGGTAGACACCAGAATGGTTGAAGCAAATTAGTCCAGGCATCGCCGTTCGCAAACGCCGTAACAACTCGTGGGATAGAAACCCCAAGTTGCTGTGCTGCCTCTACAACGATAGAACCCTGTACAATCCACTGTCCACCTCCGGAAGGAACAAACATGTTGACTAAACCGGCTCCCAAAAAGGCAAATACAGGGTAAGTTAGCTCATTAGATATGTTAACAAAGAAGTTGGCTATGACAACTACCAATCCGGAAGCACCCAGTATACCAAGAATTCCTCCATAAAATTGGAACTGCAGCATGATGGGAATTGCTGTCTGAACTGCATGCTTTAAACATTTAATGTAACTTGACATCCGCCAGTGCAAAATAATGCTTGCCATTAACATGATAATTATGAAGGTATTAATATTAAATGAACCGTCCCACTTAAAGAACCACAGGTAGAGATATATAACTCCAATTAATGTAATAATAATTGGTACGACCGGAGAGTTATTTAAAAAGTATGCAAAAGAACCATCTCTTCCGCTGTTAAAGTCCGCTTCATCCCCTGTTTTAAAATCATCAATTTCATCTTTTGGAGTTACAATATCCTCTTCTTCCGGGATCATCATATATACGAGAACAGGTACAATAACTAACAGTGCTCCGGCAATCAGGAGGTTTCCTGTTGAAAATAGTGTTTTGCCAACCGGAACTACACCTATTTTATCTACCAGGAAGTGTTTGTCTGTTGCAATTAATAACTGACTTGCACCTGAAATACCATTATGCCAGATAACCGTACCTACGTAAGAACCTGCTACCAAAAGAGGATAGTGTAATTTTATCCCTTTCTTTGCTGCCTGTCGTGTAATTTCTACACAAACAATACCGGTTGCGACAGCGCCAACTCCCCAATGGAAATACCATAAAAGAAGAGAAGATACGGTTGCTAAAACTATTGCTTGTCCATGTGTCTTTGGCAATCCGGCTACCTTAGCAAGTCCTTTTTTAAATAAAGGCGCACTTGATAAAACATAACCACCTACCAGCGCAAGTGAACTCTGCATGGAAAATGTAAGAATCTTCCAAAAGCCATTTCCCCACATGTCTACTACTTCAAACAAAGAATGACCTGTAATACCCATAGCCGCTAACATTGCTACAATTGTAAGTAATAAACAAAAGATATAAGCATCGGGCATTACTCTCTGGATAATTGCTGTAAAAGTGTTCCCCATCTTTCTAATTACTGCTTGCATGAAGCTGACCTCCTTTGTTGTTTAAAAAAATTTACATTGAATGCAACCGTTTTAGTTTTGTGTACCCCCCTTCAATTATAAGTCTCTATTATGTTATTTATTTGTCTGTATTATAAGATGTTTAGAGTGAATTTTCTGTAATTGTGATTACATTCACATTGAAAATATTAATTTTTTTAATGGCACCCATCATATTTAATGATTTTTTTACTTATGCTATAATAATAGATAATGGGGCAGGGGTGATCAATTGATGAAAGAAAATAATGACTTGTTACAACAATACATGTTGCCTTGGCTTCTCAAAGAATCCCAAGCTTTTGAGGAATTTATTAAATTTGGTGAAAAAAAAACATATCAAAAAGGCACTATAATTGTCAATCAAGGGGAAAAAGTAGAAAACATTTATTATCTAAATAAGGGAAGGGTAAAGGTAATGTTATTTACAGATTTAGGAGAGGAAAAACTTCTCTGGTATGTTTCCGAGGGAAACATTTTAGGGGATGTACCGTTTTTTTGTAAATTACCTTCTTATGGGGCAATTATTGCCGATGAAGACTGCGAAGTTTTTGTAAATGACAATAACAGCCTCTTAAAAGCCATTCAAAGTGACCCCAAAATTGTAAACAATATGTTCATTTCCATGGCTAAAAGAATAAGTCTTTTGATTAATCAGGTTGAAGATGCAGCATTTAACAACCCCATTATTAGAATAAGCAAGCTTCTTTATTTATTGTCTAAACAATTCGGCCAAAAATGTAGTAGTGGAACTGAGTTGAATTTAACCATCACTCATAAGGAAATTGCTACAATTACGGGTTTACACCGTGTTACGGTAACAAATGAAATAAATAAACTTAAAAAAGAAGGAATTATTAAAATACCTAAGAGAGGCCATCTCGTAATTACAGATATAGAAAAACTATATAATTATGCTTTTTATATTAAATAATTAACGTCGTAAATTAATTTCTATAAAATAAGGCAGAATCCTTATCCGGTTTCTGCCTTATATGTGGAAGTTTTCCAGGGTTAAAGTATTAAATCTTTATAAACCAGGTTATTTAGGAGATAGATTTATTCTGCAGCCCAATTTTTTATCATTCATTTACAGCAAACCAAATTTATGACCTGTAAACAGGTACTTCCTGTAAATAGCTTTTGAGCTTGCCGTATTCATACAATGCATCTGAAACATCAAGTTCCTCATTTAAAAGCTGTCTGAATAGTTCTTTAATTGAACTTGTTCTCGCCTTGGAAATTGCGCAAATTTCAACAGGTAAAATAGATTGTATACCGCTGAATATTCGCCTAAAGACATATCGATCGGTTATAACTTCTACCTGCAGTGAGATGGTGGCTTCTTCCGGTAGTCATTCATCATTTTTTCTAGTTTTTGGTTTAGGAGGTTAAAATTTTAGTCCCTTTCTGTAAAATAAGTTTTAAATCTTCATCTTTAACAAAGTTTTCTAAAATATTAGTTGATTCTATTATGTCGTACCTCATTACAAGGAAATCCCAGATGTTTGCTACTTCATACATGCTGATTTGGTTTTGTTTTTCTTTTTTTGACATATCGAGTTGACCCAGCTTTTCAAAAATATCTACTGTTTTCATTTCGTCAGTCCCACCTTAAAAGATATCATTGACAATTATTTTAGCTAAAATCATTAATTTTATTCTAAGGTGCAAGCGCTAGTCTTGGTTAAATTTATGCCTCCCCAAACTTATACTTCTGATAGACTAAAAAATCCGCAGGCTGGAAAACTACTGCGGATTTTGACGAATATAATTTATCAGGCATTGTAAGTAGCTTCACCGGTATTTTTGCTTTTGGATTTGAAAACCTTATCTATGTAAGAATGTAAATAATAATCCAGACCGAACCTGCCTGCATTTCTGCCGGCAACTAAGATAAAGATTGTTAATAGAACCATTTGCACATTGGTGCTCGTTGAACCACTAAACATAAAAGCAAAATTCATTGTAGCTCCCATAAAGGCTGAAAAAGTTGTTACTACCCCGAGCAACAATCCTATACCTACCAAAAATTCGCCCCAGGGAACCAGGAAATTAAATAACTCGACATTAGGAATTGCAAAATTCTTTAAAAATGCCGCCCACCAGCTTTGAACTGCCGGATGTTCCCCTGTGGCCTTTCCTATAGCGCCTTTTAAAAATCCAAGTGCAGTAAAGCCTTTTTCACTTGTTAACTTCCCCCATCCTGCCGTCATCCAGTGATAACCCAGGTACAACCTGAACAACAATAAAACTCCACTTGAATAAACACTGTTTCTTAACCAATTGACAAACATTTTACAAGTCCCTTCATTACAAAATGGATTTACATGAATTATAAAAAACATTTTTGATGAATAAATGAAGGTTTTGTGAAATATTTGTGAAAAAAATTAATTATCGAAAAAAAGAGGAAAAAGCATCCTTGTATTGAAAAGTAAGAAACTGAATGTTTCAAAAAAATGGAGGGATATAATGGATGAAATTACAATTTTAACATCCAAGGCAGAGGAAATAGTCGCAAAAATGCAAGATAAAATAAGAAAAATGATCTTTATCAGAATATAGAAGAGGATATCTTAAAGAGCGGGTTCGAAAAGTAAAATTACGCCAAAAGATTTTCCAAAATAAATAGGAAATGCACCATCGCTGGTTGAAGTATATTTACTTCAACAATACCAAAACCAAGCGAGGTACATACTTGGCTTTGATAAGGAATTGATTGATTATCTAGATTTTGTAGATGACAGCATAGTTGATGAAATTATTCTTCCCCTCTATAAAGAAGGGGGACGACCACCAAAACGGCCGATTACTCAATATCGTGCCCATTACTTGTATTTTGTAAAGCCGGAAATTACCTCCTACCGTTGCATAAAATTAGTTCAAACAATTCAATTAGATCTGTTAACCATGACCTATTATAAATCGATGGTTTTCTTGATACCAACTTAACATCCATTGATTCTTGTCCTTTGTATGCCAATACTGCTGGGCCAAAAAGAAAACGTTGCAACTGCCAGGATAAGAAGAGTTGTGACTGCCCGGAAACCTTTACTGATCCCGATGCGGCAGTAGGCGTTCAAAGGAATAAAACTAACATGAATAGATATTTTGTTGGTTACAGAAAACATACTATTATCAGTCGTTCCAGCCAAGGACCAGTACCATTATTGTCCATTGTCCTACCTGCAAATGTACATGACGTTGATGTACTATTACCGCTGGTTGAAAAGCTAAAAGAAGTAGAAAAATTGGACATTGAATATCTGGTAGCAGACTTGGGCTATTATGACGGAGATAAGCACATTAAGGTCTTGACTGAGCACGATGTTATCGTCACAACAGGCGTAAAATCAAACGCTATTCTACCAGAAAATGTAACCGAAGACTTAAAGGTGCTTTGCCAAGCAGACCACCCGTTGGTATGGGATGGTTTTGATAAAAAGGAACTGTTTTCATGGTACAAAGGCGATGAAAAATACTGCCAAAGCTGCTTGTTTTCTGCTACCTGCGACAAATCCTTTGACTTTAGTTACATGGAAAACCGTTGATTTTTCCCGTACCCCATGGAACTGAACTCCATAAAGCAATGCAAAAGTTTAGAAAACAGGTTGAACTTAACTTTGTCCAGGAATCTAATAGTCTTGACAGTGTAATGCGCCATAAAAAATTGCCGGTTCGTGGTCTGGAGAGAGTACAAATATTTGCGGTAATGGCTGACATGTTTCGGTTAATCAAAGAAATGCTGGAACATATCAGGCAAACCCAAATCCCGAAGCTACGAGATAAACTGCTGAAAGAAGCTTACCGGCAACAACTAACACAGTGCTGGGTAGCATAATTATCATAACTTCTGAAAGCAAATTTTGACAGAGTTTATTTCCCAGGGGGTGGTGTCTCTGAAATTATCACCATAATTTACCAAGAGAATGTTCGAGCTTTAAGACGATATTTTCTCTAAAAATAGCACTGAATTTAAATGGCCTTAGCTCATTTCATGGCCAAATTTAGGCACTTATCGAACACGCTCTAAAAATGAAAATCCTAATATTCTTTGTGCTTCGGAAGTAGCTAATACGGAGCCGGTGTGCATATGCCCTGATGACTTTTACTACCAGGTACTTCTTACTATGGTTAGGAGCAAAACCAAACATGCCGTTGTCGCTAAGGATAATAAGCTGGTGGGAATAGTCACCATTAGGGATTTAATTCGGGCAAGAAATCTAGAAGTTATTAGTATTGTTGACAGAATTGAGACAAGGACTAATATTGAGGAACTTGCATTTATTTCTGAAGAAATCACTCAAATACTTAAAGGGTTAATAACAGAAAATGCACCACTTCCGGAAATATTTGATATCATTACGGAGTTTTATGATAGGTTGACAGGCAAATCATAAATATTTCTATAGAAAAAATGCTTGCAGATTATGGTCCGCCTCCAGTGAAATTTTGACTTAAATTTTTAAAAGATACTAATGCCTTGTCTGAAGAATTTATTGAATTATTGGAAGTATCTTTTCAAACGATAATGCTTTTACGATTACATTCCAATTTAAACAAATTATTAAACGGAAAGACTCCTGATAATTATCTAGATCTTACAAGACTGAGTCAGCATAATAAATCCTTACTTAAGAATGC
>Ga0182240_100436_pt1 | contig 13648 bp, 16 predicted proteins | sample hydfrates4_PW_90_FD_145594 | JGI IMG/M metagenome (GOLD analysis project Ga0182240, IMG submission 145594) | Subsurface microbial communities from deep shales in Texas, USA - hydraulic fracturing test 4_PW_90 | ecosystem: Environmental > Aquatic > Deep subsurface > Shale gas/oil reservoir >...
GAGTATTGGTCTACTTATACAATTCGATAAAACGGAGGCAAAATCCTATAAAAAACCAGGAGTGATAAAGATTTTTCATAGCTTGAAATCCAGTAAAGATAAGGGCTTCAAGTTATGCAAAAGCCTATAACAACATCAAAAGGAGTGAAATATTTTGGGTACAAAATTTGAAGGGAAACTTGTTGCAAGTGATTTAAAAGTAGCGGTTGTGGTTTCAAGATTTAATGAATTTATTACAAATAAGCTTTTAGATGGCTGTCTTGATGCTTTAATGAGACATGATGCAAAAGAAGAGAATATAGATATAGTTTGGGTGCCGGGAGCTTTTGAAATTCCCCTGGCTGCAAAAAAGTTAACTTCCAAGGATTATGATGCAGTTATTTGTTTAGGAGCAGTTATTCGTGGCGCCACACCTCATTTTGATTATGTTGCAAGTGAGGTTACAAAGGGAATTGCAGCGACATCACTTGAAAAAGAGGTCCCTGTTATATTTGGAGTTATTACTACCGATACAATAGAGCAAGCCATAGAGAGAGCCGGAACAAAGGCAGGAAACAAAGGATTTGAAGCGGCGCTTACTGCCATTGAAATGGCTAATTTATTGCGGCAGATTTAGAGAAATACGAGGAGAAGATAATATGAAGATATTGTTGGTTAGTGATACTCATGGTGATATTTATTCTTGGAAAAAAATGCTGGAATTAGAGGGAGATGCTGACTTAATAATTCATGCCGGAGATGTTCTGTACCATGGACCAAGAAATCCCGTTAAGGACACTTATAATCCTGCTGAACTTGCCAAAGCAATTAATGAAATGGATATTCCCGTTTTAATTGCAGCAGGTAATTGTGATGCTGAGGTTGACGGTATGGTATTAAATTTTCCCATTCAACCATCACCGCTCTTCTGTCAAGTTGAAAATAAAAGGATTATTGTTCACCACGGCCATGGAAAAAGTGAAGATGAGTTGGTACAATTAGCAGGCAAGTTTAAAGCAGATATGTTAGTGTGCGGTCATACCCATCTGAGGATGGTTAAAAAAGTAAGAGACATAGTAATTGTTAACCCGGGAAGTGCCAGTTTACCAAAGACAGAAGATCAAATTCCATCTTTTGCAGTGCTGGATAAGGGTGGCATAAGTTTGGTAAATCTTGAGACGGGTGAAGTACTGGAAGAAGAAAGTTAAAATATAAAAACCAAGGATTGGCCATCCAACCCTTGGTTTTTGTTATACTATTAGAAAGTATAACTTTTACTTCCTGATAGCATAAGTGCGACTAAGCTTTTAGCCGGTGCTAGAGGCTTGGCTAAAAGTTAAGTTTTCTTTATATTGCTCTTTCTACTTTACCCGAACGCAAGCAACGGGTACAAACACGAATTCTTTTTGGCTTCCCATCAACTATTGCTCTTACTCGCTGTAAATTAGGGTGCCAGGTTCTTTTAGTTTTAATATTTGAGTGGCTTACCTGCTGGCCAAATGCAATACCTTTTCCGCAAACCTCACATTTTTTGGCCATATCTACACCTCCTTAATGAAACACAACATCAACTCTTGATATTGTATCAAATTATACCAGTGGAAGCAAGTAAACATTATCTTCAATTCTAAATATAATTATAGTAAAGCTATTGTTATAGAGGATGCAATAGAAGGTATTTTAACGTCTAATGTGGAAATTATATTTTATATTACATTCAAAGATCCACCTTATAGAGGGGATGAGAAGAATGATAGATAAAGATATTCTTATAATTGACCTTTTGCAAAAGTATCCGGAAGCTATGGAATTTTTACAACAACATGGTATGGGATGTTCCCAGTGTCTAGGGGCTTCAAGAGAGACTTTAGAAGAAGCTGCTAAAGTGCATGGCTTGGATGTAGAGACATTACTAAACGATTTAAACTCTTTTTTGAAATAATTCCTATAACCGAGTTGGTGAAACTTATGGAGTTACAATTAAGCAAACATTCTGTACAAAAATTGAAATTTGTGGGTGAAAGTAAATCTAAACAGTTAAAAAAAATAGGTATAGAAACAATTGAGGATTTACTATTTCACTTTCCTAGAAGGTACGAAGACCGCTCAAATTTAAAAAAAATTTCACAGCTAGTACCGGGGGAAGTTGAAACATTACGCGGAAAAGTAACTAGAGTAGAGATTGTTAAACCACGCCCCAGGTTAAATATATTAAAATGTTACTTATCTGATGGCAGTGATGTGATTGCTGCCGTATGGTTTAATAAAATCTATTTAAAAAAATCTTTAAAAAGAGGTACAGAAATTATAGTAACCGGTAAAGTTGGCGGGGGAATATGGGGTAAGGAAATTACAGTTAGAGATTATGAGATATTAAGTGAACAAGAAGAATTGCATTCAGGTAGAATAGTACCTGTTTATCCAGCTACAGAAAAAGTCACTCAAAGGTTTTTACGTACATTAATCTGGAATGCCCTGCAAAAATATTGTGATAATCTTGTAGAGGTTTTACCATTCTCTGTGAGGAAGAAGAGAAAACTGGCTTCAATAGGTTGGGCTATCAAAAATATGCATTTCCCTGATAATTTTCAGGTATTGGAGAAAGCACGAAAAACACTTGCATATGAGGAATTGTTTATTTTACAAACTGCTTTGGCAAAAATCAAAAATAATTTTCAAAACGCAAAAGGTATATCCCATCTTACAGATAATTCAACTATTATCGAATTTAAAAGAAGCTTACCATTTTTACTGACTGGTGCTCAAGAGAGGGTTTGGAAAGAAATACAGGAAGATATGGAAAGCGCCTCTCCCATGGCAAGACTTGTTCAAGGTGATGTAGGTAGTGGAAAAACTATTTTAGCTGCTTTAGCGCTTGTTAAGTGTTGTGCTGGTGGCTTTCAGGGTGCTATGATGGCTCCAACTGAAATTCTGGCAGAGCAGCATTTTTTAGAATTTAAAAAACTTCTAAAACCACTTGGTTTTAGTGTTGAATTGCTGGTAGGCAGTTTAACACAAGGTGAAAAAGAAAAAATACTGGAAAAAATAAAAACTGGTACTTTGGACATACTAATTGGAACCCATACCTTGATTCAAGAAAAGGTTGAATTTAAAAATTTAGGGCTTGTTGTAATTGATGAGCAGCATAGATTTGGAGTCGGTCAGCGTTCAGCCTTAAAAGAGAAAGGTTATAACCCTGACATGTTAGTTATGACTGCTACTCCTATACCACGCACTTTGGCACTTATTCTTTACGGAGATCTTGATTTATCTATTGTAGATGAATTGCCTCCCGGTAGAAAAGAGATTATTACAAGGTATGTTGCAGAAAAAAATAGAAAAAAAGTTTATGAATTTATAAAACAACAATTAAAAATGGGTAGACAATGCTACATAGTATGCCCTTTAATAGAAGAAAGTGAAAAACTTGATTTGGAGGCAGCGCAAACTTTGGCAGAGAAGCTACAAAATCAAGTTTTTCAAGAATTTAAAGTAGCGCTTTTACATGGAAAACTAAAAACAGCAGAAAAAGAAAAAATTATGGAAAGGTTTAGAGATGGGGAAATAGATATTCTTGTGGCCACAACTGTTGTAGAAGTAGGTGTTAATGTACCCAATGCAAATATTATGGTAATTGAGGGTGCTGAAAGATTTGGTCTTGCACAACTTCATCAGCTCAGAGGTCGGATAGGACGAGGAAAACACCAATCTTACTGCATACTGATGGGTAATCCCAAATCTGAAGAATCTAAAAAAAGATTAGCTATAATGACCAAGACGTCAGATGGCTTTAAAATTGCTGAAGAAGATTTAAAGATAAGAGGACCGGGTGAATTTTTTGGTACAAGGCAACACGGTTTACCTGAATTAAAGGTGGCCAATATCTTAAAGGACCAAAAAATACTGGAGTATGCTAAAAGAGATGTTTCGGAATTTGTAGCAGGAAGGCTACAGACTACACTTGAAGAAAAGGAGAGAATACAAAATATTATATTGCATAATTTTAACTTTAAATCTCTTTAAACTAAAGGATACAGTCCTATTTTTGGGATTGTATCCTTTTTTGTAAAAAGAAGAATTTAATAATAACTAAAAATATAAGGCACACTACATAAAAAAGGAGGTTTTAAAAATGAAATTAGATAAACATGAACAATCAATTCTGGCTACCTTTCCAAGTGATACATGGGCACGAAAAGCTGTTAAGGAATTAAAGAAAATGGGTGTTATCTCAGTTTCCTTAGATAGGGTCAGTAAATATGGCGCTAATAATGACACAGAATATAATAACCCTATAGCAGGACAGGCTGGAACAGTTACCGGTTTGACATTATACTCTGCAAATACAAATTATTTTTCCAATAATGACGAGAGAATACTTCGAACAAGCGCTCCGGAAGTCAGTGGTTTCGGAAATAAAGATTATGGGATAGCTGGTGGCGAAGGCTTTCTGGTTAGTGTAGTTGTTGAAGATGGTAAAGTAGATAAAGCTTTAAAAATAATTAAAGAAAATAATGGAACTTTTTAAGAATAAATTATTCAATTAAGGGAAATACTTCTAGCTTTAAAACAGTATAAAAGAAGGAATATGAGTAATACTAAAAGTACACTAGATAAGGAGGTGAATCAATTAATGGGTACTAGACAAACCAACAAATTATTGGTTCCCGAAGCAAGGGCTGCAATGAGTCAATTCAAGCAGGAAGCAGCTCAAGAACTAGGAATTAATGTTCCTACTAATGGTTATATGGGAGACCTTCCTTCCCGTGTAAACGGAAGTATAGGAGGTCAAATGGTTAAGAAAATGATTCAGGCTTATGAGCAGAGCCTTGCTGGACAACAACAGTAAATAATACAAGATTAATATAACAGCCAACATCCATTTTACTAATGGGAGGTGACATTATGGGTACTAGACAAACCAACAAATTATTGGTTCCCGAAGCAAGGGCTGCAATGAATCAATTCAAGCAGGAAGCAGCTCAAGAACTAGGAATTAATGTTCCTACTAATGGTTATATGGGGGACCTTCCTTCCCGTGTAAACGGAAGTATAGGAGGTCAAATGGTTAAGAAAATGATTCAGGCTTATGAGCAAAGCCTTGCAGGACAACAACAATAACTCTACCTTTCGGTAGTTCTTAAGGGCAAGTATTAGCTTGCCCTTTAATTCTAGTATTTTCATTTAAGTGGAAATTATGCATTTTTCACCAAAAAAACTAATGAAGATACAAACCAAAATCATCTGGTCCAATGGCACTATGTAGCCCCTGGTTAATTCCGGCAGCTAAAATTTTAGCAGTATTTGTGATCAAGTCATCTACTTCTTTAGGTGTTACTGTCAATTCCCCACCGAAAGGTTTTAATACTTCATTTAGCGCCTTTTCAGCATTTTGCTGATTTAAATACTTGTCTATTTCAGGTGTTTCTTCTAAAAGTTGATTAAATGCAGCAAAAATTAATACTGCAGCTCTAACTACAGTAGGAACCCCCAGGGCTATTACCGGAACTCCTAAATATTCTTTATTAAGTCCTTTCCTCGTGTTACCAATGCCTGAACCTGGATTTATTCCTGTGTCAGCGATTTGAATTGTTGTGTTAATTCTGTTTAAATCCCCAGCTGCCAATGAATCAATTGCTATTACTGCTCCGGGATTTATTTTTTCTGTTACTCCTTTAACTATTTCAGCCGTTTCGACTCCTGTAATCCCTAAGACACCAGGTGAGATTGCACTTACCGAACGAAGGTTTCCCGTTAATTCTTGAGGTGCGTATTCATAAAGGTGACGAGTAACAAGTACGTTTTGTACGACTCTTGGACCGAGAGCATCCGGTGTTGCATCCCAGTTTCCAAGTCCAACAACAAGTATAGGCTGTTCCGGTTTTATACCGAGGTTAGCAATTAGAGGCCGCAGGTTTTCTGCAAGAATATTTGCTAACTCTTTATGGACCTGCCTATTGTTTTCTCTTAATCCAGGCGCTTCAATAGTAATATATGTACCGCGTTTTTTACCCATCCTCTGAGCACCAGTTTCATTTAAAATTTTTATTGTACGCACAGTTGCATTTTTATGTTCTTTTTTTTCTTCCTGTACTCCTGAAACTTCCTGTCCGGTTTGACCTTTTAATAAGTCATGGGCTTCAACTGCAAGATCAAGTTGACTGGAAAACTTTGTAAAAATTTCTAATCGCAATTTTTTTACCTCCTTTTATCGCTTAATGCTAATATTTTTCCACAAGTTGAGAAATTTATTACCGAGTGTTATACTGTAAAGGTAGAGAGGAGATGTAAGAATTGGAAGTTAAATGTTCAATTTGCGGTAAAAAGCAGGAAATTACCAAAATACATAAAGACTATCAAAAATTAGCAAGAAATCCTAAGGAAAATTTTATTTGCTGGGAATGCGAAAATCGTTTGAAATATCAAGCAAGTAAAAAGCATGAACCTCAAAGGCCAATTTAAGATAATGTACGAAAAATCCGCGCGAAATTCACTTCGAATTTTTATTGGTTTACTCAATGCTTTCAAACGTCGATGCTAGTAACGATTAACCTCTAAATCAATACCGGGTTAAGCGCCGGGTCGTGCTCCTTTTCGAACACTTATTTAAAGCAAATTTTATCCACTATGCCTCGGGTAGGAGGCATTTTGTTATAAAAAAAACAGCCGCCTATTACTGGCGACTGTTTTTTGTAGTCCTTAGCCCGAAAAAGACATAATGTCTTATTACAAACTAAGGACCTTGGGAGAGGAGAAACCGGAGGAAGAGCTCATGGGGGAGGGTTATTAGGAAAATAACCTCTAAGCTCTTCTGGTAAATTGCTTTACCAGTAAATATTATGAACTGTGGATGTTTAAAATATACATATTAACGTAAAAAACTAAAAAAAATGTTATAATGGATGTGGTTTAATGAGGGTAATAAGTGGAGAATATAAGGGAAGAAGGCTCAAAGCACCAAAAGGTATTAGAACAAGACCTACTACAGATAGAGTAAAGGAAGCAATTTTTAATACTTTGGCGCCTATTTTAAAAAATTGTCATTCCTTTCTTGATCTATTTGCAGGGAGTGGCGCCATCGGCATAGAAGCCTTAAGTAGGGGAGTAAATAGATGTATATTTGTTGAAAATTGGTCAGGCGCTTTAAAAATATTACGGGAGAATTTAAAAATCTGCTCTAATAAGGAAATAATAATATATCCAATAGATGTTAATTCTGCATTAGAAAAAATTCAGAACGAAAGATTTGATATAATATTTATGGATCCACCTTATAATATGCCAAACATTATTCCGCTCTTAAAAAAGATAGATACAGTTGTACAACCTGATGGAATTGTAGTTTTAGAAGCCTCAACAAAAAATGATTATCCGCAAAGTATAGAAAATCTTACTTGTATTAAAACGTCTCGTTATGGCGATACACAAGTTTTATATTTTAAGAAAGTGGAAGATTTTCGGGGAGGGTAGTAAATGGATATTTATGCTATGCTTGATGAGTTGGAGCAATTAGTAGATGAAGGTACAAAGATTCCTTTGTCAGATAAAGTGATTTTGGATAAGGAAAAGCTTCTTGACTTTATTGATACTTTACGTGCAGACCTTCCTGAAGAAGTTAGACAGGCGCGCTGGATAGCAAGAGAAAGAGATAGGGTAATTCAAGAAGCTAAAGAGGAAGCCCAGCGACTTATTAATGAAAGTCAAGCTAAGATTAGTGAAATGGCACAGGAAAGTGAAATAGTGAAAGAAGCAAAAAATCAGGCTGAAGAAATAATTAATCAGGCTAATAAAGTTGCCAGGGAAATTAAATTGGGTGCAAACCAGTATGCTGATGAAGTTTTAAGTAAACTTGAACAAAGCATGGAAAAAGCTTTGGAAGCTATTAAACAAGGTAGAAATGAGTTACAAAAAACGTCATAATAAATAATTACATATTTTCTTTAAATAATGAATAGCTAGACTGATAATTGTTAGTATCAAAATTATTATAGAAAATATTAAGAAAGTATAAAGATAGAATCCCATGGATATCTCCGCAGGCGGTAAGGGGTGCCAGTTTTTAAATACATTACTAACAGGATTAAATATTGTTAATGATATAAGTGCAGCTAAAGGTCCGTGTAATATTCTTGTTACTAGAAATGGCAAGAATCTTATATCTGTATCATTTATCATGGCCAGCACTTGGGCATGGATTGATACTCCTGCCCAACCTAGAATAAAGCTAATGGCAGCAACTTTTAAGTTTAAATTTGCTGCAGTTTCGCTAACAATTTTAGATCCAATAGTCATTTCAATTATACCACTTGCTATTGCTCTGGAAAGTTCTAGGTCTAAAAAAGATAAAATGAAACTTATAAGGTAAGCAATGTAGTCTAAAAATCCATACAATTGGAGAAGTTCTATTATTGTTGAAAAAAGAATAATGAACCCCCCGATTAGCAGCAATGTATTTATAGAATTTTTTATTGCATCACTTAGAAGTTTACCCAGAGGTTTATTTTGCTTGTTATGAGCTTTTATTAACTCTGCGTAAGCATTCTTAAATATATGTTTTTGTGAAAAAACAGACAAAGTTCCTTGTGATTTACGGCCCCAGTGCCGGAGTAGTATAATTCCTAGAGATAAGTTCGCTAGATAATGAGAACCAGCTATTGTTATACCAAGTGCAGGGTTATTAAGCATACCTACAGCTATTGCACCTAGCATAAACAGGGGGCTGGCATTATTTGTAAAAGAAAATAATCGTTCTGCCTCTTCTCTAGATAAAATACCTTCTTTTCTTAATCTGGCTGTTATTATGGAACCAATTGGAGCTCCCGAAGTATAACCAAATGCCATTACAATGGCTCCGGATCCGGGAACATTAAATAAAGGTCTCATTAATGGTTCTAATAATATTCCTAAGGAGTGAACAATTCCAAAACTCATGAGAAGTTCTGAAATTACAAAAAACGGAAAAAGGGCAGGGAACACCACATTCCACCATGCCTGTAAACCTCTTAGTGATGCTTTAAAAACTTGCTGTGGAAAAATAATCATTGAAATAAAGCAAATTAATACAAAAAATATTGGTGAAAAGCTTATAAAATTCGAAAGTAAATTTTTATTTTCCTTTATAGGCAAAATATTCACCTCGCAAAAAAGTCTTCCATTGTTATCTATACGAGATAACCCCATTTTTAGACCAAATAAAAAAGGGGGGATAACATGGTAAAGAAAACTCCAAAGGTTGGCTTGGTTTTAAGTGCGGGTTCTTCCAGAGGGTTTGCACATCTTGGAGTCTTAAAAGTGTTGAAGGATGCTGGAATACCGATAGATGTAATAGCAGGAACAAGTATTGGTAGCGTATTTGGTGCGTTATATGCTTCAGGCAGTGATATAGATTTACTTATCAAAATGACTGAGCATTTAAAACAGCAACAATATATGGACGTTTCTGTTCCTAGATGGGGTCTCATCAAAGGTAAGAAGATTGAGGAGCTTTTAAAACTCTTAACGAAAGGCTTGACCTTTGAAGAGCTTAACATTCCTTTATATGTTGTGGCAGTAGATATAGAAAACGGTGAAGAAGTTGTATTTTCCAAAGGACCTGTGTATCAAGCCGTTAGGGCAAGCATTTCAATTCCGGGAATTTTTGAACCTCAACGAATAAATGGTAAACTATATGTTGATGGTGCAGTATTAAATACCCTACCGATAAATCTTGTTAAAGAACATGGTGTTGATATTACAATTGCAGTTGAAGTTAAATATGGGGGAATAATTGGAAAGCACAAATCAATTAATAATATTTTTGATGTTATACTCCATTCGATAGATTTAATGCAACTAGATCATGTCAAGAAATGTTATGAAGAAGCAGATATTTTAATTAAACCTGATCTCTCCCATATAAATCCTAATAGATTTGATGGTGCCATGGAGTCTATATCTATAGGAATGGAAGCTGCACAAAAAGTGTTGCCTCAAATTAAAGAAGCTATAATAGGAAAAAATGGATAAAACAGTGTTTTCTTTTTTGGCATTGCACTATTATAGTTAAACTTGTACAATATGTGTAAACAGTAATTTTTAATAAACTGGCAAAGAGTAACATAATAAAAAATTGAAAAATACTACGGCATAGTGAGACCTAAAGAAATGGTGGATAAAAAGTAATCTTTATAGGATTGCAAGTAACAATGCCATTATAGGGCTAATCAAGCCACCGGCTATGCTGGTGGTAATTGACTTTCAGCGGGAGATAGGGACTCGTGGATGAAGCCCCCCCTACTGAAAGAAGTTTCACTTTATGAAAGGAGAAGAGTTTATGTCTGATGATTATTTAGTTCCCGTAGGAGTTTCTAATCGCCATATTCATCTTTCGCAAGGGCATCTTGAGGAACTTTTTGGTAAAGGATATGAGTTGACTAATATTAAAGACTTAAGTCAAAAAGGTGAATTTGCTGCTAAGGAAACAGTTACTATAGTGGGACCTAAGGGGGCAATAGAAAAAGTAAGGGTTCTTGGACCTATACGATCCAGAAGTCAGGTTGAAATTTCACGAACTGATAGTTTTAAGCTTGGTATTAATGCACCTGTAAAACAATCTGGTAAAATTGAAGGAACTCCTGGTTGTATAGTTATTGGTCCTAAGAATATTATTAAGTTGGAAGAAGGTGTTATTTTAGCTGATCACCATATCCATATGTCACCTTCTGACGCTAAAAAATTTAATGTTATTGATGGTGAGAGAGTTAGTGTGCATGTTAAAGGTTCCAGGAAAGTAACATTTCATAATGTACTGGTACGCGTCAAACCTTCGTTTGTGTTGGAATTCCATATTGACACCGATGAAGCTAATGCTTCACTTTTAAGTTCTGGTGATTTTGTAAAAATACTTAAGAAATAAAAATTTAGGTTTAACTAGCGATGTATTTTTGACTCCTTTTTATAGGGATTTGGGTAAGGACTACCCTTAATCTCTATTATAAAGGAGTTTTTTCTTGCATAGGCAAGATTTTCTATAATTTTTCAGGATTTTTTACATTTTTTTATGATTATCAAGGTTATCTATAACTTGACAAATTAATTTTTTATTTAAGCAACGCTAGTGTTATATTTTCAAAACATTTTTAGTAAAACTTTTGTTTTTTTTATTGCACCATTTTTTTCAAAGTAGTATACTACAAGTGAAAGGTATATTTTTATCGGTTAATGGTTGATATTTTAGGTTTAACGGTTTACTGAAAAGTATTTAAGGAGGTTTATTATGAAGGTTTTAGTTTTAAATTGTGGTAGCTCATCTATTAAATATAAAATGTTTAACATGTCAAATGAAGTAGTTCTGGCTAGCGGATTAGTGGAGAGAATTGGTATGGATGGATCTAAACTTATACACAAGCCTACTGATAAAGATAAATACCAATTTGAAGTAGATATCCCAAATCATGAGGTAGGCATCAATTTAATATTAAATGCATTAATTGATGAAACTCATGGAGTATTAAACAGTATGGATGAAATTGATGCAATAGGACACAGAACGGTTCACGGTGGGGATAAATTTAGTGATTCAGTTTTAATTGATGAATCAGTAAAGCAAAAATTAGAAGACCTTATTGATTTAGCGCCTTTGCATAACCCTCCTGGATTAATGGGAATAAATGCTTGTGAAAGATTATTGCCAAATGTACCTCAGGTAGGAGTTTTTGATACTGCTTTTCACCAAACAATGCCTGCTGCAAGTTATACTTATGCTTTACCATATGAGTTATGCCAGAAACATAAAATCAGACGTTATGGTTTCCATGGTACTTCCCACAAATATGTAGCATATAGAGCAGCTGAATTAACCGGCAAGGATATTAAAAACTGTAAAATTATAACTTGTCATTTAGGTAATGGAGCTAGTATTAGTGCCATTAATAATGGAAAAGTAATGGATACGAGTATGGGTTTTACTCCATTGGAAGGTTTGGTTATGGGAACTCGCTGTGGGTTAATTGACCCTGCAATAATACCATTTGTTATGGAAAAAGAAAACCTAACTACTAGAAAAATAAATGAACTTATCAATAAAAAGAGTGGAGTGCTTGGAATTTCAGGTATAAGTAGTGATTTTAGAGATTTAGAAGAGGCTGCACAAAATGGCAATGAAAGAGCACAACTTGCATTAGATGTATTTACTCATGTTGTTAAGAAAACAATTGGTTCATATGTTGCCATACTAAATGGTGTTGATGTTTTAGTATTTACTGCTGGGTTAGGAGAAAATTCTATTTATATAAGAGAGAAAATTTGTGAGGGTATGAATTATTTAGGAATTACAATTAGTAAGCAAAAGAACAATGTTAGAGGAGAAGAAAGAATTATTTCTAAAGAGGGAGCTTCGACAAAAGTAGTTATTGTTCCAACTAATGAAGAATTAATGATTGCTCGCGATACAAAAAGAATAATAGAGCAGCAGTTATCAGATTCAGATTTTTCTTGGGATTATGATTCACAGGGAAATAGAAATAATGAAAAAGTTTTTTCCTTATAACGTGCTATTATTTAATTTACCCATAGCTCTCAAAGGCTGGTGCCTGTATTTTATGGCAGCAGCCTTAATTAGTTTCTTGCATCTTTAGGAGCTGTTAGGTATAATACATACAGAGTTTTTATTTTGTAGGTGACATTCATGAAAATTAATGTTCTAGAACTAAAGCATTCTCGAGAAGCAAATTATATATTTAAAAAAGAGTTTGATGGATTTGAGATAGGCCAGGATAAGGTTCAGTTTGTAAAACCGGTACAATTAAAAGTGCAAGTGAATGTGGCAGGTGAGGAAATATTAGTTAGGGGAAAAATCACTGCAGTCTTTAAACTTATTTGTAATCGTTGTCTTGAACCTTACAATACGGAAATATACGTAAATTTTATGGAGAACCTTATAAAAGAAGATAAATATAAAAAACTTCCCGTTGATGAAAAAGATGATAATTTACATTCATATAAAGGTGATATAATAGAGCTTGATGAATTAGTTAAGCAGAACATAATTCTTTCTTTACCTATTAAAAGAATTTGTTCTGTAAACTGCAAAGGTCTTTGCCCACAATGTGGTAAAAATTTAAATACAGAAAAATGTGATTGTAAAATAGATAATGTTGACCCGCGACTTGCGAAACTTAAAGATTTTTTCAAGTTTAACTAAAATGAGTGTTCGAAAAGGACGCCAACTTAAGAATTTTGAAATAGATTTTCTGCAGACTTTTCGGACATCATCTTAAGTTTTATCTTTTAGTTATGGAAGGAGGGTGAGAAAATGGCTGTACCTAAGAGAAGAACATCAAAAGCCCGTAAAAATAAAAGGCGTGCTAATTGGAAAAGAATAACCAAACCTACTTTTGTTGAATGTCCACAGTGTCATGAACCTAAACTACCTCATAGGATTTGTCCTGAGTGTGGTTATTATAAAGATAAAGAGGTTGTAAATATGGCAGAATAAAATGGATTTTCATTGTTATAAAAATCGGAGATTTTTCTCCGATTTTTATATTGTAAATCTTCTATTGGAGAAAATACGACATGAAATAACAGTGGCATGTGTTAATAGAAAGATTTTGAGAATAATTTTTTTTTATCTGGTTATTTTATATTTAAAGATTAATTTTAAAATAATTTATAAGAATTATAATTATAG
>Ga0182240_100439_pt1 | contig 13583 bp, 14 predicted proteins | sample hydfrates4_PW_90_FD_145594 | JGI IMG/M metagenome (GOLD analysis project Ga0182240, IMG submission 145594) | Subsurface microbial communities from deep shales in Texas, USA - hydraulic fracturing test 4_PW_90 | ecosystem: Environmental > Aquatic > Deep subsurface > Shale gas/oil reservoir >...
TAATATTACCAACAACCTGGCTGTCAGTTATTAAGTTAACATCTGCCACTTCTGCAATAGCTCTCAACACATCAACAATATCAGCATTTCTGAAATTCATATCTTCTATTTTGTCCTGTGGTCCTGCTGATGCTGCTGCTGTTAAAGATATAACCAATATTAAAATAATAAAAGAAATCTTCTTTATTTTTATCATTTACTTTGCCTCCAATCAATATGCCTCAAATTTTTTAATATTTAACTCTAATGGAACTGCCATTTTTTATAAATACTGCTTCTCCATTTTGATAAGAAGATAGTCTATAGCCATTCATCATATCTCCAATTTTAAGAAGATGTTTATCCTGGTTATAACTTACAATTAAAGCCATTCTAGAATTAGCAGCTTTTATTACTCCATCAATTACTATCTCTGGTTCTGAAACTGTCTCTTCTACTTGATTACTCTCCTCAACAGCAGTAAATTCTTCTGTGAGATAATTTTCCTCTGTCGCAATTTCATCTGAAATTTCATCAGTTTCTATTTCTATAAAAAATGGGTTTTTTAAATTTTTAATTTGAGTACTACTTAGTTTATTTGCAGCTGCAAATTCGTTTAAATCACTTTCCACATCAAGATCTAAAGCAGAAGCTGTACTATTAATCATTAATATTAAAATAACGATAGATAATAATTTGAAAATCTTCATTAAATCACCCCGCTGAATTTTCTATAAACTCTCTTAACTCATCTGACTGATGATAAAATAAATTTAAATTTAAAGAAATTAAATTTTCCTGCTGCTGAACATTACTGGCAGTCAAATTTTCTACAACTAATCTATAATCCCAGTTATCTAGCATTTGAAGAAAGGATAGTAATTCAAAATATCCACCCTGAATTTCAAAAGTAAAGGGATAACCATTATCTGTATTTCTTTTTTGATAACTTCTGATATCAACATTACTTTCCCTGGCAAAATAATCAACAGCAGCTAAAATCTCTTCAGCGTCTCTAACCACTGTTTCTAATCGTTCTTCTCTTTCTTTTTTTAATTCAACCAATTCTTTTTCTAAACTATTAATTTGATTTACTTTATTCAATACAGCTGTATATTCGCTTTGAATATTTGTAATCTGATTTTCTAAATCCTGCTGATGAGCTTTGATAGGTTGATAGAGCAAATAATAATAAGCAGCCATTACTACTGTGACAAATAAAATAAAAAGTAGTATTTTTTCTCTTTTAGACAAATTACTCATTATAAATCACCCCTCTATCTTTATTATCTAGCTCCACAATTAAATTAAATTCTAAGCTATCATTTTTTCTAAACCTTTCTAAAGAAATAATAGAAAAAATATCTGAATTAAAAATACGCGAACTAAAATCTAATAATGATCTAATAGTTTCAGCATTACCATTAATTTGAATCTGTCCTCTGCTGTAATCTAAACGATTAAAAGTAATATTATCACCAATTATTTTTGCAAATTCTATAAAAAATGGTGCAGTAGTATATTTTTCTAGTTCAACTTTTTCTGGGAGTTTAAAATTAGCAATTTCATCTTCTAACTGAAAATAATATTCTTTCTCTGGACGCAGCACTTCTAATCTTGTTTCCCAATCGTTTCTGCGTTTTTCAAGATTTTGAACCTTTAAATAATTAAAATAATAATTTAAGGCTGGTACTGCAATAATTAAAAATATTAATAAGACAACTACAATTTCCATCCATTCAATTTTTACACCATCATCTTTTTCAAGGAGGTTAACTCTCATTATGCATCACCTCACTAATAATAGTACCAGCGGCAGTTGCCATAAAATGTTTATTGATCTGTTTGACATCATTCTTGAAATCAAATTCTTTTAAGGGGTCGATAATCGATATTTTATAATCTATCTGCTCTTTAAAATAGCTGGTTAATCCATTTAATAATAAGCCGCCACCTGTTAAATAGATATTTTCAACAGGATTTTCTTTATTTCTCTCATTATGATATTCTAAAGAACGATTTATCTCAAAAATTATCTCATCTACCAACTCTTTTACCCGTTTCTGTGTTGTTTCAGCAGTGTCAATATCTGTAAGCATTAAATCAAATTTTTTTTCTTCAACTTCTGCCTGCTCAGGAAAAAACTCAAATTTTTTCTTTTCAATTTCAGCCTCTTCATGACTTTTTTCTTCATTCAAAAATAAATTACTAAAATTATCGCCTGAAGTATCTACTTCTCGACTGAGATAAAACTTATTTTCAGCAGCAATTAAAATTTTAGAACTCCTAGCTCCAACATCTAAAATTAAAGCTGGTTTTTCTAATCTTTTATCTTTACTTAGTAGAGATATTAATGCCATATCTTCCAAATTGAAAACCTCAACTTTCAACATATTATTATCAAATATCTCTAAATAACCATTAAGAATATCTTTTGATATCCCTGTCACTAAAAGCTCATACTGATCATTTTCCTCGTTTATAATAATATAATCTAAAGCAATTTTTTCCACCTCAATATCCATAAAATCCTGAACCTCCCAGACCAAGGCCTCTTTTAACTCATCTTCAGGCATTTTAGGCATTTTAAGATTTCTAACAAACTCCTGTCCAGAAGCTGGTGTAACCAATAAAACACCTGGTTTCATATCTTTTTCATTAAAAATATCTGCAATAATTTTTGTTAAAAGATGAGTATCGATAATCTTACCATCTTTAATTGTTCCAGGAGGTAATTCTCTCCTACCAGATGCAAGCAGCTTTAGCTTGCCATTTTTTGCTCTGCTGCTTAAATATTTAATACTATTGTGTCCAAAATCAAGACTAACATACTTTATTCCTTTGATTAAAGATAATGGACTTACTGCCATATAATTCATCTCCCTTCTATTTTATTTATCTAATTACGCTCCAGTCTAATCTGATAGGACCAGTTTTATCACTATTATAGCTATAGTTACCACCATGAACTCTTGTTAAATCTGCTATACCAGGATCTATACTTCCCCTTAGAGGATTATCTTCAGAGTAAGTTTTAACACTTGAAATATCCTGATCTGTATAATTTATTTCATTAAATATCATTGAAGAAGCATAACCACCACTAAAATCATTACTTGTATAAGTTGCAAAAGGAGCAAAATATGCTAAATTAATATCAGATTCCCAAGGCATAGTAATATGACCATTTTCAAACGAAACTGTCTCAGCAGTTGTATAAAAAATTATATTTGCATTTCCATCAAGAGAAAGATTTGCATAAGGACTTATTTCTCCATCAACTAAAATATGAAGTACATCATCTGCTTTTGAAAAATCCATACTTGCTGCTACATTAGGTGTCAAATCTCCATCAATGTAAATATAATTTCCATCATTGTAAAATTGGTTATTGTCATCTATAAAAGCCTGACCTGCATTCATTTCTACCCAATAATCTCTCCAACCATTATAATCCTCTGAATCAGGTTCTAAATCAGGTTGTGGTTCAGGCTGTGGAATTGTAAACCACAAAAATCTATTTCTTCTTTCAGCCCTATAAACTTTTCCACTATAACTTATTTTTGTACCAACAGAATAAGATTGATTACTCCAATTACTATAACTTCCCTGATCATCTTCATAAGTGTAGCCACCTTCTTCATCTAATCTTCTCTTAAATTCTTCTACAATTTTTTCTTGATAATCATAATCATCAGGACTAGGAAGTGATGTTTGATTATAATCAACCTTTCCCTTAGCAAGTCCTACTTTTGATATATCTGGATCATTTATTTCCCAATAATCATTATTAGGATTATCAGGATCCGGTTGTGTTTCATTATCATTAACTTTACTTGTATAAATTTCGTTATCATAAATCACTTTTTCTCGTGATCTATAAATCTTATCATTATTCCATTCTTTAAAAGAATTATCAATCATCCAGTTATCCTGCCAGTTATCTTCTCCAGGTTCTACTGCTTCACCTGCAGAATAATCACCTTTGCTGACATAAACCTTATTATCATGGACTACTAATTCTCCCTCAAAATAAGAGGAACTGTTAGACCATTTACTATATAAAACTTCAGCAGTTCCAAAACTGTGATCATCTACATTATAAAATCGATTATACCCATTGAGATTAATTTTATTTGCAAATCTAGAATATTTAAAATAATCAATTAAATGCTCAATTAAATATTCAACTCTAATAGTCTCACTTTCATTACCATTATCAGCTGTAATTTCATAGATATAAATATTATTTTCTTCATAATTAGAATGTGGATTAAATTCAATAGTAATACCATAACCCGCAATATTTAAATCATCTTCAAATTGGCTTTGCAATTTCTGCAGCTCTTTATAAATTTTTTCAGCTGAAAAAAAACCTTTACCAGCAATATTATCTTGATAAAATTTATTTAACTTTAAATCAAGATAATTTGCTCCACCTTCAGCTGCATAAAATGCCTGACTGCGTGCAGCTGCATCCTGTACTAAACCTATATTTGAAGAATACATAAGCATCATAGCAGTAGCTAAACTTCCAACCAGAGCTAATAATAAAATAACCATTACTAAGGCTATTCCATCATTATTTTTAAGATTTTTTTTCATAATGATCACCTCCAGAAATTAAGGTTACGAGGATATACAGTTTTTAATTCTTCAATAACATTACCATTTCCTAAATCTACTCTTATCTCAAATTCAAATGCATTGTTATTAAAATCAATTTCTATACCATCAACAATAATTTTTCTAACATTATCTCGATTTATTTTTGTGTTATCTTCCAATCTTATCTCATTACCTTCAATAAGCCTTATTTCGGTACCACCTGTAAAAGTTTTTTCTTTATTATTACCACTACTATCTACATATTTTATTTTAATATCATCAGTGAATTTTATCTTGTCATCTTCAAAAACTATTGTGGTTCCATTTTTAAATTTGATTATACCAGTTCCATCTTTGTATCTTTTATAAAGAATAATTTTCTCACCTGCATAATTTTTTAACTTAAATTCTACTAAATTGGTTAGAGCCCTTTCTTTATTTAAAGGTAGATTTTCAGCTACTTTCTTTTTTAATTCTAATTTATTAGTATTTTTTAGAATTACAAAATCTGCATTTTCAGCATCTTTATCAATTTCATCATACCAAAATTTCCAAGTATCAGGAGTAGTAAAATCAAAATATTTATATTCTCTAATATTCTGAGTAATATCTTCAATCATAATTTGGGTTAAACGATTATTACTAACCCGCTCTGTGCTATCTCTAAAAATATCAAATGACTGAACTAAAATAGCAGCCATCAAAGTCAGAACTATTAATAAGATTGTAAAGGTAATTAACACTTCAACTAAAGTAAACCCTCTATTATTTTTCATTTTAATCAGCACCCATCATTGTTTCGATTTCGTATGTCCCTTCCCCCTGCTCTTCCTCCCAAAAAATAGTTAATTTAATGTTATATAAATCTAAATCATCAGAAACTTCTGATTCAGAAATTTCTATTTCTGATTTTTCTAAATAATTAAATCTATTATTAGCTATATGATCATCAAAAATATCTGAAAGTTGTTGCTGTATTATAGAAGGCGAAACAGTATCTAAATCATCTTCTATAAAACTCCTTATATCACTTGAATAACTTCCACTGATTAGATCAACTCCATCTGAATTTATAATATTTTTCAGATTTTTAGAGTTAGCTAAATAATCAAGTATACTTGCAGACATTGAAGAAGCCAGATCTATATTTCTGGTAGTTCTTTCACTTCTAAATCCAACAAGAACAGCCCCAGCAAATGTTGTAATTAAGAGAATTATTATTGTAAAAGCTAATATAACTTCTACTAATGTAAATCCTTGATTATTTTTTAAAATCTTCATTTAGGCTTCTCCTCTCATTAAAAAATAAGTGATAAATACATAGCAAATAGTTCTTCTGAATAAAACCAAAGTATTAAAGAAGCCACAGCCAAAAATGGTCCAAAAGGTAATTTAGTTTTCATACCAGTTTTTCCAGAAATAACACCAGGTAGATGGGCCATCAAAGCAATTAAAGCACCTAAAAAGACTGCAGTTACAGCAATTACTGGCCCTGTAAAACTACCAACCATTGCCATCATTTTGATATCTCCTCCACCCATACCACCTTTACTTAAAAAAGCTATTAAAAATAGTAAACCTCCAGCTGCTAAAATACCCAATAAAGAATAAATAAAAGTTATATCAGTTCTAAAAAAGCTAAAACTTAATCCTGCTACAAGGCCACCAAGAGTTAATTGATCTGGAAGTATTTGATGATCAAAATCAATCATTGTCAGTACTATCATCAGCGACGAAAATACTAAACCTGCAGCTAATATGATTAAATCAGATATATAAATATAATTTATAATAAATATAATTCCGGTTAACAATTCGATAATAGGATATCTGATTGAAATATCTGCTTTACAGTTTTTGCATTTCCCTCTTAAAAAGATATAACTTAAAACTGGAATTAGTTCCAGCGGGCTTAACTTATGTTCGCAGTCTGGACAGTGCGATGGTGGATAAATAATTGATTTCCCTGTCGGCAGTCTATAAATAACTACATTTAAAAAACTACCAATTACCAATCCTGTTATAAATAATAAAAATATCATATAAACCTTCCATTCATTTTATATATTTAAATAATTATTCTAAATTTAAATGACTGTTTAAACCTTCTTCTAAATCACCGTTAGATTTAATACCTACATATTCAGTTTCACTTTCACCTGGGAGTTTAACTGAAAAAACAAAACTATCACCATCACTGTTATAATGATATGGTTCATAACTTTCTATTCCTATTTCCTGAACTATACTATCTAATGCATTAAATTCATCTCTAAAATTAGTAATAAAAGTTGAAGTATTGGCAGCAGTAGGATATGTTCCTTCTTTAAATCTATATACTTCTATCTCTGTTAATAAGGTCCTGGTATTAAAAATTACAGCTTCTCGTCGAGCTTCTTCTCTAATCCCCATTAAATTAGGCATGGCTATTGAAGCTAAAACTCCTATTATAACTATTACGATTAATAATTCAATTAAAGTAAAACCACTATTACTAGTTATAACTTTAAACATAAATCAACCTCCAAATAATCTAATTTCCCTTTGCTAAAATCGTTAAAGAAATACCTAAACCTAATATAATCCAGAAAACAGGAGCTACAGATATAACACTGTCATTAAAAAATCCTGCAACTAAATAAGCACTAACTGCTCCCAGCAGTGCAATCCCCAATCTATTCTGCCAGCTGCTTAAATCACTATTATTATACAAAACAAATGACGAAAATATATAATTCCCCCATAAATACAATAAAACTAGTAGTGAAATAATACCTGTATTAATAGCTATCTGTAAATATAAATTGTGGGGTTTATCCACTATAATTTTAGGATTACTAAAAAATTTAAGTTTTCCGATTACATCATCTTGGGGAAAATACATTGCATAAGTATCAGGACCGTGGCCAATGAAAATTGTATCTTTTAGTAATGGTAAAGTTCTTGACCAGATATAGGCTCTGGATGAACCTAATCTTTCATAACCCTTAAAGCCAATGCTTTCAACTTTCTTTAAAGGATATAAATTATTATGCATTCCTGCCATTAAAATCTGCCCATCCTGATAATAAAACTGGGCACTCTTAGCACCATAATTCCAGATTAGATAATTTTCCTTTTCATTTATCTGAAAGCTGTGATGAAGATATTGTTTACCCTTAAAAATAATTTCTTTAACTTCATCTTTTGAGTTGTAAACATTGAGCGGCTGTTTATTCAAAACTTTAATCTGATCTGAAGCCATTATTATCTCAAATTCTGCTTCAGCTGTTTTTAATTTCAATTTACCAGCTTCAGAACTCACTTCTGTTATTGGCGGCAAAATCTCCCCTTCTAGATATTTTTCCTGCTCAGTTTTGGGAAATAGAACATCACTAAAAATTTCATCCAGATTTCTAGCATTCATGGTAATAAAAACTAAAGTAAAAACAGTAAAAATAACAAAAATTCTTATCCAGTGTTTTTTTAAAAACTGCCGCTGCATATATAATATAATTACTGTTCCAGCGATAAAACCCATAAACCCAGCCCGGGAGCGAGACCCAATTAAAAATGCAAATAACAGTGTACTCAAAATACCTGATATAAATAATTTCTTTTTCTTTTGAGAACTGCTGTATAAACCAAGTGCTAATATTCCCACCATGGAAGCATAACTACCGACATAATTGGGATTATACATAGTTGAATAAATAACTCTTCTACCAACAAAACTCAAACGATCAACAAAAAACTCAAGTCCATCTGGTGTAATTAATTTTCTTCCAAATTCAGTTTCAAATAAATCATAGTTATAAAACTGTAAAATACCGTGAATAGCTAAGATAAATGCTGAAATAAATAAAGCTTTTAAAATCAATTTAAATGACTTCTGATCATCAATAATATTAATTACAACTACCACCAGTAATAAATATCCCAGCCAAACAAATATATTTTCATAGCGGTCCGGGAATCCTTTAATTACTATTTCTTTATATTCTGCCATAAAAGATGATACCACTGCTAATATACTATAAATAGCTATTGGGAAATAATAATTAGTTTTTTTGATTCCATTTAGATCAACATATTTAAGAAAAGTAATTAAAAGAAAAAATGAGGCAGTTAAGAAAAATATCATTTTGTAATATGAATAAAAATCAATATTTATAAAACTGCCCCAATTTATATTAATTCTGTTTACAACTATACTCATTCTAATTATAACAGGGATTATAATTATTAAAATTAACAAAAGGAGAATAAATGGTATTAAAAATATATTTTTGAAACTCAAATTACTCTCCTCCTGTTTATTAATCTTAGTATTAACTTCCTGTAGTTAATTGTCCATCACTAATTATAAAATTATAATTAATATTATTATCAGTCTCTGCAGTAACTTGATAATTTTCATATCCTGAATTATCATTAGCTACTTTGACATTAGTAACTCCATCTGTATTTTCTAAAGCCTTATATGCACTTAAACTTGAAATAGTTGGTACAGTACCACTATTTTCAGCTCTGCTAGCTTCAATTTCAATCATTAGAGTCCTCATATTTGCTCTAATTGCTTCCTCATTCGCACTACTTCCTAATCCTGCAATATTAGGCACAGCTATCGCTGCCAGTACACCAATAATAACAATAACAATTAATAATTCAATTAAAGTAAAGCCTTCATTTCCACTAAAAATATCTCTTATTTTTTTCATTTTTATTCCTCCTCATTTTGTTTAAAAAAATAACTAAAATTTCAACTACAAGCTCTTGTTTTTAGTCTTTCACCTCCTTTTTAAAGCCTAGAAATTACTGTAAATACTAAAGAGTGGTAAAATAATTGAAGCTACAATACCGCCAACAACTACGGCTAAAATAATAATCATCATTGGCTCAATTAAAGAAATACTACCTTCAATTGCATTTTCTACTTCCAGATCATAATAGTCGGATATTTTATTTAACATATCCTCTATATTACCACTTTCTTCTCCAACCCTAAGCATCTGAATTACCATTGGTGGAAATTCTCCACTCTGTCGAATTGGTTCTGAAAGTGTTGATCCCTCTCTAACTCGCATTCTAGTTTCTAATAAAACATCTGCAAAAACTTCATTATCTACAACCTCTTCAATAACAGGCAGTGCATTAATAATATTAACTCCACTTTTAATTAAAAGTGCTAAAGTACTGGCAAATCTTGCGATTACAACTTTTCTGATTAAATCTCCTATAACAGGAATTTTTAATAATAACATATCCTTATTTAATTTCCCTTTAGGAGTTTTAACATAAGTGCTCAGTAAAAATAACCCTGATAATAAAATAATTAAAATTGCCCACCAGTAATTAGAGATAATATTACTGACAAAAATTAATATTTTTGTTGGAAGTGGGATCTCCCCCCCAAAATTAACCAGCATCTCTAAAATATTTGGCAGTACAAAACCCATCAAGATAAATACAGCTATAATAGCAACAATCACTATAACAACTGGATAATAAAGAGCAGATTTAACCTGTTTATTAATTTTATCCCGCTTCCGATAATACTCTACTAATTCAGATAAAACCTCATCTAAAACACCACCAGTTTCTCCGGCCTTTATTAGATGAATAAATAATTTAGGAAAATATTTAGGATGTTCTTTTAAAGCAGAAGATAATGTCTCTCCGGCCTCAACTCTTGCTAAAAGTTTTGCTAACATATTTTTTTCCTGTTTAGAATTTGACTGCCTTTTAATTATAGTAATTGATCTAACAAGAGGTATTCCAGCTGCAACTAAAACAGAAAGTCTCTGAGCAAAATTTGCAAGCTCTGAAATTTTATATCCACCACCAAAAATATTGAACTCAGATAGATTTATATCCTTAGTTAGTCTTGATTCTTTTTGCTCTCCAGCACTTTCAACTGCTTTAATTGATACAGCATGTAAATTTTTTTCTCTTAATTGTTTAGCCACATCTTCTCTGCTTGCTGCTTCTAAATTACCATTCAAAACCTGTCCTGACTGTCCACGAGCCTTATAACTATAAAGCTGAGCCATTTTGCACCTCCCTTAACTTAGAAGATTAAAACTAACGAAGTTTTTCATTAACATATTTGACATCATTACAGTAATGTAAAACTGATTCTCTTGATATTTTTCCCCGCTGGTATAGTTTCAGAAGAGAATTATCCATAGTCATCATATTATAACGGCCGCCAGTTTGAATTGCCGAATAGATCTGATTAGTTTTACCTTCACGAATAATATTTCTGATAGCCGATGTCGCCATCATTATTTCAAAAGCTGCAACTCTTTCGCCCTGATCTCTGGTTGGAACTAACTGCTGGGCTATTACAGCACTGATCACTGAAGCAAGCTGTATTTTTATTTGATCCTGCTGAGCAGCTGGAAAAACATCAATAATCCTATCAATAGTTGCTGGTGCACTATTTGTATGCAGTGTTGCTAGAACTAGATGTCCTGTTTCTGCAGCTTCCAATGCAATCTGGATTGTCTCTAAATCTCTCATTTCTCCTACTAAAATTACATCAGGATCCTGTCTAAGACAGGCTCTTAATCCTTTTTTAAAATTATTAGTATCACTACCAACTTCTCTCTGATGAACAAGGCTTTTATTATGTTTATGAAGATATTCTATTGGATCTTCTAATGTCATAATATGCAGCTGTCGATTATGATTTATTTCATTAATTATTGCTGCCTGGGTTGTAGATTTACCACTTCCAGTTGGACCAGTGCTTAAAACAAGCCCCATTCGCTGATAGGCAAGCCTTTTAAATACATCCGGAAGATTCATGCTGTCAATTGTAGGTACCTCATTGGGAATTATTCTTAAAGCAATTCCTACACTACCTCTTTGATGATAAGCATTAACTCTAAATCTAGATGTACCAGGAATTCTATATGAAAAATCAATTTCTCCTTTTTCCTTAAATTCTTTGTACTGTTTATCACTCATCATTTCTTTAGCTAAATTTTCAGTATCTTCAACACTTAATTCTTTATTATACTTATCATAGGGTCTAAGCTTCCCATTTTTCCTAATATAAGGGGGAGAAAATACTGTTAAATGAAGATCAGAAATCTGATCTTCCTGAGATACTATTTTTAATAGCTCTTCAAATTCCAAAAACATCACTCTCCAATCTATTGTTAATATATAATTCTTTCAACCTCAGAAACATCTGTTTCTCCTGCTTTAATTTTGGTAATTCCATCTTCTTTTAAAGTTATCATTCCATTGTTTTTTGCATATTCACTTATTTTTTCTTTAGAAATATTATCACTTATCATTTCTTTTACCCTATTATCTACCTCAAAAATTTCCTGAATTGCTAAACGTCCATTATAGCCAGTATTATTACACTTTTCACAACCGACTGCAAAATATGCTTCTTCAATTTCAGGATCTCCCAGGTATTTTAAATCAAGCTTATCCAATTTTCTTTTTTCTTTACAATGAGGACAGAGCCTTCTAACAAGCCTCTGAGCTACTACACCATTTAAAGAAGCAGCTACAAGATATGGTGCTAGCCCAATATCAACCAATCTAGTAATTGAACTAACGGCATCGTTTGTATGGAGAGTACTAAAAACGAGATGCCCAGTTAAAGCAGATCGGACAGCTATTTCTGCAGTTTCTTCATCTCGCATTTCTCCAATCATTATTATATCTGGATCCTGTCTTAAAATTGACCTAAGTGTTTTAGCAAAAGTTAATCCTGCCTTTACCTTAGCCTGAACCTGATTAATACCAGAAATTTGATATTCAACTGGATCTTCAATTGTAACGATATTTATTTTAGGGCTATTAAGTTCATTTAAAGCTGCAAAAAGAGTTGTTGACTTTCCACTCCCAGTTGGTCCAGTTAGTAATAGAACACCATTCGGTTTTTTGATTAAATTTCCAAATTTAACTCTATTATAATCTGATAAGCCTAAATTATCTAAATCTAGAAGGTTCGTATTTCTTGCTAAAAGACGAATAACTACCTTTTCCCCTTTAATTGTTGGTAAAGTAGAAACACGCATATCCAGATTTTCTCCTTTAAAAATCATCTTTATTCGGCCATCCTGGGGTACTCGATGTTCGGTAATATCTAGATTAGCAATAATCTTAATTCTGGAAACTAAAGCTCTATGAGAAGATTTTGGTGCTGTCATTTCCTTTTTTAAAACACCATCAATTCTGAATCGAACTCTAATATTATTTTCTTCAGGCTCAATATGAATATCACTTGCACCTTTTTGATAAGCTTTAGAAATAACATAATTTGCCAATTTTATTATTGGTGCTTCATCAACCATTTCTCTGAGCTCTGCCTCTTCATATATCTCTTCATTTTGGTTGTCAGATACATCTTCTACATCATCTAAATTAAAATCTTCGAAAATATTGGAAATGTCTATATCTTCACTACCATATAATCTATTTATAGCTGAACGAATTTGATTAGGAGCACCATAAAGTGGTTCAATAGTTAAATTGCTTAACATTTCTAAATCATCTATAGCTACCAGATCTGTTGGATCTGCCATTACAACCTTTAATTTGCTTTCTCCTTTTTTTTCAATAGGAACCGCTAAATATCTTCGTGCCATATTTTCAGGAATTAATTCTGATAGAGAAGGATCAAAAAAATATTTATCCAAATCTGCGTGTGGAATTCCTCTTTGAAATTCCAAAACTTCTATTAAATCTTCTTCCCGAATATACCCTAATTCAACTAAAACTTCTCCAATTTTTTTGTCAGTGTTCTTCATCTTTTCTAAAGCTAGATCTAACTGTTCTCTATTTATATATTCATGGTCTAATAAAAGTTCTCCTATTTTTTTGCGGTTTCCGAAAGCCAAATTATCACCCCACAATAAAATTTTTTATCGATTTTTGAAATAATTTGTAAATTATTTTGCTATTATAACAAAATTCGACAGAATATTAATTTTTCCTGCACTTTTCTAATTTAATTTTAATCTTTTTGATATTTTAAGTTTATAAAG
>Ga0182240_100440_pt1 | contig 13542 bp, 10 predicted proteins | sample hydfrates4_PW_90_FD_145594 | JGI IMG/M metagenome (GOLD analysis project Ga0182240, IMG submission 145594) | Subsurface microbial communities from deep shales in Texas, USA - hydraulic fracturing test 4_PW_90 | ecosystem: Environmental > Aquatic > Deep subsurface > Shale gas/oil reservoir >...
TATCATGCATATTTGAATTGAATTTTAACAATTTCTCAAAGTTTTGCTTGACAATCGTAATTTTTTATGATATAGTATTTATAGTTATCTTATGCCTTTTTATCCTACCTATGAGGAATGGAAACTTTGAATTCAACGAAAGTGCCTTCAGGGTTATAATCCTTTTTATCCTACCTATGAGGAATGGAAACTGCTTTTGCTTTCTCGATAAATCCCTCTGGACTTTCCTTTTTATCCTACCTATGAGGAATGGAAACTTCCATTTAGAAATTTTTTCTTTTTCCTCTTCTGTCTGCCTTTTTATCCTACCTATGAGGAATGGAAACAATTGATACCATTTAAAATACCTTCAAGTCCATCAACTTTTTATCCTACCTATGAGGAATGGAAACAGAAAAATAGAGAAAATATAAAAAAAGGTATGAAAGAACTTTTTATCCTACCTATGAGGAATGGAAACGCCTGTCTCCCTGGGTCATCATTGTCAAACCATATGACTTTTTATCCTACCTATGAGGAATGGAAACTCATTACTTAAATCCTCTTCCAGATTGTCTAGTTCCTCTTTTTATCCTACCTATGAGGAATGGAAACCGAATCACAGGACAGACTCAACCAAAAGAACCTATTCTTTTTATCCTACCTATGAGGAATGGAAACCACGGTTTCCAGAACATAGAAAATTAGTTGGTGAAACATCTTTTTATCCTACCTATGAGGAATGGAAACCCAAGAATTCTGTCAATTCATCTGGACGTTGTATTATTCTTTTTATCCTACCTATGAGGAATGGAAACAAATGTCATCCACCAACTGTTCAATGCTTTTCTTTGCCTTTTTATCCTACCTATGAGGAATGGAAACACGAAGAATTTAGCAATTTAGCGACTGTCGTAGATTGCTTTTTATCCTACCTATGAGGAATGGAAACAAATTCTTCTTTCTGGGTCCCTTGTCAACCTGCCTGCCTTTTTATCCTACCTATGAGGAATGGAAACTTTTCACAACGCTTTTTTTCAAACTGTTTCCATTTGTCTTTTTATCCTACCTATGAGGAATGGAAACTATACTCCACAATGGACACCTGAATACATACAAGAACTTTTTATCCTACCTATGAGGAATGGAAACGCTCGTCTGGACGCTGAATAACCCTTTCAAGCGTCTCCTTTTTATCCTACCTATGAGGAATGGAAACATATTTTCACAATCTTTATCTTTCAAACTAACTCTACTTTTTATCCTACCTATGAGGAATGGAAACAAAAAAGAAATAACAGAGTTGCAAATGGCTTATAACTTTTTATCCTACCTATGAGGAATGGAAACCACCACAACTACGAATAGAAGCAGGCTTTGAATTAGCCTTTTTATCCTACCTATGAGGAATGGAAACTGGAAAAAGAGGATAAAACGCAAGAAAAAGAGCAATCTTTTTATCCTACCTATGAGGAATGGAAACAACTCATAACTTCCGCCTCCAATATAATTTATCTTCTTTTTATCCTACCTATGAGGAATGGAAACTTTTTTTCGCATCTATTCCGGAGTGAATAGAAAATAACTTTTTATCCTACCTATGAGGAATGGAAACCTAAAAAGATATGAATATTTTTCTCCCTTGCCATAGCTTTTTATCCTACCTATGAGGAATGGAAACTTTATTTTCACTCTCCTTAAATTTGTATTGATTTCCCTTTTTATCCTACCTATGAGGAATGGAAACGAAGTAAGTCAGGAAAGATATATCGAGACAATAAAACTTTTTATCCTACCTATGAGGAATGGAAACTATAATTATCTAATGAGTCTCATACCAGTTGTTCCCACTTTTTATCCTACCTATGAGGAATGGAAACTATCAAAACTATCTTATTGATGATAGGTTTGATGTACCTTTTTATCCTACCTATGAGGAATGGAAACTGATTTTGAAGAGAATACGGATATAGTAACTGAAGACTTTTTATCCTACCTATGAGGAATGGAAACGCTGAAAACATTATGGCTGAAGTTGGTGACAGGCTTGGCTTTTTATCCTACCTATGAGGAATGGAAACATGTTTCAATAGCTTTCATTTGTGCGGGTAAAGTCACTTTTTATCCTACCTATGAGGAATGGAAACGCAGCTGTGAAATGTCTTGTGTAAGTGGTTGTAATTCCTTTTTATCCTACCTATGAGGAATGGAAACATAAATCTTCGTCGTCGATCGGTGAAGGTGCTTGGCTTTTTATCCTACCTATGAGGAATGGAAACAACCCTGCTTTGCAATTGCTATACGCAGCTTTATACCCTTTTTATCCTACCTATGAGGAATGGAAACAGCCAGTCGGCATAACGTCCATGTTTGTCAAGTCTACCTTTTTATCCTACCTATGAGGAATGGAAACGCGGCTGCTAACAAAGTCGTACCTGAACCAGCAAAACTTTTTATCCTACCTATGAGGAATGGAAACTTGGAGAGAATGTAGTTGTTTTTGCTACACTTTCTTCTTTTTATCCTACCTATGAGGAATGGAAACTCAGAATGCGTAGTTGGTTCAATAAACTGTCAATTGCCTTTTTATCCTACCTATGAGGAATGGAAACGTAATATTTTTATAGAAGATTCAAAAGAATTAGGCTTTTTATCCTACCTATGAGGAATGGAAACTTCAGTACAAAACTTCTTTGAATAACTGTCATTTCTCTTTTTATCCTACCTATGAGGAATGGAAACAGGCTTTTGATCAATATTCTTAGTTGATTCAATAACTTTTTATCCTACCTATGAGGAATGGAAACTGAAAAAGGGCGTACTGTACAGGTTCAACAGGTTCACTTTTTATCCTACCTATGAGGAATGGAAACTTAGATCGACTTCCAGAAGCTCCGTGTGCAGATGCCTTTTTATCCTACCTATGAGGAATGGAAACGTGCCTGTTGAGGGATCTATTTTTTTGACTGTATCATCACTTTTTATCCTACCTATAAGGAATGGAGGATGGAGAGAGGAATGAAAAGCTGGGGGAGGGAAAGAAAAATATTCCAAGTTTTAAATTATCTGAAATAAGAGATTTATCGAAGTAGTTTGAGTAAGCTGATTCTATACTAATGCCAAGTATTTAAACATTAAGTTTGCTCTTAAAAATATCACTCCTTTGTTGTGAATGTTCACAGCAAGGAATGATTTGTTTTTGTGAAGTGCTTTATAAGATATTTTTTTTGACTCACTTAGAAAAATAATGGGGAATTTAAACTGGAGTTAACTAACTTTACCAATGGAAAAAGGGGACAAGATATTTTGTTGCATAAGAGGAGTTTATAATTGAATAATTTATTCTTCTAATGATTAAAAGAGTATTTTTCCTTTGTTTATAATTCATTTTTTACAATCCCACTTTTTGAAAGAGAATCAATTTATTATAAATAAATTAATAAAGCATGTTATAATATTTTTATACTTTGTAAATTGAAGATCTTTTATTATTAAAATATTTTACAGAATGAAACTAATACTATTTGTTAATAATTCTAAAGAGAAAGAAGATAATGCCTGTTAGGGGGGAACACAATGGAGGAATTTAGCGTTACTATCAAACCTTTGACTCCAATATGGACAGGAGATGCTAGTGGAAAGAGTTCTACATTAAGAGAGACTGGCATAATTGGTAGCCTTAGATGGTGGTATGAGGCGTTAATTAGAGGGCTGGGAGGTTATGCTTGTGATCCAACAAATGAAAGTTTAAGATGCAAATTAGAACATGACAAATTCAATAAGGCACTAAAATCCGGTAAAACCATGTCGGAAGCATTAAACGAGCAAATCTGTTCAGCTTGTCAACTATTTGGATGTACAGGATGGTCAAGGAAGTTTAAGTTAGAAATTGAAACAGTAGAAAAGGGTTGTGCTCCGTTCGTTATTGAGGAAATACCTAACGCTCGTTTTCCTTTCTTTCTTGGATATTATAATAGTGAGAGGGCTAAAGAATATGTCAATAATGGCGGATTAATGGGAAAATATAAATTAAGATTTATTATTGAAGATGCTAACAAGGTTGACTTGTTAAAAAACTTGTTTACTTTAGCTTCAAGTTGGGGATTAGGGGCAGGTGTTCAAAAAGGTTTTGGTGTTGTTGATGTTGAAGAGAAATTGGAATTATCTAAGACTACTTTTCCTCGACAAGCAGAAAGTGACCATCTAGTCCCTTATACAGTACCTTTGCCAAGATTAGATCAATTTTTCTTTTATAAAATACCAATTAATCCCAATTTTATAAACCAAATTTTGAAGTTAATTGGTTCTAGTAGTTACAAATCAATAAAAGATTTAAAAGATAATGAACCGTTGGGAGAAGAAGTATTTTCTTCTTATCCATATCTTCCAACATCGCCATGGGTTAGAAACAAAATAAGATCACTATTTCGAGATAAATTTAAAAACAATCAAGTTTTACGACATTTATTAATGGGATTTATATCAAATAAAAATATAAAGCCAATTCATAAAGATTGTTGGGAACATTCCATTGAAAAAGATAAAAAGGATGGAGAAAAATATTATTGTGAAGTTTGCAAAAAAGGAAATATAACGAAAGACCAGATTATCGGGAAAACAGGGTCAAAAATTTTTGTATCTCATATATATAACAAAAATGCATACAAGAATAATCAAGAACCTAAGTGGGAAATGAGAATTTGGGGATGGCTTCCAGAGATTCCTAAAAAGATAAATGTTAGTAGAAAAGAAATTAAGCAGTTATTACAAGTTAAATTCAAAGATGAAGACTTTTGGAAGCAAACTTTTGACTTTATAGAAAATCCTGTTTTGATTGAAAGCATACAGGAAAAATGGGATTTAGATCCCACACTTTTGATAAATAACAGAGGTGTTTTTTATGAATGATGAAATAATTTATGATTATTATCTTAGTAAGGCAAAGACTTATAAAGATGTTGAACTTGCCCAAGTGAAAAAAGAAATTCAGGGCAAGTTAAAAAAGGATATAAATATCCAAGATTTTTATCCTACTGCTGATGACCTAAAAAATCTTCCTCAAGATTCAGTTTTAATAAAAATTTCTTTTACTCTTAAGAAGCCCTATACAAGCAAGGATGAGGGAGAGTTCCATATAATTGATGGCAAAATTTTTGAAAATCCTATTTTCAGGGACAAATTAACTGGTTTGCCAATGGTTAGGCCCTCAACATGGAAGGGGCACTTAAGATATGCTGCTGGGAAGGTGGAATTGGATGAAGTAAAGAAGAAAAAATTAATCACAAGGCTTTTTGGAAGTGAAACTGTTGAAGGTGACGATGAAGAAACATCTAAAGGTAGACTATATTTTTACCCCACCTTCTTTGAAGAAGAAGCAGAAAAGGATGTAATTACTCCTTTAAAAAGGGATACCAGGACACCTACTAAGAAAGGACCTATACCTCTTGAAGTAATAAAACCAGGCAAAAATGGGGATTTTTATCTTTTATATCTTCCGTATCCAAAAGGTAAAGATTTCAAAGAAGACGAGATTAAAGAGGATTTAGAATTTCTTGCTGAGACATTAAAATTGATGTTTTACGCCTATGGCTTTTCTGCAAAGAAAACATCTGGGTTTGGAATTATAGAACAGCTGCAAGATAAAAATGTAGAGATTTATCCTGAGGATATGAAATCAATTTTCTCAATCTTATACACCGAAGTAAACAAAACTGTTAACCATGGTGCATACAAATGAGAAAAAAAGTGATCGATCAATTAGCATTTATTATATACATTTTCGACAGTAATTGAAGGGGTGAGATGAATGTACTTTGAGAAAATCAAAAGTGCTCGACAAAATATTTTAACAGGGGAGATAGGGGCGTTATTGCACGACATCGGTAAATGCCATCCTAACTTTGTAAAAACTAAATCCAAAGAAAATATTAGAGGATTGCCTCATCATGCCCGAGATATTGATAAGTTTTTGGATGATTATTTGGTGAGATACATTAAAGATGAGAAATTCAAATTCAAGATTAATAACATAGAGTCAGGTATTTATTCTCTCATTACTAAACATCATGATAAGGATGAAGATCTTAAAGATCCTAAATATCAGTTAGTAAAATTGTTGAAAACATGTGATCACAAAGACTCCGCTGATGACAAAGGTATCGTAAGAAGGCAGCAAGGATTAGATAATACAATTATCTCTTCTCCTTTTGGGTATCAAAAAGAAAAAATTGATCTAACGAGTCTTCAAAAAAGGTTCGATGATTTACAGGATAATTTAAAAGGGTTATTCAAAAATTATATTTATGATGAGCTTGATTTATCTTGCTTTAGAAAAGGATTGTTGAATAATCTTAAAACCACTTTTTCACATGCATTAGGAGAAACAAGAATTCCTTCAAATGATGTTACACTGTGGGACCATTCTTATTCGACAGCTTCGTTATTTAAATCAGTATTATGCGAGATTGCACTGGATGAAGAACCTGATCCTGGCGAGCTTCAGTGGCGAGCGCTTGGTTTTTGCTGGGATGGTATCGGTTTTATAAACAAAGGTAAAAAGATTGCAGATATTTTAAAAAGAAATGAGATTATTGAAGAAACGAAGATCGAATTGAAAGAGAAATTTGAAGACGAAATACCAATTGGAAATGCTATATATGAAGACATAAATGGAGTTTACTTCACTTTTCCTACCTTGAAGGATGATAATGCAAAAGAACTGGCAAAAGAATGCGCAGAGGAAAGTTTGAAGATTTTAAGAGACAAAAGTGATAATGAAATCTGGCCCTTTTTCACCCTTAGCAAGCCCTCAAGGACACTTACGATTCTTAGCAGCGAGTTAAAATCTGCCGCTGAGAAGAGAGACATTCCTAAAATGAGTCCAATGTTATTTGTTGAAAATGGGGAGAAACAAATAGGTAGTAATCCAGATATTCCTCTTCCTGAAACTGATGAAGATCGTAAAGATGTATGCCCTGTGTGCAGAATGAGAACAAAACCTGTAAGTAATGAAAGGTGTGATATATGTGAAAAGAGAAGAAAAGGAAGGTTACAAGATTGGTTTAACAATAGGGAAAATACAATCTGGACGGATGAAGTTGCAGATAAAAATAACCGTGTTGCTTTACTTTCTCTAAATTTTAATCTTGATAAATGGCTTGATGGAACAATGATTGGAACGATTTTTAGTCAAACTTTTGAGGAGTGGTTAAATAAGGCAGAAGAACCTTTGCATGAAGTTGTCGAGAAGTGGAAAAAGGAAATTAGGAATGATATTGACAAGAAAGAAGAAACAATAAAAAATATGGAAAAAGCCAAGTTGAAAGAATCTGCCAAAAAAAATTTAGAAAAATTCATCAAAGGTAAAGAAGAATTGGAAAAACAACAAAATCAATTAACTTTTGTTCTCAAACCCCAAAAAGAAGTAATTTATAAACTTTTAGGTTTAGTTTTAAATTGGTGGAATACTAGAAGCCAAAAAAGCAAAGACAACGATAAACAAAAAATAGCAAAAATATTAGACACATTTTTTGAGGATATTAAGGTGGTTTCAGACAAAGATAAAAATGGCATTTACATCGAAGATCTTATGGAGAATCTACGATTGCTCATTGAGCCAAAGCCTTTTAATGTGACTAACCTACAAAGATGGTTTTTTACCCAAAACCCATCCCCAGCTCGAATATATAGAATATGGAAAGAAACAGAAGAATTCTTTGAATTGATTATAAAAGAAATAATAAATAAAATTTATTCTAATAAATGGGGGAGATTGAAATTTTCTATTGATAATAATAATTTGAAAGCTAAGCTGAAGCAGGCAGAAGAATTAAAAGAAAATACTCCATATATAATTGAAAAAGAGAAATTAGACCCACAAGATCTTCTTGTTTTTCACACAAAAAATGGAGAATTTTACACCATAGAATCCCTTGATAAGTTTAAATCTGAAGATGAAACTGGAGAAAATGCCGTTTGTAAAGCATTAAAACAAGGATTCAACTACCTTGCGTTGGAGGACAAACCAAATGAAAATCTATTAAAAGAAGAAATAGAACCTAATAATATAAAAACTGAAGAATACGTCCCCTTAATTGAAATTAATAAATCTCCTCTCTCGTTGAGAATGATTGTCCCTGCTACTGACTCGATAAAAATTTTAAAATTGATATCAAAGCTTTACAATGAAAGATTTGAAAAGGTATTAGGGAAGTTACCGTTAAATGCCAAACTTTTAGTAACAAACAGAAAATTCCCTTTGTATGTTTTACTTGATGCTGAAAAAAGAATGTTAGCTGGATCAGAGTTTACAAAAGCTATACCAACAAATATATGGTGGAATGTCGATACACTTAGAAATGAAGAATTTTACGGTTATTATCCCATCAAAAACCTTGTTGAAGGGAAATACACGCTTGATGACCTTGCTTCACTTTCAAAGGGCAAAATTTACCAAATCTTTCCAGGTTATTTTGATTTCGAATTATTATTAGGAACTACGGATAGATACAACATATATTACGAAGGAGAAAATAGGGGGGACAGAGACTATAAATTATTTTCAAAGAGACCATATTATCAATATCAATTTTCGGAGTTATTGGAATTATGGGATATTCTAACTGCTAATATTTCATCTTCCCAAATTAATTTCATTGAGGAGTCTTTTATTACAAAACTAAGGGAATGGAGAAACATAGAAGATAATAACAAAGAAGATGTATTCAAAGAGTTTGCTGTTGCTACATTAGAAGATGCATTTGGTAAAAAATGGGATGAGTTGTCGGAAGAAACCAGATTCTTACTTATTATTTCTTCTCAAAATAAAGCATTGTTGGATACAATCATTTTATTCAGACATATATTGAAAGAGGGGGTTGAGGAAAAATGAGGGAAGATATGGAAAATGAAAATGTCAAAGACTTGGAACCAAAAACATTTTATATGAAAGCTCTTGATCCGATACACATTGGAGCTGGTGGATATAGGCTAGGTAGAGTAGATAATACCATAGTCAGAGATCCTGCAACAGATATTCCTAAAATACCAGGAACAGCAATTGCAGGCGTAATAAGGGAGTTCACGATTCTCCATAAAATGGAGAATGAAGATGAGTGCAAGAATAAATCCACGGAAAAGGAAAAAAGAACTTGTGCAGAAGAAAAGGTAAAATCGTATTTTGGAACTGGCGAAAGTAAAGGTATGTTAAGATTTTATGATGGGCAAATTATTTTCTTCCCTGTTTCTTCGATACAGGGCACGGTATGGGTTACAACGAATGAAATACTTGAATATTGGTTTGGGGAATTAAAAGATGATCACGGAGAAAAAATAACACTCCCGAAAAATAATGATGATAAAGCATATGCATTAAAGGGTATAAAACAAAATGAGATTAACCTTGGCTGGCTTTTGTTAGAAGTTGATTCGTTGGATAATACATTTGAAAATTTACTTTCCAGTAAATTTAAACATGAAGGTATCTTAGATTATGTGCAAAGAATTGTTATTGTTTCTGAAAAATTATTTTCGCATATAGTAAATGATAATTTAGAAATCAGAACATCGGTGAAAATAGATCCAACAACCGGAACCGCGGCTGAAGGAGCATTGTTTACTTATGAAGCTATTCCAAGAGGCACAATATTAGGGTTTGAAGTAGTTAAGGATAAAACTAGGGAAAAAGGTGATATTGATATTGAAATGAAAGATGTTTCGTCATATTTCAAACTTCTTGGTATCGGAGGAATGGGAACAAGAGGATTTGGTAGGGTTGAGTTGTTGAATATTGACAATAACAAAGAGAAATCAGGAGGGAAGTAAAAAATGTTGAATCTTGATTATATCTGCATGAAATACGGTCAAGAAATAAGTAAAATCCACAATTCTAATATTGAAAACAACCTTAGAAAAGCACTTGAAAACAATCTTAGAAAAGCACTTGGAGTTTTGCAGAAAGATGGTGTTTATGCAATGTTTCTTTGGCTTGAAGGTAAAGACAAAGAAATAAGAACCCGGATTAATGAATTACTGAATAATAATGAAATAAAAAAATATTTTTTTGATAATAATTCGGCAGATCGGTTTCCAGATGACTTTTCTGAATTTTGTAAAGAATTACAAAATGTAGCTGAAGATATCGATAAACTTTTTTTTATGAAAAAGATTTTAGAACGTACATTAACTTATGCATTGTACCATGTGAAGGTTGGTAAAAATGATAAAGTTGGTGAAAACAATGTGGCAAAAACTTAGTGTTGTTTTTAAATTAAAATCACCTCTTCATATCGGTTACACTCCCTTTAAAGGTTCAGTTGTTTCACCTACAAGATATTATGTGCTTGGAAAAAATTTCTGGGGGGCTATAACTAAACGGATTACAGAATTCTTGAAGAATAATTCTCAGAGTGATAGTTCACAAAAATGCAATTATAAAAATAATGGTCGTGAAGTAATGGAGAATTTTAAATTTTCAAATTTTTATCTTTATGATGGAAAAACTGTTTATACCCCTTATTATACTGATGTTGGTTTAAAGTATGGTAGTATTCCACAAACAGAGTTTGAACATATGTTCATTGGCAGTAGGATTTCAACTGCGATTAACGGAAAAAGTCAAACTGCCGAAGATGAAACTCTTCATGAAATTGAATTTATAAACAACAAATTCAGAGATGAAAAAGGAAATATCAAGGATGTGAAAATTGCAGGCTATATTTGGATTAGAGATTCAGCAAAAATATGTGAGCATCCAGTTCAACTAGATACAAATTCAATAACTATTAATAACTTTAATATAATTCAAGAATTGATTCTTGGAGGAGAATCGAAGTATGGATTCGGACATGTTGAAATAGATGCAGTTGGGAATAATATTCCCTTGGAAATAAATAGTTCAGAACAAGGCGAACAAGTAAGAGTGGAAATAGAAAACAATAAACCTCTTTTACAGCATTTAAAGTATTCTGGTGAAATTCAATTTGAAGGGGACATAGAGCTTTTGACTGGAAGGGTATATTATGACCCGGAAAGTGAAAATAATAATGCGTCCAAAGATTTCAATAATGCTCCAGGAAAAAACATTTCAAAAGTTAAACCCTTTTTGACTCCTGGAACAAGAGTTACAGGAGAACGAGAATATGAGGCAGAATTAAATTACGATGGTACTCTTATAAACATTAAAAAAAGAAGAACAGGATGATAATTGAAAGAGTTATAGAAGAAGCACAACCTTATTTAAAAGGATTAAAGATCAAAGATACGATTATAGGAATTTCACTTATCGGGTTAGAAATTAGTAATAATCACGTATTTTAAATTAAAAATCAAGGTCTCTCTTGTAATATATTTTATTAACATAAAAAGCAGGAAGGTATGAAAAAATGTCTGTCGACCACCAATAAGATAAAAATCCCCGGGGATCGACAGACAAGTGTTAAAAATCACAAGGCTTATATCATGCATATTTGAATTGATTTTTAACAATTTCTCAAAATTTTGATTGACAATCGTAATTTTTTATGATATAGTATTTATAGCTATCTTACGCCTTTTTATCCTACCTATAAGGAATGGAAATATACCGTATACAAACAGCATTAAAACCGTTAACAGTGGCTTTTTATCCTACCTATAAGGAATGGAAATTTCAAAACGCCTTCTTTGTTCTACTAGTTCACTATACTTTTTATCCTACCTATAAGGAATGGAAATGGATACTTGTGGGTTCTATGGGCCGAACTTTAGCGTCTTTTTATCCTACCTATAAGGAATGGAAATATGGGATAAAGAAGAAGGTTGGACGCCCAAACTTTACTTTTTATCCTACCTATAAGGAATGGAAATAATATATGCACTCGGAGAAGTTGCAGAACTTAAAAACTTTTTATCCTACCTATAAGGAATGGAAATTTTCCATAACTTTCTCATAAAGTTTTACCCGTGCCGCCTTTTTATCCTACCTATAAGGAATGGAAATTAAATAATCTCTTCTTTATCACTTTCAGGTCTAAATACTTTTTATCCTACCTATAAGGAATGGAAATCTTTGAGAAGATCATAATATTTCAATGTTTCAATACTTTTTATCCTACCTATAAGGAATGGAAATGCAGAATTTGAACGAAGCCATAGACGGCAGTACATACTTTTTATCCTACCTATAAGGAATGGAAATTTTGTCCCATCCGTCCATACTGAGTTTTTTGATTTAACTTTTTATCCTACCTATAAGGAATGGAAATATAAGATCTTTGGGACTTGAAGCGGCACTTTTGTATAGCTTTTTATCCTACCTATAAGGAATGGAAATTTGGGGGGATTACGGTGGGTATTGGTTTCTATTTTTCTTTTTATCCTACCTATAAGGAATGGAAATGTAGAAACAATAAAAAACGATCCAAACTGGCAATGGACTTTTTATCCTACCTATAAGGAATGGAAATTAAGATCTACGTAATATATGGTGGGGCTGGTAGTGGCTTTTTATCCTACCTATAAGGAATGGAAATGCTGAAGTCATAGTAAACACCTTAAGGGAACATAGGCTTTTTATCCTACCTATAAGGAATGGAAATCCTGAATTTGGCGATGTGAAAGTCAGAACAAACGTACTTTTTATCCTACCTATAAGGAATGGAAATCTAAAAGCATAATAAACAGAATAGCATGGGGTGTGTACCTTTTTATCCTACCTATAAGGAATGGAAATACAACATGGGTATTCTTGGCAAAGCCGTGACTGGTGCTTTTTATCCTACCTATAAGGAATGGAAATAACGGATTAAGCTTTTGAAATAGTCTTTCAAATATATCTTTTTATCCTACCTATAAGGAATGGAAATGTAAAAGACACTGTTTCAGGTATTTCACACAGGTACGTCTTTTTATCCTACCTATAAGGAATGGAAATTCTACTGGGCTCAAAAATTCTCTTTCAAATTTATACCTTTTTATCCTACCTATAAGGAATGGAAATTTTGAACAAGTTGGCGACTATGCAATCGGTATTAACGACTTTTTATCCTACCTATAAGGAATGGAAATACCATTATCGTAGCGGGATCGTTTGGCCTATTTTTGCTTTTTATCCTACCTATAAGGAATGGAAATTTATCCTCTTTGTAAAACGAGCTGTAAGCGTTTCAACTTTTTATCCTACCTATAAGGAATGGAAATTGAAATTGAAGAAGGAAGTAGTAAGAATTACTTCCGCTTTTTATCCTACCTATAAGGAATGGAAATTACACACATTGTAACCAGTCAAATCATTGGTGCTTGTCGCTTTTTATCCTACCTATAAGGAATGGAAATTGATTTACGTTTAAAATACAAAGAAGAAGATAATAAACTTTTTATCCTACCTATAAGGAATAGAAATACTATTTCGATACGCTTTTCAAGTGTAAAAGCTGCTCCCACTTTTTATCCTACCTATAAGGAATGGAAACGCTGCATCACTAGCGATAAAGTTGTTTTCCTCAAGCTTTTTATCCTACCTATAAGGAATGGAAACGTCATACCTTTCATTATTGTGTTAGCTTCACTAAACTTTTTATCCTACCT
>Ga0182240_100441_pt1 | contig 13488 bp, 9 predicted proteins | sample hydfrates4_PW_90_FD_145594 | JGI IMG/M metagenome (GOLD analysis project Ga0182240, IMG submission 145594) | Subsurface microbial communities from deep shales in Texas, USA - hydraulic fracturing test 4_PW_90 | ecosystem: Environmental > Aquatic > Deep subsurface > Shale gas/oil reservoir >...
TGCCAAAAGGATAGTTTTTTATGTGCAGCAAATGGGATAGAAATAGAAGTAGAGTTTACTAAAAGGATAGGCACAGGTTTATTTGGTGGAGAAGGCTTCATTCTTCAAAGATTAGAAGGACATGGCTTGGCTTTTATTCATGCTGGTGGGGCACTAATCGAAAGGCAGCTACAACCCGGTGAAATTTTAAAAGTAGATACCGGTTGTGTTGTGGGTTTTTCGAAAACGGTGAATTATGATATTCAGTTTATAGGGGGTTTTACTAATGCACTTTTTGGTGGGGAAGGTTTGTTCATAGCAACCCTTAAGGGTCCAGGGACTATTTATCTACAAAGCCTTCCGTTTTCAAGACTTGCAGACAGAATAAACGCTGCAGCAAAGTATCAAAACAAGGGTGAAAATAGAAATATGGGCAGAGGCTTCATCGGTGGATTGTTTAATGATGATCGAAGATTTTGAATTATGGAAATAAATTTATTCCAACTTCAAAGCTTCGATGCCATGGGAAAAATATTTCCATTTTCCATCCCTTTTTCATGCTTTTTTCTATTATTTCTTTAAAAGGCAATAGTTTGGTTTTAGTATACTCTTCTGCCCATTTTTCAGCTGGCATAAGCGTCCATATATTGCACCCTTTTTGGGCAGAATCTTTTCTTAGTTGTTGCCTTACCACTGCTTGGTAACCCCAATGTTCTATGAAAAAAATTGCCTGTAATTTAAGTAACTCTTTTGTGTCTAATTTTAAATAATTTTTTTGAGCAAAATACTGAATTACAGAATGGAGGATAACTGTTCCAAGGGTGTTGCTTACAGTGTTCCACCCAGAGTAATTTATCTTTAGCCAATCTAAATGATTTTCCAAAATTTTTTCTACTAATCTTTTATCTGAACCATTTCCATATCTTATATCAGCTATTCCAATAATTTTATCTTCTTTTTTAATTCTTTCAATGATTGTTTCGTATTCTTCCTCAGATACAGCTAATGTGTCTTGAAAAGTATTGTCGTATCTACTATAATCAGAAGAGTTATTCAATAAAAGTAAAATATCACCTTTTTGTTCTATTTTACCTCCAGCTGCTTCAATATGAGTTGCAACGCTACTTTTTAAGGGATATCCTTCATAAGGAGGAATCAAATTGATTGATTCTGGGTGTGTATAAAAAAGTTCAAAAGAAGGTGAATAGTTAAACGTCGAACATAATAACCTGCTTAAAAGTGTTAAAGAAGTTTCGTCTGCACCAGGATGAATGGAGATTTTTTCATTTAAATCTAATTGGTTTACTAACTTTTGATGCAGTTTTGATTCATAAACTGATAAGCTACCAGGAGAGTTATCATCCAAAGTTATATTCAAAAAATCTACCACTCCATTATTAACAAGTTTAATTGCTTCTTGGATAATGATATAGTTTCTTTCTCTCCTCCAAAAAAAGTCTTTTATCATCCAATCGGGGATTTCTTTATATTTGTTTTTAAATTCATCCAAGAATTTTGGTAAATCATCTTTGTAAGATAAATTTTGTGACTTATCCTTTGATTCTAGATATTTAGCAAAATCCTTTGACAGATTACTTAAAGTTTCTCCATAATACTCCCAATAATCAGGTTCTTCGTCCGACGAGTTATATATGGGGATTCTTGTTATTGTGGAAGAAAGATAGATCACCGTCCTTTTTTTCTTTAAAGTATTAAGAATTTTTAGCCTTTCATTGATTGTGGGTTTTTGGAGTAAGTTTATTCTTGATGGGATTAATCCTCCATGAATCAAGGTATCTAATGAAAGGATTAAATTATCTCCTTCTTGAGAGTTGCCTAGAAGCCAATCTTTTAAAGCATCGGTATCAGCTGGGATTTTTTTAGCTCCTAGCAATTCTTTAGGTGGAGTTAAAATATTCAAGTTTGAGGCTTTTGCGAACATTAAAAAGTATTCCCGAGTACAAAATCTTTCATCAATAGGTAAAAATACTATTCTCATTTTAAGGACCCCCCTTTATTTTGAATTAAATGAATCTTTAATTTCTCAAACAACGGATCGTATAAGTCTATTATAAAAATTCTAGATATCCGAATCTTTCAGGGGTATGGAAAGACCCATAAGTGCAACTCCAACATCCATATAATGCGACATCACCTTTCCACCTGTTTCTTGTAAAGTTGACTCTGGTTATTTTAGAAACATCTACGCCAATTTCTTGGAGATCTATTTTTAACTCTGTAATCCACTTTCCTTTTAATTTGTATGTAGCAGCTTCTATATTCCCGTTCCACCTTGAATCAAGCACAATTTCATCGTATATAGATCCATTTGCTGAAACTACATAATGGTAATATTTTGAAGGATCGGATTCATCAGGCCAAATAAAAACTTCCACTGAATCTCCTAAATATACTCTTGTGTCTCTCGGCCCTTCTATAATTTTCATTTCAGATAGATCAGGTTCTTCGCAAGAGAATAGTACATATAGATATTTTTCATCGTAAAAGGCTTTCACCTTGGTTTCAAGGGGGAAAGGTTCCCCACTATCGTTTGTTAGGAAATTGCTAGACCATTCCGTTTCTTCCCAAATATTATCAATTTCTCCATCTATTACTGGAGGAGTCGAAACCTTTTGTATTTGCATTTTTGGCAAAGGCATTAAATTTTCCACAACAACCATTTCCGGAGGCTTTGTAGCTTTTAGTGGAGCTTTCCCTTCTCTTTCTTTTGCATATAAAATGGGTCTTAAAATGTCCATCATTTTGTAGATCTCATCTATTAGTGTTATGGAAGCGTCGTAGTTTTTAATATTGGAAGCAATTTCAGTTTTTAAAGCAGATAATTGTTGCCAAAAGTTAAAAATATTGTCTTCGTTCCAAATTATAGTATTTTTGATTTCTGTTTTAAGCCATTTAGTTTCTTCATCTGTTAAAAAGCCATTTTCGTGAAGGATCACCATAGAATCTTCAAGTTCTTCTATAAAGGTTTCAAAAAGGTCTTTTAACGGAGCGTGAGCTGTAATTGCATCTTCTCTAAAATAACCTGTTTTTAAAAGAGATAAATCAATCGTTTTAGTCATTGTAGGGTTCAAGCCTGTAATATGCGAAGCGGAAAATATGGCAACACCGGAGAAGCCTTTTTCTTTAACAACCCCAATTTGTCTCATCATTTCATCTTCGTCTCTAAGAGAAAAAGCTGCTAAACCTGGATAGATAAGAACGTATCTACTGTAATTTTTTTGTTCATCGAGAACTATTTCAAGATCCTCTAAACTACTTTTGTAGTCCATTGGGAACAACACATCAATGTAATGGTTTTGTGCCCAATTTCCCCAGTTTTGCTTGTATTTTAACCTTGATTCGCTTAAAGAAGGACCTACAGCTGCACTTACTATTATTTCTGGTTTTATTGTTTTTACTTCGCGATAAATTTCGTGAACGAAAGAAGTAACAAGGTTTTCTCTCCACAACTGCCAAGTTACCTCTTCTGGTGAATATTTTTCTATCGTAAATGGATCTATTCCACTTTCTTCATAGAATTTTTTGATTGTACTTTCATCATAGCCCATATAGTCAGAAGCATATCTTATATAATCTAAATGAATTCCATCTACATCAAATTCTTTGGCCAAAACGAGAATAGCATTTTTAATAAAATTTCTTGCTTCTTGATTAGAATGAGAAAGCCATACGGTTTGAGACTCTGAATAAATATTACCAAATTTATCTTTTTCAAGCCATTCTGGGTGTAAAGACATCATAGGACTTGGAGAGGTATGTGCAATGGCAAATGTCCAAACCCATGGATGGACTTCCATACCTCTTTTGTGTGCTTCAGAAATTATGATTTGCAAAGGGTCCTCCTCCCATTCTTCAAATAATTCAGATAGAGGGTACCCTGTCATTTCGCTAAGTGTTTTTGAGATTGTTCGTCCTTGATAAATGATTTCAGGTAATAACAAATTAAAATTCAAATCGGCCAATTCATTAATAATTTTAGACAGATTTTCAGGGGTTCTTGCTTGTGCAATGGCTGAATAATCTAACCACACTGCTCTGGTTTCTATCTTATCACTAGGGAAAGTATAGCTCCCTACAATACTTAATTCTTCTTTCAGTTTACCCACCTCTTCCATTGAAGATTCATTTATTTTGGCGTCCTTTAATCTTTTTTCCAATTCATTTATATTATTTAATAAAGAAAAGTATCTTTCTTCTGTGACATAAGGTCGTATTCCTTCAATTTCATTTCTCATCTCTTTTATTTCATTTTCAACTTTTGATAGTTCAATTTCTACTTCGTCAATTGGTGTAGGAGGTAAATCTAGTAGGTATCTGGTCGCATTTGCAATTAGTTTTTGGAAGATATGATCACCCAAAGCTAAAGCAAAAACGTTTTCACTGAAAAATATTCCTGATTTTCCTAAAACCACTGCGCAATTATCTTCATATGATGTAGAAGGATTTCCTTCAGAATCTTTTGACCATTCAGCTAATCTCTTTACTTCTGGATCAATTGTTTTAAAAGTAAAAGTGAAACCTCTGGGCATTTTGATATAGTCCGGTATCTCCTCACCAAAAACTTTCTTTCCCTCTTCTGTGATACGCATATAATTGTATTCTCCTCTTTCCCAATTAGAATATTGTATCCCTAGGTAAGGTCCCACAATATAATTTGACCTTACCTTTCCATCAGAATATCTAAGAGTCGCTTCGTAACCTCCAAGTATTTTCCCACCTCTTTGAAGAAATGCTTCTATTTCGGAAGCTTCGCTTTCTATTAAAGCCGCGTTATCATGAAGTATCAAAACTTCTATATAATCAGGTATTCCAAGGTTATTTACAATGGTTGTATCTATAAGTTCGTATTCAATATTCCCGTATTCTAAGCTCCTTAAAGTCCCTTCCAATATGGTTTGGTAAGATGAGGGTCCATAGAAGTTTTCAGAAGCTTCTGATACTAATACTCCAACTTCTGCCCCCAAAAAAATCACTGAATAAAGCACAAAAAATAGAAACATTATTCCTTTTTTCATTTGTCACTCATCTCCCTTTAGAAACACTTATTTTAACTAAAAGTTCACTGTTTCAAGGCACCTTGATAGCCTTCTATAAAATACCTTTGTGTGAAAAAGAAGAAGACAAGAATTGGGATGGAAGCAATAATTAAACTGGCGGTGATATATCTATAATTTTGTTCAAACATACTGTTTAAGTAAGAAAGGCCTACTTGTAAAGGGAATTTAGTTTGACTTTGAAGAACTATCAATGGCCACAAAAAAGCATTCCAAAAACCCGCAAATGAGATAATAGAAAGTGCTGTAGCCGCAGGTCTCACCATTGGAAACATTATTTTCCACCAAAGTTGAAACTCGTTACAACCATCTATTCTAGCGGCATCTTCAAGATCCCTGGGGATAGATAGATAATTTTGTCTCATTATAAAAATTCCAAAAATACTAACAGCACTTGGCAGAACAACGGCTAAATAGGTATCGAAAAGTTTAAGATTTAAAATAGTTATGAAATTAACGATTAGACCTCCTTGAATAGGGATCATCATAGGTAACAAAATCAAGAAAAATAGAAGATTTCTTCCTTTGAATTCCAATCTTGCAAGTGGATAAGCTGCCAAAGAAGCAAATACAACATTAAAAATTATTCCCAAGGCTGTAATTATTAAAGAATTTAAGAAGTATCGTGGAAATGGGACATTTTCGATGACGTATTTGTAAGCATCAAGAGTAGCAGGTTGCGGTATCCACTTTGGCGGCCAAGTTAGAACATCTGTTGCAGTCTTCAAAGAGGTAGAAAGAGCCCATAAAAATGGAAATATAAAAAATAAAGCCAAAATAATTAAAAGAGCATAATTTAAAGAAATTTTTATTAATTTTTTCTTATTTATTTGGTTTTTCCCTTTTTTTCTCACCACCGACACCTCCCAAACCAAAAAATTTGAATTGTATTAATGTTAGAGTAATTAAGAAAGCCGAATATATTAGCCCTAAAGCTGCTGAGCGTCCAAATTGATATGTGTTGAACGCCAAATTGTAAGTTTCAAACATTAAAGTAGTTGTTTGATTTTTCCCTCCTGTGAGTAGAAAAACTTCTTCAAAAACTTTTAAAGCGGACATAGTTGATAAAACAAAACACAATAACATTGTAGGTCTTAATAAGGGAATGGTAATTCTAGTAAATTTTTTAAAACTGCTCGCACCATCTAAAGCCGCTGCTTCGTAAAGCTCCGAAGGTATGTTTTGTAATCCGGCTAGATAGATAATCATATAATAGCCGAGGCCTCTCCAAAAGGTAACAAACATACATGAAAACAAAGCTACGTTTTTATCTAAAAGCCATAAAACAGGTTCTTCTATGATGTTCAAAGACATAAGAATATAATTGAGTATTCCGTCTACATCGAATATCCATCTCCATGCTATACTGACTATAACGCTGCCTGTAATTACAGGCACATAAAATAATGTTCTAAAAAATTTTATTCCAGGTATTTTTTGATTGACTAGAACTGCTAATCCCATTGAGGCGAATTGAATAAAAGGAACAACTATTAGATACTTTAAAGTATTAGCCAAAGAAATATAGAAATACTTGTAATTAAAAAGCCATCTATAATTTTCTAGTCCTATCCATTTAGTTTCACCTGTTAACATATTGTAATCAGCGAAAGATAAAGTTATTCCTCTCACGATCGGATAATAACTGAAGATGCTCAATAAAACCAAAGGAACTACTAGAAAGCAAAAGGCAATCAAATATGTTTGCTTTTTTCTACTAAGTTTCAAATGTCACACCTCCTAACAATCAAGGGCGATAGGTGAAATCCCCTATCGCCTTTTAACCAATAAATGAAAAGTTAAAATTCACTTGATAATAGTTCATTTAACTCTGCTTCAGCTAAGGACAATGCTTCTTCTGCAGTATAATCACCTTTAATAGCAGCTATCCAATAATCATCTAGTATCCTTCTGAATTCAGAATATTTTGCTAGTCCTATTCTTTTCCCGATAGCATCTTGATCAAAACCATATATCATTGATTTACTAGCTACTAATTGCGCTTTAACATTCAAATCTGTTTCTGCTCTTTCTAAAAACCAAGGATCTTCTTCAAGCGATATTTTCGTTGAGGGAACAACCGTTGCGATCTTAGCAAACTCTACTTGCCAAAATGGGGAAGTTAGCCATAATCCAAATTTTACAGCTTCAGCTTTATTTTTCGCATTATATGGCACAGCCACATTCATTGCTCCTGCAGGAATTTTTTTACCTTTTCCCAAAGGGAAGGGAGCAACATCACTAACTTCGAATATACTAGGACTATTTATTTGAACATGTTTAACCATAGTTATTCCAACAGGGAACATGGCAATTCTTCCACCTGCATACTTTTGGGTGCCTGCTTGATAGCCTCCTAAATCTTGAGGCATAAGAGCCTCTTTGAAGGCAAGCTGATGTTGTTTCAACCTAGCAATTGCCTCAGGAGTGTTTACTATAGCCTTTTTCCCATCTTCAGAAATTAACGGGACACCTTCTTCCTGAAGATCGATATGTGCGACTATGTTGGGTTGATATCCGTATAAGCCTGTTTTTTCTTTAATTATCCTGGAATATTCTATGATTTCATCCCATGTCTTTGGTGGAACATTAGGATCTAACCCTGCTTCTTCAAAAATCTGTTTGTTGTAAAGCAAAATTTGGGGACTTAGATACCAAGGAATAGCATAGGATTTTCCATCTATGACGGTAGCTTCCCAGTAGTTAGGTAAGTATAAGTATTTGTCCACTTCCGTTACGAATTCATCGATGGGACTTAATGCATCTTGAGCTGCAAAGTCTATAACCCAAGGAGTATTCATATTCACCAGATCAGGGTGGTTACCAGAGGCTATTGCAGCAATGAGTTTTTGTTGAAAAGCGTCGTAAGGGATATCGACCCAGTTGATTTTTATGTCAGGATTGGCAGTTTCGAAAGTGTCTATAACTGAGTTAATGTAATCTGAAAATGTAGACAAGGAAAGCGTCCAAAATTCAACAGTTACACTTTCTGCTGATAACACCAACGAACCGACAATCAAACATACCAACACTACAAAAAACTTTTTCATGCCAATCTACCTCCTTCTTTTTTGCCACATTTCGTGGCTATAACTTTGATATCTTTTGAATCTGGTTTTCTATTTCGTTAGGATGGATCTTTAAAAGTTCGATATTCTTGCTCATTGCCAAATAAATTCCTGCACCAATCGCTTGCCCCATACCTGCACATGTTGGTTGAATTCTTGCAGCGGATTGGCCTTCGAAATCCGAAGAAAAACACCTTCCAACTATTGCCAAATTTGTATAACTTTCTGATATTAACGATCGTAAAGGTATTTCATAGTAGTCATCATATTTCGGAATAAAACCTTTTTCTTTTTTATCTATTTTCTTTTCATTTGAGTGAATATCAATTCCATAACAACCTTTCACTACCCCATCTGGAAATTTTTTGTAAGTTCTTACATCCTCTCCTGTGAAAACATACCTTCCTTTAACTCTTCTACTTTCTCTTATCCCAATTTCAGGAGCTATTTTTTCAAGGTATGCGTTTTCAAACCCCTTTACATATCCCTTTGCAAAATTGAATATCTTTTCCACCATTATGGTTCCTTCTAACATACTTCTTGAAAGTTCTGAGTTATCAATTGAGTCTTTAGAGATATTCATAGTATTAACTGTCACTCTTCCTTTACCAGGTAGTTGAACAAAAAAGAAATGATCTATAGATATCGAAGGATCTTCTTTTTTGGCTTCTTCTAGTTCTTTAAAATAGCCTGCAACAGAAATAACGTCCATATTGGGAGTAACCCATGCAAAGAAGTTTTCTGGGTTATTTTTTACGTCACTTCTGACACTCTCAAAATCAACCCCTGCAATAGTAAACATTATTGTTAAAGCTTGATTTTTACCGGTTTCATCGCCTACAAAACATTCATTTCCAGAAAGATATCCTACTATTCCATCGCCGCTGGCATCAATAAAAAAGTCGGATTCAATTTCAACTTTTTCACCGTTTGAAGATTGAGCTTTCAAAGAAATAATTTTGTTATCTTCTTTTATTATTTCTGTTACCATTGTTTTAAATAATATTTCAACTTCACTTTCTTTCAGCATTTTCATCATTTCAATCTTCATTAACTCACTATCAAAAGTGTTGAAGTAAACTCCTCCTTTTCTTTTTAACCTTTCAATTAGTTCTTGAAATATTCCTTTTATCAATACTTGGTTATCTAGCCAATATTTCATAAATGGATTAACCAACCCAAGTGTAGTAAGTCCGCCAATTGTAGAATTTTTTTCAATTAGTAGTGTTTTCAGGCCACTTCTTGAAGCTGCTATCGCTGCATGGAACCCTGCAATTCCTCCGCCGACAATTGTAACTTGTTTACGATATTTCACTAAGACCACCTCAGTATAATTTATTAACGACTGCTCTTGCAGTGTCTTTTCCCGTAGTTGAAGCCTTTTCATATTCAATTGAATACAACAAACCAGACAAGATCTCCACAGCAAAAATTTGAGCCAGGATAGATCTACCTGCACTAGTTTTTACAGGGTTTTCACCAGAGAATATTTCTAGTACCACATCCGAAGATTTTGTAATAGGGGAATTCGCATGTTCAGTCAAACTAATAGTTGTTGCACCGTGCTTTTTTGCTACATTTAACGAGTCTACAGTATCCTTAGTGGACCCACTTTGGCTTATTCCAATTGCTAAATCTCCAAAGTTCAATGTAGCAGCGGAGATAGCTTGCATGTGAGGGTCTTCCAGGGCGTAAGATGGAAAACCTAACCTTGTTAATTTATATTGTAATATTTTGGCAACTGCTGACGAGGATCCTACCCCATAAATCTCTATTCTTTTAGCAGATCTAATGAAATTTGTAGCTTGTAAAAACTTATTTATGTCCAGTATTGAAGTTGTGCTCTCAATCGATTTAAGTGAGCCCAATTTAATTTTCCTAAGTATTTCTTGAGGAGAATCATTCTTAAAGATGGTAATATCTTTTTCTTCTTCTAATATATCTTCATTATTATCCAAGGCTAACGTGAGTTTGAAATCTTGAAACGTTTCAAAACCTGCTTTTTTAACAAAACGAGCAATTGTAGCCTCACTTATTCCGCATTTTGTAGCTAATTCGGTTATGGTAATTCTTGTTATGTCCTCTTTTTTACTATTCAATATATACTCAGCTACTTTCTTTTCAGACTTAGTGAAAGTAGACATCCTAGAATTAAGCAAAGCTTGAATTTTACGCATTTTTAGATTTCCCCTTTTTGAAATGAAAGTATTGCTGATCCCCTTGCGCCTGCAAATTCGCCTAATTGGCTAAATTCGATAAAATCCCCACTTTCATTTCTTATTTCTTTATAACTTGATCGAATTTCCTTTAATACTTTCTCACCGTACTTTGGAAGGACTCCACCAAGATAACATTTTTCAAAGTCCACGGTAGTTTTAACTGTATCAATTAACCAAGCCATAACTTTTGCATAATCTTTTATATTTTTTAGGGATTTTTCACTATTCTTTTCATAGACTTCTTCTCTTAAGTATCTTCCAGAAAGTAAAGTTTCAACACAACCAACCTTTCCACAAGTACATCGTTTGTTATTTCCTGGATATACAATATGACCTATTTCACCCCCACCTCCTATAATTCCTCTTATTATCTTCCCGTTACTTATTATTCCTCCACCAAGACCTGTCCCTACGGTTATCATCAATAAATTGTTTACTTTTGTAGTGTAATATTGAAAATATGCAGCACAATTAGCATCATTATCAACCTTTGGTCGTATATGAAAGTCTTGTTCCACAATATCTGCTATTTTTATTCCTTCCCAATCAGGAATCAAACCGGTTGAAAAATTGACAACTCCGGATTTAAAATCTATTTTTCCTCCGGTAGCAATTCCTATAAAGTGAGTCTCATTTGTTTTTAAATCTTTAATTAGAGAAAGCATATTTGAAATAACTTCTTTGCCTGTCGCTGCTGTAGGTATCTTTTTACTTATTTTAATTTCTCCAAATCTATCGATTAAAACTCCACGAGTCCAAGTTCCTCCAATATCTATGCCTACAGCAGAAATTTCGTCATTTCCAAAATCCTTAAGATGATCTTTAAAATTTTTAGCAATTACATGAGGCCTGGTAATGGCCGATCCAACAGTAACAGCATATGCTCCATACAAGATTGCTTGCCTTGCATATTGAGGAGTAGAGATATTTCCTTCAGCGATAACGGGTATATTCGTAATTTTTACAATTTTTTCTATTAAATCTAAAGCTGGTAAATTTCTTCCTGAGGTATAATCTGTATAACCAGCGAGTGTAGTTGCTATATACTCGGGCTTTAAAGGTAAAATATATTTCACATCTTCTATGTCTGCTATATCTGCAATTATTCCAATGTGAGGGTAATTTTTTCTCAAATAATCAAAAAGTTCTGGTAAAGGTTCTGGCCTTTCTCTTCTTGTACAATCAATAGCAATAAAATCTGAGTGAGCATCAACTAAATCATCTATATCTTTTTTAGTGGTTGTGATAAATGCCCCTTTTAAGCTTCTGTTTTTAGTTATGCCTATTACTGGAAGGTTAACAAAATTTTTTATCTCTCGAATATTTTCAGGAGAAAGAGCCCTGATTGCATCTGCTCCTCCAGCCTGAGCCGCGATAGCCATCTTTACAATGGTTTCTTTCCCATATAGGGGTTCGCCTTCTTCTGCCTGACATGATACAATGAATGCATTCTTCTTCAACATTTTCATGGATCTTCCTCCATATATTGAAAATAATTTTCGTATAAAAAACTTATTATCGTAAATAATTTTCATTTTCATTATAATTCTTATTTTCTGAAAAGTCAAATCAGAAAAATAGAGAATTTCTTTCGTAATTGCTTTTAATTGCTCATAATTTGATCTAATTGGTTTATTTGGATGATTTTCAATTTTTTTCTAATATACTTTGAAAAAATTCGATAAAGCAAAAGATAATTCACTTATTATTTATAAAGGAAGTGGCAAAAAGGGAGATACTTTTAAAGATAATAAAACTTTCAAATATGAGTCAGGTAAGATCAATTACTAATCGAGGGCAAAAGTAGCCATAGGTGTTGTGGAAAGATAAAAGAACCATTCACTTTGAAGGGAAAAAGATGCGTTCCTGATGTTAGACCTTTGATTATAATAGAAGAACCGAAAATATTTATGGGTGTTTTTGAAAGTTTTTACCTTGGATAAAAACTAAAAAACGAAGAAGATAATGTTGGGTAAAGCAAAAAATAAATCTTATATAAAATTAATAATAACAAACTCTAAAAGGGTGATTAACTCGAAGAAAATCACATATTCCCCTTATTCTACACTAAGAATTTGATATAATCATTTTTAAAAACTCTTCTTCTAAAGTGGCAATAAGGGGATTTTCCTGTTTTTTTATAATAATTTTGGTGGTAATCCTCTGCTTTGTAAAATTCTGAAGCTTTAGTTATCTTGGTTACGACTTTCAAACCTCTATTGATTAACTCTTCTTTTACTTTTTCTGCGATTGCTTTTTGTTCCTCATTTATGTAAAATATTTCGCTTCTATATTGTTCTCCAATGTCCGGTCCTTGACCATTTTCTTGGCTAAAGTCATGAATTTCAAAAAAATATCTGACTAACGATTCGTAGCTTACTATGTCTGGATCGAAGACAATTAAAACAGATTCTGCATGACCTGTTTTTCCACTACAAACCTGTTCATAAGTTGGATTTTCAACAAAACCACCTGTGTAACCACTGACTACGTCGATGACACCTGCGACTTTTTTAAACATGTATTCTACTCCCCAAAAACAACCTGCTGCAAAGATTGCTGTATCTGTAGGTATTTCGCTCATTTTAATCACCTCTTATTTTCTATGCTTCACATATATAAGTTATCGCTAAAAGCGCTTCAAAAATCACACGATAACTGTTGCTACTTATTTTCACTTTTCTTCCATCTATTCTTTCTGTTAATGGCATGGATTCGACCATATCAGCTTTTGAAGTGTCAGAAAATTCAACAATCATCTCGATGGGTGAGTTGAATGTGTAGATATCAAAATATTCTTTGTTTTTATCTATCATTTCTTTAGTTGTGTTTTTAATTTCTTCCAGTAGTTGCTTCATAGGTTTAAACTCTGCAGAGTATCTGCCTAAGGATCTTTTGGTTTCTACGTAGTATAAATGCTTAAAATATGGGGTCAGTTGTTTTTTGAGTTTATCATCCCCAACAACCATTGCCAATGGAACGCCAAAACTACCTCCGTATGCGGCATTAATTAATGTTTCGTTCATTTCTACTTTATTGATCCAAATATTATGAATAGAGGAACTTGAATAAGTATGATCCATAGTAGAGTATTTCTCTCCAACTCCAGCATGGTAACCAAAAAAGATCATCCTATCGAAAGATTCA
>Ga0182240_100442_pt1 | contig 13477 bp, 10 predicted proteins | sample hydfrates4_PW_90_FD_145594 | JGI IMG/M metagenome (GOLD analysis project Ga0182240, IMG submission 145594) | Subsurface microbial communities from deep shales in Texas, USA - hydraulic fracturing test 4_PW_90 | ecosystem: Environmental > Aquatic > Deep subsurface > Shale gas/oil reservoir >...
TTCTCTCACAGTCATATTTTCTTCCTCCCAGTTTATGAATTAAGTTAGTACTGGCAGAATAACCAAAACATTTCACTTATTTTAATTTGCAATAATCATGCCAATCTTTTATAATAATAATTTATAGCAATTATAACGGTTATGACAAGTATATTCGTACAAAATGTAAAAAGCTGTGCCAGAATTGACACAGCTTAAACCACTAATTGACTCATGTCTACATATTCGCTTATTCGAACATATTGGTTCTGATTTTTGTACTTATTCGTTTCTTTGAACACTTTTTAGTTTTATAACTCCTTTTTAACTGTTTATTTTTGCCGACTTATACTTACCGGCCACCTCAGTTTCAGCATTCCTCTATTTCTTTTCTTTGATTTTAATCAGATCTAAAATATGCTAAAGCCAGATAAAAACTGAAGGTTCCTCTCAAAAAACAATAACCCAGTATGTTACTGGGTCATTGCAAGAGAGCTTGAATTTCTCTCCATACTTCATCTCTTCCCTCTCCACTTTTAGCGGAAAATTGTAAAAATACATCTTCAGATCTTAATTTTAAAGCACATTTAATTTTTTCCAGATGCTGCTTGCGTTTTCCCTTACTTATTTTATCAGATTTGGTTGCTATTATAATTCTTGGATAATTGTAATGTGTTAACCATTCATACATCAACTTATCAAGTTTCGTCGGTTCATGCCGCAGATCAACCAGATGAACAACTCCCCTTAAGTTCCGCCTGCTATTTAGATATTCTTCAATCATGGCAGACCACTGTTCCTTTGTACCACGAGATACTGCAGCATAACCATACCCTGGCAAGTCACAAAACCTAAAGGCATTATTGATTTCATAAAAATTTAATGTCCGCGTTTTTCCTGGTTTGGCGCTAGTCTTAGCCAAATTTTTACGATTTAACAGCTTATTTATAAGGGAGGATTTACCCACATTTGAGCGACCTGCAAAGGCAATTTCAGGTTTTTCCCCATCAGGATACTGCGCTGGCTTGACAGCACTAGTTATATATTCTGCCGTTTTGATTTTCATTTTTTTCATCTTTCATATTATTATTTTCTTGATGGGTGGCAGGTATTTTTTCGGGTACCCTTTCTCCTAGCGCCAGATTTAGTACTTCATCCATATGCTCTACAGGGATAAATTCTATTTTTCGCTTGACAGTTGAAGGAATATCCTCAAGATTTTTTTCGTTATCCTTTGGGAATAGTATTTTCTTGATGCCGGCCCTGTGAGCCGCCAGGGATTTTTCCTTTAGGCCCCCAATGGGCAAAACTTTACCACGAAGTGTAATCTCACCGGTCATTGCAACCTCTTTTTTTACTTTATAGCCACTTAGAGCAGAAGCCATTGCAATAGCCATTGTAATTCCAGCAGACGGTCCATCTTTAGGGATAGCTCCCTCAGGAACATGAATATGAATATCGTATTTTTCATAAAAGTTTGGATCAATACCAAGTTCTTTAGCTCTACTTCTTATATAACTATACCCTGCATAGGCTGACTCTTTCATAACGTCTCCTAACTTACCCGTCAGGGTTAGGTTACCTTTTCCTGGCAAGACAGTTGCTTCAATTGTTAAAATATCCCCACCGGTCTGAGTCCAGGCAAGGCCTGTAACTGTACCGACCTCATCTTCCCTTTCGGCAACTCCGTAACGATAGCGGGGTACTCCAAGATATTTCTCGACATTTTTAGCTGTAATAATTCCTTTGTCTGTATCGCCAACTACAATATTACGTGCAGTCTTACGACAAATAGTTGCAATTTCCCTTTCCAGATTTCTAACTCCGGATTCCCTTGTATATTCCCGTATGATGCGGCGAAGTGCATTTTCAGATATTTCCAGTTGAGATCCCTTCAACCCGTGCTCTTTTAATTGTTTGGGTATTAAATAATTCTGCGCAATTTTTAGCTTTTCAAGCTCCGTATAGCCGGGAATATATATCATCTCCATTCTATCTAAAAGAGGTGCCGGAATAGTATGGGTTACATTAGCAGTTGTTATAAACATAACCTTTGAAAGATCAAAATCTGCCTCTATGTAATGATCTCTAAACGTAGTATTTTGTTCTGGATCTAAGACCTCCAACAAAGCAGATGCAGGATCTCCTCTGAAATCGTGTCCCATTTTATCAATTTCATCCAGTAAAAAAACCGGGTTTTTAGTTCCTGCCTGTTTAATTGACTGAATGATTCTACCAGGCATAGCACCTACATAAGTCTTACGGTGGCCTCTAATTTCCGCTTCATCCCTTACTCCTCCAAGGGACATTCTAATAAATTTCCTGTTTAAAGCCCTGGCAATGGATTTCGCTAATGAGGTTTTGCCTACTCCCGGAGGTCCCACAAAACACAAGATTGGACCCTTCATTTTTTTAGCAAGCTTTCTAATTGCTAGATACTCTAAAATGCGCTCCTTCGGTTTTTTAAGTCCATAATGATCTTCTTCAAGAATTTTTTCTGCCTTTTTAATGTCTATAGTGTCTTTAGTCTGTTTATTCCAGGGCAGTGAAAGCATCCAATCTAAATAATTTCTTACAACAGTTGCTTCTGCCACCATAGGAGGCATTTTTTCAAGTCTTTCAAGCTCTTTTAGCGCCTTTTCCTTAGCCTCCTTAGGCATCTTAACTTTTTCTATTTGCTCTCGCAATTCCTCAATTTCGGAAAGTTTATCGTCTTTTTCTCCCAGTTCCTTTTGGATGGCCTTCATTTGTTCACGCAAGTAATATTCTTTTTGAGTTTTTTCCATTTGCTTGCGAACACGATTGTTTATTTTACGCTCTAATTCTAAAATTTCTATTTCTTTAGATAAGATTTGACATGCCAATTCTAAACGCTTTTTGATATCCCTTGTTTCCAGAATAGCTTGCTTATCAGTTATTTTTAAAATAAGATGAGAAGCGATTACATCCACCAGTCTTCCAGGATCCTCAATAGTGACAACGGAAACCACTGTTTCAGGTGGAATCTTTTTGCTTATTTTGACATATTCCTCAAATTTGCTAATTAAATTACGCATTAACGCTTCAATTTCCAGATTCTTTTCTTCATCATCTTCCAATTTTTCATATTCGACTTCAATATAGGGATCAAAGGCAGTAAATTCTTTTATTTGAGCCCTGCAAATACCTTCAACCAGAACTCTTATTGTACCTCCGGGTAATTTTAAGAGCTGTTTAATTTCAGCAACAGTACCTGTTTTATAAATATCATTTTCAGTTGGGTCATCAGTTTGGGCTTCTTTTTGCATTGCCAAAACTATCTCCCTGTCTTCAACCATTGCCTTATCAATAGCTTCAACTGATCTTTCCCTACCCACATCAAGGTGTATTACCATATATGGAAAAACCAGAACGCCCCTCAAGGGTAATAATGGTAATTTTGCCATCATTTTCACCTCCAATTACTGTAACTGTAAATTATTTTTCCCATAGCAATTCAAAAATAAAATAATTTATCTTTAGGAAATTAAGCGCCTACCGGCGCTTTCATTATATTTTCTAATACCGCTTCCTTTTCAAACACTCATTTAAATATAAATTTTAAGCTTGAAATTGTGAAGCGCTAAGTACATCTACCGTTGGAGGCAGAGTCTCAGACTCCGCTTTATTAGAGTAACCTAGAAGAGAGTATTCCAGCACTTGTTCTAATCTTTCTACAGGAATTACTTGAATTCCTTCTAGCTCATTAAAGATTTCTTGCCAGTTGTCTTTAGGAATCAAGACTTTAGATGCGCCAGCCTGTTTAGCTGCTTCTACCTTTGCAACCACACCTCCTACAGGTTTAACCTGTCCTCTCACCGATACTTCTCCTGTCATGGCAATCTTATTATCTACAGGGTATTCCTTTATTGCTGAATAAATAGCAGTTGCAATGGTTACACCTGCAGAGGGTCCATCAATTGGCGTCCCTCCAGGAAAATTAACATGGATGTCATAATCACGCAGGTCAACTTGCATATTTCTTCTTAAAACAGTCAGTACATTCTCTACAGAACTTTTTGCCATACTCTTACGACGCATCTTTTTTCCATCATTACTACCCAGCTCTTCTTCGTCTACAACACCTGTTATAATAACCTTACCCTGCTCTTTTTCAGCTTTGATAACACTTACTTCGAGCTCCACCAGCATACCCATATTAGGACCAAACACTGCCAGACCATTAACTAGGCCTACCTGAGGAGAAGGAGGTATTTTTTTCTCAGGCCTCGGAGCATACTGCCCAGTGTTTACTACCCACTCCACATCTTTAACCGAAATTTCTTTCCTATCCTCTGTTATGGCAATACCGGCAGCAATTTGAACAATATTTACTGCCTCTCTACCATTTGTTGCATATTTGGCAACAATTTCAGCCGCTCCCTCCGGCATGGCAAAATTAACTTTTTCTGCAGCTCCAGCAGCGATAATCTTTATTTCATCCTTTGTCAAACTTCTAAAAAATACTTCCATACAACGTGATCTTATTGCAGGCGGTATTTCTGATGGAAGTCGTGTTGTAGCAGCAACTAACCTGAAGTCAGCTGGAAGCCCATTTTGAAAAATATCATGAATATGTGAAGGAATATTATCATCTTCGGAACTATAATAAGAACTTTCCAGCAGCACTTTTCTATCTTCTAGAACCTTTAAAAGTTTATTGATCTGAATAGGATGTAACTCTCCAATTTCATCTATAAACAATATTCCGCCATGTGCTTTAGTAACAGCACCTTCTTTTGGCTGAGGAATACCAGCCATTCCCATAGCACCTGCTCCTTGATAGATGGGATCATGGACGGAACCTATTAACGGGTCGGCTATACCCCTTTCATCAAAACGTGCAGTTGCCCCATCAATTTCAACAAATTTTGCGTCACTTTTAAATGGTGAATAGGGATTTTTCTTTGCTTCTTCCAGTACCAGCCTTGCCGCAGCAGTTTTTCCTACCCCAGGCGGTCCGTAAATTATTACATGTTGAGGATTTGAGCCACATAAAGCAGCTTTGAGGGTCTTGATTCCCTCTTTTTGCCCGATTATATCTGAAAATTTTTGAGGCCGCGTTTTTTCAGCCAAAGGTTCAGTTAATTTTATCTTACGCATTTTTTCTAATTTTTCCAGTTCTTTTTTAGATTCTTTTTCTACCGCAATTTTATTACCCTGTTGAGTCCTTAAAAGGTTCCAGAAATACAAACCTATTACCACTGCAAAAAAAACTTGCACAAAACCTAAAACACTTCCTAAACCACTACCCCAGTCATACATAATTTTTTCTGTCATCTCCTTTCGGACCATACTAACTCTAGTTATAAAGATAACTTGACTTGCGCCAAGCCTCTGGCGCCGGCTAAAAGCTTAGTTGCACTTATACTATCAGGAAGTAAAAGTTATGCTTTCTGATAGTACAAAATTGCCTTAGATTAGTATGTCCGGGAGAATGGAGAAATATGAAAAAGCCCGGGTTAAAAGACCGGACTTTTTTTATGCTGTTTCTACTTTTTTCTTACCGTAAGTTAAAACAGGCTTGGCTTTCTTCTGGATTACTTCTTTGGTAATGAGGCAACTAGAAATATTATCATCTGAAGGAATGTCATACATAACATCCAACATAATATCTTCCAAAATTGCCTTCAAACCTCTAGCGCCGGTATTGCGTTTCATAGCTTCCTTAGCTACAGCCTCAAGCGCTGCTTGCTCAAATTCCAGCTGTACACCATCTATCTCAAATAATTTTTTGTACTGTTTCACAAGGGCATTTCTAGGTTCTGTTAATATTTGTACCAGCGCTTCTTCATCTAGAGCATCTAATGTTACTATAACCGGCAATCGACCTACAAACTCCGGTATTAAACCATATTTGAGAAGATCAACAGGCAGTATTTCCTTTAAGACTTCTCCTATATTCTTGTCTTCCTTTCCCTTAATTTCAGCGCCAAAACCAAGTCCTTTTTTACCAATACGGTTTCCAATAATCTTATCAATACCATCAAATGCACCACCACAGATAAAAAGAATATTTGTTGTATCCAGTTGAATAAACTCTTGGTGGGGGTGCTTTCTACCACCTTGTGGCGGTACACTAGCTACAGTTCCCTCTAAAATTTTCAATAAAGCTTGCTGAACACCTTCACCGGACACATCTCGAGTTATGGATGGGTTTTCTGATTTTCTAGCAATTTTATCAATTTCATCGATATAGACAATACCTTTTTCAGCTTTTTCTACATCATAATCTGCTGCCTGAATGAGCTTCAACAAAATGTTTTCCACATCTTCACCTACATAGCCTGCCTCTGTAAGTGAAGTTGCATCTGCAATTGCAAAAGGAACGTTTAGAATACGAGCTAATGTCTGTGCTAAAAGTGTCTTTCCACTGCCGGTGGGTCCTATCATGACAATATTGGACTTCTGTAACTCAACATCATCAATTTTAGCACCCATATTTACCCTTTTATAATGGTTATAGACAGCCACTGCAAGGGCTTTTTTAGCTCTTTCCTGACCAATAACATACTGATTCAGTATCTCATTTATTTCTTTAGGCTTAGGTATCTCACCCATTTCCAAACCCATATCTTCACTGAGTTCCTCTTCAATTATTTCATTACATAACTCGATACATTCATCGCAAATATAAACTCCAGGGCCTGCTACAAGTTTTTTTACCTGATCCTGTAATTTGCCACAAAAGGAACACTTTAGTTGCCCTTTATCGTCAGTATATTTATACATTATTTCACCTCACCAAAATTTTAATACTCATCACAGATGCCTTAATAAGAGTCTAAACAAATATTCTCTTTTTGGAGAGGAACTACTTTTTGGGCATTTCTCTCTTTCTGATTACCTTGTCAATCAATCCATAATCCTTTGCTTCCTCCGGAGACATAAAACGGTCTCTATCAGTATCTTTTTCTATTTCTGCAAATGGTTTCCCTGTAATATCAGAGAGAATTTCATTTAAAGTTCTCTTTACTCTAATAATTCTATTAGCATGGATTTCAATGTCTGTAGCCTGGCCCTGAGTACCACCTATAGGTTGATGAATCATTATCTCACTATGTGGAAGTGCAAACCTTTTTCCTTTTGCTCCTGCAGCCAGTAGAAAAGCACCCATACTAGCGGCAAGTCCTACGCAAATTGTTGAGACATCAGGCTTAATATACTGCATGGTATCAAAAATTGCCATACCAGAAGTAATTGAACCACCAGGACTGTTAATATAAATTGAGATATCCTTATCCGGATCTTCAGCTTCTAAAAATAGCATTTGGGCAATCACCAGGTTTGCTACATGGTCATTTATCTCGCTACCTATAAATATAATTCTATCCTTTAGAAGCCTTGAGTAGATGTCATAAGCTCTTTCTCCTCTATTTGTCTGCTCTACTACCATTGGAACAAGAGTAGACATAAACATCACCTCGTTTCATTATCTTAAAGAGGATGTTCGAAAAGTCCGCGCGAAATCCACTTCGAATTTCTGCGTTGGCTTGACTTCTCCGCTGCTCACGTACTTCTATGTACGCTCCGCTGCTCAAAGTCTGCGCCGCCTTGAACTTCTCGTGTCTATCGTGCTCCTTTTCGAACAATCACTTAATTTATTTATTCACTGACAGATTCCCCTTTTTCTTCTCCTTCCTGTCCATCATCTTTTTTAGGTTCCACCACATTACTCTCTTTTACAAGTAGATCCAATGTCCTTTCTCTTGCTAAGCTTTCCCTGAGAGATTCCAAGTTCCCCTGCATCTGCAGCATAGTCTTTAATTTATCCTTTTCTTGATTATATGCTTCAGCCATTTTTTCTATTTCTTTTTCTAATTCTTCATCACTTACTTCAATACCTTCTTTTTTGCAGATAGCTTCTAAAACTAAATCTGCTTTAATACTCTCTCTAGCATTGTCTCTATATTCTTTCCTAAGATCCTCCAAAGTATGATTTGTAATTTCTAAATATTTTTCAAGTGTTATACCTTGAGTGAGCATTCTCTGTTCCATATCCTGGATCAGTGCATCAACTCTTCTTTCTACCATCACATCAGGTATTTCAACTTCACAGTTTTCTTTTACCTTTTCTAATACTTTATTTTTTAGTACTCTTGCTGATTCCTGTTTTGCTCGTTCTTTTAATTTTTTCTCTATGTCCTCTCTTAATTCCTCCAAAGTTTCAAATTCACTTACATCTTTAGCAAATTCGTCATCTAATGGCAAAATTTCTTTTGTCTTAATTTCATTAACCTTCACCTTAAATGTAGCATCTTTACCTGCTAAATTTTCTTGATGGTACTCCTCTGGAAAAGTTACCTGGATTTCCTTTTCCTCACCTTTTTGCATACCTACTATCTGTTCCTCAAAGCCAGGGATAAATGAGCGTGAACCTATCTCAAGTGAGTAATTTTCACCTTTTCCACCCGGGAAAGGTTCTCCGTCTATAGACCCTTCAAAGTCAATAACTGCAGTGTCGCCATTTTCTACTGCCCTGTTTTCAACAGTTATTAACCTGGCGTGACGTTCCTGCATTGATTTTAAGTAGTTATCTACATCTTCAGAAGTTATTTCTTCTTCCTTATGTTCAACTGTAACTCCCTTATATTCTCCTAACTCAACTTCCGGTTTGACAACAACCTTAGCTTTAAAAATTAAAGGCTTATTTTCCTCTGCCTGAACAATATCCAACTCCGGTTGATCAACCGGTTCGATCTGAGTCTCTTTAACAGCCTCATAGTACGCTTGAGGAACTACTTGCTCTATAGCCTCACTGTACAGAGATTCTTTGCCTATGTAACTTGTTAGAACTTGTTTAGGAACCCTACCCTTTCTGAATCCAGGTATATTAACCTGCTTCACTAGTTTCCTATAAGCTTTGTCAATACTTTCGGCAAATTTTTCGGCTTCTAGTTCGACTTCCACCTCCACCTTGTTCTTCTCTATCTTTGCCACGTTAGTCTTCATTTATGCTCCTCCTTGTCGATTTAATATATGTAATATAAGTAAAACTGTGCAAGCTTCTCCTAAAAGGGTGTTCGAAAAAAGACATCTTATTTAAATCCCATTCATTGTAGCACAAATGGGCTATTAAATACAAGAACACCTCGGCCAAAATTTATCAATGACCGAGGTTAATAACTTACCTTATGGAGCGGGAGACGGGATTCGAACCCGCGACTTCGACCTTGGCAAGGTCGCACTCTACCACTGAGTTACTCCCGCATAATTTTTGGTGCGGCAGAGAGGACTTGAACCTCCACGGGGTAGCCCCACTAGATCCTAAATCTAGCGCGTCTGCCAATTCCGCCACTGCCGCAAAAATAGAAGTAAGATGTCAGAAGTCTGATGTCCGAAATTAAGTTTAAAATCTCTAGCTTAAAGCCAGACTTCATCACTTAAATCTGACGTCTGACTTCCGACTTCTAACCTCCGTTTTGGTGAGCCATCCAGGACTCGAACCTGGGACACCCTGATTAAAAGTCAGGTGCTCTTCCAACTGAGCTAATGGCTCATACCTGGCTGGGGCAGTAGGATTCGAACCTACGAATGCACGGTCCAAAGCCGTGTGCCTTACCGCTTGGCTATGCCCCATCGTCATTGGGGTGGATGATGGGATTCGAACCCACGGCCTCAGGAGCCACAATCCTGCGCTCTAACCAGCTGAGCTACATCCACCATAAATTATTAACTATGGCGCGCCTGAGAGGATTCGAACCTCTGACCTACGGATTAGAAGTCCGTTGCTCTATCCAGCTGAGCTACAGGCGCTCAAGAGACAAATTGGAGCGGGTGATGGGAATCGAACCCACACAACTGGCTTGGAAGGCCAGGGCTCTACCATTGAGCTACACCCGCTCGTTAAATTATATCCTTGAAAGGTTGTTCGAAAAGTCAGCTAACCATCCAGGGCAAATTTCTGCATCGCTCGGTTTCTCCGCTGCTTACGTAGATTAACTACGCTCAACTAATTAAAACCTTGGCTGCCTTTGCAACTTTTCGAACACATTCTCGACAGTTCCTTTTCGAACTGACAAGAACTATTTTATAACATCAGACGTCTTATGTCAACTGGTAATTTCTAACTAAAAATCGTTTTTTTTAAACATCCAGCTGACTTGTAGGCAGATGCTACCGCCCTCACGCTTGATGTATTATAGCACATCTTAACATCTAATGCAACTGGTAATTTATTTTTTTTCATTTAATGTTTTTAAGATACCGACAGCTCCTTGGAAAGCTTTCGCCCTATGACTGATGCGATTTTTTTCACGGGCATCCAGTTCCGCCATGGTCTTTTTATATTCTGGTAAATAAAATAAAGGATCAAAACCAAAACCACCTTCACCATGTGGTTCTTTAGCAATTATACCTTCACAAACACCTTCTGTAATATAATTTTCTCCTGAAATAGTTACGATAGCTATTACACATCTAAAACGAGCTGTACGTTTGTCCATGGGAACACCCTGCATTAACTTAAGAAGTTTTTGATTATTCCTTCGATCACTTTTTGGCTCCCCTGCAAAACGTGCAGAGTAAATACCGGGTGCTCCGCCCAAATAATCAACCTCCAGTCCAGAATCGTCAGCAATTGTTAAGAATCCTGTATACTGTGCAACCATACTAGCCTTTTTCAAGGCATTTTCCTTAAAAGTAGTGCCATCTTCCACTATCTCAGGAATTTCAGGAAAATCTTCAAGTGAATAAACCCTATAGTTGAGTTTTTCTCTCTTAATCATAGCCTCAAGTTCTCGTATTTTACCCTTATTTTTTGAAGCAAGTATCAAATTATGACTCATTACGGTTCACCTCTTCATCATCTACAGGTGAGGGATCCCACTTAGCAACTTTCTGGGCTATTTCACCAAGTACTTCCTTTTGATATTCAATAATTTGCTCAATACCTTTTTCTGCATATTCTAAAAGGGTCTGCATCTCTTCCTTTGAAAAAGGATATTCCTCCGCACTTCCTTGTATTTCTACTATCTTCTTGCCGCCTGTCATAACAACATTCATATCTACTTGTGCTTTACAGTCCTCGGAATATTCAAGGTCTAGATAAATTTTATCCTCTACTTTTCCTACACTTACTGCAGCAAGATAATCAATTATTGGAATACCTTCAATTACATTCTGTTCATGAAGCGAATTTAAAGCATCTACCAGCGCAAGAAAACCACCGGAAATAGCAGCTGTTCTAGTGCCTCCATCTGCTTGAATAACATCACAATCAATCCAGATTGTCCTTTCACCTAAAGCTGATAAATCAACCACTGACCTTAAGGTTCTACCTATAAGTCGTTGGATTTCCATGGTTCTACCACTTGTTCTGCCCTTGGAGACTTCTCTAACGGTTCTTTCGGCAGTTGCCCTTGGCAACATGGAATACTCAGCAGTAATCCATCCTTTACCCTGCCCCTTTAGCCATATTGGCACCTTATTATCTACAGTTGCATTACAAATTACCTTTGTATCTCCCATTTCCACAAGTACTGAGCCTTCCGCATATTTTGTAAAGTTTCGGGTAAATTTTACAGTCCTAAGTTGTTCAGGTAATCGTCCGTCAGCTCTAACCATCAAAATCCTCCTCAAAAACCTTATCTCTATATTTCATAGCTTTCTCCAATCTGCGGTAAATGTACTTCTCCCCCAAAACCTTCTTCCACTTCTTTTTTTATTGTCTCAATTTCATATTCCGGAAAAAAATGTGTCGGAAGAAACTTTTTAACTTCTGCTTTTTTTGCTAGTTCTCCAGCTTGTTTGGTTACCAAGTGTTTACCTCTGGCATAATCCATATCTTTTTCTAAAACAGAAGCTTCACAAAGAAAAAGATCCGCTCCAAAAGCAAAAGATTCGAGTTCAGGTATGTACTCTGTATCAGCGCTATAGACAATTCTTTTTTTCATAGCGGTAACTGCAACTGCATAAGCAGGTATAGAATGTTTTACTTTGAAAAATTCTACTTGCAGGTTTTTAATTTTTTGCTTTTTTATAGTACCATATTCTGTTATTGTATCAGTAATATCCTCAAAATAATAAAACCTGAGACAGTCGTTAAATTTAAGAAGAGGCTGAAGCTTTTCAGAGGGTTGCCCTGTAATAAAAACAGGCAGTTTATCTTTGCGATATTTATAGAGAAAACCTGCATTAATAGCATATCTTAATGGAGCAAGATCGCCACAGTGATCCGCATGGAGATGGGATACAATTACCGCATCCAGGTCCCACGCTTTACAATGCTTATGCAGTTTCCCTACAATTCCATTACCGCATTCCAGTAAAATCTTTGTACCATCACCTTCTATTAAATATCCAGAACATGCCCCATCAGCCGCCGGATAAGGGCTCCAGTTACCAAGAACAGTTAGCTTCAAAGATAACACCGCCTAATCCTATTTTTTAATCCTTAAGAGGATGTTCGAATACTCATTTTAATACTTCTTTATTTACTAGATTAGGTATTTCTTCGCCATTTAATGCAGCAATTATATTTTGGGCAGCCATTACTGCCATACGACTCCTGGTTTCCAAAGTAGCGCTTCCGACGTGTGGGGCAAGAACAACATTTTCCATTTGTAATAATTCCTTGGGAACGAGGGGTTCGTTTTCAAAAACATCCAGCCCGGCTCCTGCAATTTTCTTTTCCTTTAAAGCAGCAATTAAAGCTTTTTCATCAATGACAGGACCTCTAGCGGTGTTTATTATGTAAGCGGTTTCTTTCATTAATTCCAGTTCTTTTTCACCTATTAAATGTCTGGTACCTTTAGTTAAAGGGACATGGAGTGACACAAAATCAGCTTCCTTAAGTAAATCTTCAAGTGGATAATACATTGCCTCCAGTCTTTTTTCTTCTTCCTCAGAAATTGCCCCACTGCTATTGTAATAAATAACTCTCATGTCAAAACCTTTTGCTCTTTTTGCCATAGCCTTTCCAATTCTACCCATACCAATTATACCGAGAGTTTTTCCATAAACATCGGTACCAAGGAGGAACATTGGGCCCCACCCCTTAAATTCTTTAGTTCTAAGGTATCTTTCACATTCACCGAGTCTCCTGGCAACAGCCATCATCAAAAGCCATGCAAGGTCTGCGGTGGTTTCAGTTAAAACACCAGGAGTATTGCTAACAGGTATCCCCCTTTTTGTAGCCTCTTCTATATCGATATTATTATAACCAACAGCATAGTCCGCAATAATTTTTAAATTTGGATTTGCATCCATTACTTCTGCATCAATAATATCCGTTAAAAGAGGAAGTAAAGCATCCTTTCCTTTAACACCTGCAATTATTTCCTCCTTTGTCAGGGGTCTATCATAGGGATTTACTTCCACATCATATCTTTCCTTAAGCATGTCCAATCCGGCAGCAGGAATTTCCCTTGTTACAAAAACCTTAGCCCTTGACATCTTATTAGCCTCCTTCTTAAATAGGATGTTCGAAAAGTCCGCGCGAAATCCACTTCGAATTTCGGCGTTGGCTCGACACCTCGCG